>CAJDWZ010000004.1_pt1 | contig 74953 bp, 55 predicted proteins | sample 7391701 | NCBI WGS metagenome assembly CAJDWZ01 (sample SAMEA7055744, study PRJEB34461) | soil metagenome | biome: terrestrial ecosystem; feature: Peninsula; material: soil | place: Antarctica | collected 2016
GTCAGATGCTGATGTAAGCGGCCCCTCCGAACCTCTTTTTCGTATCATGGCCATTATCACCGACCGCCTGGACCGCATCCAGGGTACCCTCGACATGCTCGTCCTGCGCACCCTGAGTGAGGGGGCAATGCATGGCTGGGCGATCTCCCACCATATCCGGGAGCGCTCCAGCGACGCCCTCCAGGTGAACCAGGGGGCGCTCTATCCAGCGCTCCACCGGCTGGAGGAGCGGGGCTGGTTGAGCGCCGCCTGGGGCGTGTCCGAGAACAACCGGCGGGCGCGCTTCTACACCCTTACCACTGAGGGTCGCGAGCAACTGGCAGACCAGACCTCCGACTGGTTGGCGTTTGTGCGGGCCGTCCATCAGGTCATGCAACTCGCCCCGGCCTGACGCTGGTCCCATTGCTCCGCCGGTCAGTCGGAGCGCGATCCGAAGCCTCAACAATCACCCTCGAAGTCACCTCTTTTCCACCCGGCCCATGTCATCCATTATCCGCACCCTTCGACGTCGCCTCCGCTCGCTTGTCGCCGGTCAATCTCTGGACCGGGAACTGGACGAGGAACTCCGCTCTCATGTGGAGCTGGAGATGGAGCACAACATCGAGCGCGGGATGTCGCCAGCCGACGCGCGGACGGCGGCGTTGCGAGAGTTCGGCGGGCTCGCCCGCACCCGGGAGGACGCTCGGGACAGCCGTGGAGTGCGCCCGCTGGAGGAGTTTGGTCGCGACCTGCGCATAGGAGCGCGCTCGCTCCGTCGCGCCCCCGCGTTCACCGCCGTCGCTGTCCTCACTTTGGCGCTCGGCATCGGCATCTCGACCGCCGTCTTTTCCCTGGTGGATGGAGTGCTCCTCCGGCCCCTTCCGTATCCGCAAGCGGACAGACTGGTGCGCCTCTATGAGCGCGACAGCAGCTACCGCCGCATGGCTGTGGCAGGTGCCAACGCGAACGACATCGTGAGGACCTCTCGTGCTCTTGGCGCGGCTGCATACTACAGCAGCTGGCCCGCCACGGTCGTCGATGGCGATCGGGCACAAAGGGTGCCCGTTGCATACGTGTCGCCGGACTTCTTCCGCGTTATGGGTGTAGGCGCTCTTCGCGGCCGGATACCGACCGAGGATGAGGCGACACCCATCGGCCGGCCACCGACGGAGGATGGGGCGTCACCCGACGTGAACAGGGTTGCAGTCGTAAGCAATAGCTTCTGGCAGACGACTCTGGGTGGTGGTGACATCGCTGGCCGAACGGTAAGGCTGAACGGGGCCGCGGTGCCAGTGATCGGCGTGATGCCAGCTACCTTCGACTTTCCAGCCGGCGCTGACCTATGGGTGCCCAGGGTGGATGGCAATCCGTACCGCACCGCGCACAACTGGTCTGTGATCGGCCGTATGGCTCCCGGTGCCTCGATCGGCCAGGTGCGCGCCGAGCTGGATCCGTTCTTCCAGCGCCTTAAGGCCAGCATGGGCAAGGACATCGACGCCGAAGGGATTATTGTAGTCGACCTGCACGATGACCTGGCGCAAAGGTCACGCCCCCTTCTCGCGATACTCATGGGCGCGGTGGGCTTCGTACTTCTTGTCGCCTGCGTCAACCTGGCGAGCGCCAACCTCGCCCGCGGCGAGGCCCGGCGACGGGAGCTCGCCATGCGCTCGGCACTCGGCGCCGGCCGCGGTCGACTGGTGCGGCTCGTTTTCACGGAGCAGGTGGTGGTGGCGTTGCTGGGCGGAGCGCTGGGTGTCGTCCTCGCCTTCGCCCTGACAAAGATCCTTCTGGCCGTAGGTGGAAGTGCGGTGCCGGCGTATGCCGACGTGGGGGTGAATGGCCGGGTCCTGCTCTTCAGCGCCGCTGCCACCGCTATTGCCGCGCTCCTCATCGGGCTCGCGCCTGCATTGCAGGCGGGAGGTGACCTGCGCGGAGCCATGGCAGGGGGTGATGACCGTCCGACAGCCCGCGGCGGCGGCAGCCGTCGGCTGCGTGGCATTCTCGTGGGTACTGAGGTGGCGCTCTCGCTCGCCCTTCTGGTGGGCGCGGGCCTGCTCGTGAAGAGCATGCAGACGTTGCTTGCCGAGGATCGTGGATTCCGCACCGAGGGAGTGCTGACGGCGACCGTGTCGCTCCCGGAGGGCGACTATGCGGACTCAGTGCGTATCATGAGCTATGTGGATCGCACGCTGACCACTTTGCGCTCACTTCCTGGAGTGACTGCGGCCGGAGTGATCAACCCCATTCCCATTGGAGGGGGTGGTGGAAACACCGCCTTTGCCGTCGATGGCGGCGAGGAGATGGTTGGCTACGCCGACTACCGGGTGGTTGACAGCGCCGTCTTTCGCGCGCTTGGCATCCCTCTCCGTCAGGGACGCAATTTTGGGCCTGCTGACCTGGCTGGAGCACCGCACGTGGCGCTTGTAAACGAGGCCTTCGTGCGGGAGTTCTGGCCCGATGGCGAGGTGATCGGGCATCGCATCCGTCCGCCTGGGATGGACAGTCACGGAAAGGACTGGTTGACGATAGTTGGAGTGGTGGGCGACGTGCGGGACAACCGACTGGACGCTCCACCGTCAGCAGCGATGTATGTGAATGCTGTTCAGCGGCCGGAGAACCTTGTCGGAGACGCGACCTTCGTGGTCAGCTCGAATCTGCCGCTAGAGCCTCTCACGGCGTCTGTGCGGGACGTCTTCCGTCAGGCTGACGTGAACGTACCGGTACGGCTGCGGCCGCTGGAGGAGGTGGTGCGCGGCTCGCTCGCCGACCGCCGTTTCTCTGCCCTGGTGCTGGGGACCTTTGCCGCGCTGTCGCTCTTCCTTGCCGCCGTGGGCATTTACGGCGTGCTTGCGTACTCGGTCGCCCGTCGCCAGAAGGAGATCGGGCTGCGGATGGCCCTCGGCGCGCACCAGTCGCGCGTGCGCGGGATGGTGCTCGCCGACGCGATGCGCGCGGTTCTGCCTGGTATCGCTGTGGGGCTGGTGGCCTCCCTGGCCCTCACCCGCCTGTTGCGCAGCATGCTCTACGAGGTGAGCGCCACCGATCCGCTAATCTTCGTTGCTGTGGCCGTCTTGCTGCTGTTAGTGGCGACGATAGCGGCGTGGATACCAGCGCGGAGAGCCACGCGCGTGAGCCCGATGTTGGCGTTGCGCGGAGATTGAGAGTCGGGAGGGTACGACCGGAGTGGGCGCGGGGTTACGTGATGTGGAGACGCCGCGACTTGCAGACCGACACCGGTAGCAAGGTGGAACCCTCAGCATGCGTGCGATGGTGCTGTTCACCTTACTGCCGAGTCGGAAGAAGCAGTGGCCGGTGCCCTCTCGGGCATCGGCCACTCGCGTCTCCGGCGCTCGGATGCGCTCAGTCCGGCCACTTGACGACAGCGGCGCCGTAATTGCACCCCCGGCTGCCCAAATGTCACCCGTTAGCCAGGGAGAGTCTCACATGCAGCAAGCTGCGTACGCTACGGCGCGTCATACCTCATCCGTGCCATCCAGATCCTTCTCGCGCGGTATTACCGCCATTGCGACACTGGCCTTCTGCTCCTCGATCATGAATGGCTGTAGCGACTCCACCCCGGATAGCAGCGGCGTTGCAACCGACGTCAGCGCGACACAGGCGGCTCCACTCTCGGCTGCCGAGAGCGATCCGAACACGATGGGATGGATGGTTGGCTTCCCACCGCCGCCGGACCGGGTGTTAAAGGCGAGCGATGGATCGTTCTTCCAGTTCCCCGGCATGCGCTACAGCGTTGCGCACATGCGCCAGTTCCTGCCCACCGTGAACGTGTCACGCGGTGTGAAGGCGCCAACACCGCTGGTGTATGCCCTCGATGCGAACATAGACACGCTGTCGTTCACTCCCCTGAAGGCTACCGAACCGATGACGTTCGAAGCATCGTTGGGGGCGAACTACACCGACGGCATGCTGATACTGCATCGGGGCAAGGTGGTATACGAGCACTACTCGGGCGCGCTCGCAGCCGAGGGCAAGCACGCGGCGATGTCGGTCACCAAGTCGTTCACCGGAACGCTGGCTGCGATCCTCGTCGCCGACGGGCGGCTTAATGCCGACGCTCCGGTCACCGAGTACGTACCGGAGCTGAAGGAATCTGCGTTCGGAGACGCGACTGTCAGGCAGGTGATGGACATGACCACCGGCCTCAAGTTCAGCGAGGACTATGCAGATACAAATGCCGAGATATGGATGTATTCGGCTGCCGGTAATCCGCTAGCCACGCCACAAGACGCCAACGCTCCAGTCGGCTACTTCGCCGCCTTGCAGACGGTGCAGAAGGAGGGCGAGCATGGGGAGGCTTTCGGCTACAAGACGCCGAACGCAGACGCGCTGGGCTGGATCGTTTCGCGGGCGAGTGGTGAGTCGGTCGCGCAGCTTCTCTCCGACTTGATCTGGAGCCGCATCGGCATGGAGCAGGATGCCTACTATCAGGTGGATGGACTGGGCATTCCCTTCGCCGGCGGTGGGCTGAGCGCTGGGTTGCGCGATATGGCGCGCTTTGGCGAACTGGTTCGTAACGAAGGCAGATGGCAGGGCGAGCAGATCTTTCCCGCTCAGGTCACCCGTGACATCGCTGGAGGCGGTAGTAAGGAAGCATTCGCCAGGTCCGGACATGATGAACTGCCCGGCTGGTCGTATCGGGACATGTGGTGGATCACCGAGAACGCCGACGGCGCTTACGCCGCACGCGGTGTGCATGGTCAGACGATCTACATCGATCCAGCGGCCGAGATGGTGTTGGTACGCTTCGCGTCCCATCCCGTGGCCGGCAACGCCGCCAACGATCCGACTTCACTGCCCGCCTACGCAGCAGTTGCCGCTTACCTGATTAAAAAGGGCAGTTGACGGTAAAACGGTGAGGTGACAGCCGGAGCAGTGACCGCGCGGAGCCTGTCGTGACGAACTGGTTCACGACAGCCGCGTGGTCACGGTCCACCTCACGCGCGGAGGGCAGCATCGACGACGGTTTGTGCCTGCTCGATGATCTGGGCAAGCGCAGTTTCGCCCTGAAAACTCTCGGCGTAGATCCGATAGATGTCTTCAGTTCCGGAGGGCCGGGCAGCGAACCAGCCGGAGTCGGTGGAAACCTTCACGCCGCCGATCGGGGCGTCGTTCCCCGGCGCCGAGCTGATGATGTCGGTAACCTTCTCACCGGCAAGCTCGGTGACCTTAACCTGCTCCGGCTTCAGCGAGCCCAGACGCTGCCTCTGTTCGGCGTTTGCCGGCGCGTTGACCCGCTGGTAGATCGGCTCCCCGAGATCTCGCGTCAGCTCGGCGTACAACTCTCCGGGGTCGCGGCCAGACACCACCGTCATCTCGGCGGCCAGCAATGCAGGGATGATCCCATCCTTGTCAGTGCTCCAGACCGTTCCGTCGCGCCGGAGAAACGATGCTCCGGCGCTCTCCTCGCCGCAGAAGCCGAGCGTGGCGTTGGCGAGGCCGTCGACGAACCACTTGAAACCGACCGGTACCTCGTACAGCCGCCGCTCGAGGCGCTTTGCGACCCGGTCGATCATGCTGCTGCTCACGACTGTCTTACCGACGCCCGCATCCTTCGACCAACCAGGCCGGTGCCGGAAGAGGTGCTGGATGGCAACCGCCAGATAGTGATTGGGCGGGAGCAAGCCCGAGCTCGCTGCCACTATGCCGTGTCGATCATGATCGGTGTCGCAGGCTACGGCGATGTCGAAGTCGTCCTTAAGGGATATCAGCCGTTGCATGGCGTAGGTGGACGATGGGTCCATCCGGATCTTGCCATCGCCATCCACGGTCAGGAAGCGGAATGTCTGATCCACCACGTCACTCACCACGGTTAGATCCAGGCGATAGTGCTCGGCGATCGGACCCCAGTAGTGGACGCCGGCACCACCGAGTGGGTCGACACCCAGTCGGATACCACCATCGCGAATGGTGTCCATGTCCACGACGTTGCCAAGGTCCCGCACGTACGCGTTCAGGTAGTCGTGTCGGTGAGTTGTTGGGGCCCGTAGCGCCCGTTCGTGAGGGATCCGTTTCACGCCGGTGAGCTCGGATGCCAGAAGCCTGTTGGCCACTGTCTCGATCCAGGTGGTGACAGTTTTGTCGGCCGGACCGCCGTCGGTCGCATTGTACTTGAAGCCACCATCCTCTGGTGGGTTATGCGAGGGTGTGATCACGATCCCGTCGGCCAACCCGCTCGTGCGGCCGCGGTTGTAGCAAAGAATGGCGTGCGACACTGCCGGCGTCGGTGTGTACTCGTCGTTCTCGGCTAGCATGATGTCGACACCATGCGCTGCCAGCACCTCGACTGCTGTGGCGCATGCCGGCAGCGAGAGAGCGTGGGTGTCTATTCCGAGGAATAGTGGACCGTCTATGCCCTCCTTCTGCCGGTATCGGCAGATAGCCTCGCTGATGGCGATCACGTGCGCCTCATTGAACGTCCGTTCGAACGACGAGCCGCGGTGCCCGGACGTGCCGAACACCACGCGCTCCCCGGGCACGGCTGTATCGGGCGTGTCTGTGTAGTAGGCAGTGACGAGCCTGGATACATCGAGCCACAGCTCCGGCGGCGGCAGCTTCCCGGCAAGAGGACTGACGGTCATGGTTGCTCCGGTGCGCGTTCAGTTAGTAGGGCGGGCGAGCGAGGTAGTAGCGCTGTGCGCGAGTGTAAAGCGGTCTACGTGCAAGGTCGACGCCCCGGTGGCCATTGGTGCCGATGTAGTTGCCGCTCCACCCCGTCGTCAGAGCAGACCCCGTCAATGAAGGTAGATTGGGGGTTCTCACTCAGGATATGAACTTCACTGGAGAATCGTGACGATGAGCCAGCCGGCGACGCTGAGACTCTTTCATGGCCTGGTCGGCGCACTGCTTCTGGCGTTGCCAGCGATGCTGCCGGCGCAGGCGACCAGTGCCGCGGACCGAGCGGCGGCGTGGGCGCAGCATCAGTCAATGGCCAATGAGTCCTGGTATCGGAATCTCCGGTGGCGCCCGGTCGGACCTGTGAAGATCGGTGCGCGCGTGGAAGCCATCGCCATCCCGCCGGGCAACACGGGAACGATCTATGTCGGCATAAGCTCTGGCAACCTTTGGAAAACCGAGAACAACGGCCTCACCTGGCGACCGGTGTTCGAGCAGGAGAGTGCGTTTGCCATGGGGGATGTCGCGGTCGCGGAGAGTGACCCGAACGTAGTCTGGGTGGGTACCGGCGAGGCCCAGCCGCGATTCTCCGGCTACGCCTATCCCGGCACTGGCGTGTTCAGATCCGTGGACGGTGGCGAGAGCTGGACCAATATGGGACTCGGGGAGTCGCACCATATCGGCAAGGTAATCATCCATCCCACCAACCCGGAGGTGGTGTACGTCGCCGCCATGGGACGGCAGTGGACCACCAATCGGGAGCGCGGCGTCTTCCGCACGCGTGACGGTGGAGCGCACTGGGAACAGGTGCTGTACGTCGATGACTCGACGGGCGTGGTGGACATGGTCATGGACCCATCCGACCCCCGTACCCTCTACGCCTGGGCATGGCAGATCGAAGAAGGTACGAGCGGCGGGCTCTTCATATCGCGGGACGGTGGCGACAGTTGGAAACGATCCAGTGCCGGGCTGCCGACTGGCGCGCTGGGCAGGGCGGGCATCGATGTGGCCATCGATGCGCCTGAGACGGTCTACCTGTTCCTCGACAACAGGGCACCGACAACGGTGGAGAGACGTCAGTACGTGGGGGGCGAGGTGTATCGCTCCGACGATCGAGGTGAGCGCTGGCGCAAGGTGAACACCGACGACCTGTACGACGTCTTCGGAGTCTTCGGCTGGAAGTTCACCGACATCCGGGTCGATCCCCGCGATGCGGAGCATGTCTACATCCTGGGCAACCGGGCCTTCGAGTCGTTCGATGGCGGCGCGACGTGGAAGCGGCTGGGTGACCGCATCCTGCGCGTGCACGATACTGAGGGTCGTGCGCTCCACCTGGATCACCATGAGCTGGTGATCGACCCGGCCAATCCGGACCGCCTGCTCCTGGGCAACGACGGCGGACTGTACATGTCGTACGATGCCGGCGCGAGCTGGCTGCAGCTGAACAACATTCCTGTCACGCAGATGTACTTCGTGGCCACCGATGAACGGTCCCCGTACAACATCTACGCCGGAACGCAGGACAACGCAGCCGTCTACGGCCCCAGTAACGCGTCTCTCGACGACGCCGTACCGGATCCCTGGCGCAGTGTCTACCTGGATCGCTGGACTGGGGGCGACAGCTACGTCACCCTGCCCGACCCGACCGACGATCGATTCGTGTACTACGAGCATCAGAACGGGGGGATGAGGCGCATGGACATCACCGGTGCCTCCGTGCTGACCGGTGGTCCATCCAGCCAGGACATCCGCCCCCGTGCCCCGCGAGGCGAGGAGCCCGTGCGCTTCAGTTGGTACACGCCCTTCTTCATCTCGCCGCACGACCCGCGCACCCTCTACGCCGGCGGCAACCGGGTATTCAAGACGGTCGATCGTGGCGTCACATGGCGACTGATCAGCCCCGACCTTGGCGACCCGCCGGGAACCGATCGTTCTACCGTTACGACTGGCGCGTTCACCATGCTCGCCGAATCACCAACCGTGCCTGGCATGCTGGTAGGGGGAACGGAGGGCGGTCGGGTCTGGATGACCTCTAACGACGGTGCCAGTTGGCGCCGGATCGATACCGGCCTGCCGCAGAAGTGGGTCAGCAGGGCGATAATCTCCCACGCGGACGCGGCCAGGTTGTACGTGAGCTTCACCGGCTTCCGTGAGGACGATACCCGCCCGTACCTGTTCGTCTCCGACGATACGGGTAGCACATGGAAGTCCATCGTCGGCAACCTGCCACAGGAGGCCATCAATGTGGTGAAGGAAGATCCGCTCGACGCCGATTTGCTCTACGTAGGCACCGACCTTGGCGTCTACGTTTCACACGATCGTGGCGGTAATTGGGAAGCGCTCAGTGCCACCCTTCCGTCGACGCCGGTGCAGGATCTTGTCATCCAGTCCCGGGACAGCGAGCTGGTAATCGGCACGTATGGCCGCGGAGCGTGGGTGCTGGATCTCACGCCGGTGCGGCAGCGTCGGACTGTACCTTCTTCCACACGATTGCATCTGTTCCCACCCCGCGCCGTCATCAGCGACTACTTCCCCTGGGAGACCGTACCCGGTGATCGCCGCGGCCGCAATGTCGCGCGCCTTCAGGTTGTCAGCGCCAATGCCGGGCCAGCATCCATGGTAGTGACCGATGCTGATGGTCGGCAGGTGCGTAGCTGGGATGCGGTGCTGACGCGCGGCGCCAACACGCTGACCTGGGACATGCAGGCGACGCGGAATACCGGAGAACTTCGTGATGCGGCACCCGGGCGTTACGACATCACCATACAGGCGGGCGGCGCGCGAACTTCCGGCACGATCGAGGTAGTCGCTGATCCCATCCTTCGCTGAAACGATGGCCGGACTGGCCGAAGCTTACAGCCGACGCATCACAGCGAAGGTGAAGCGTTGTTCGCCGCCTGACGGCGTGTGGTGGACGTGGGCCACCTGGTCCACGAGCTCGAACTGGTCGCCGAACTCGCGGGCCAGTCCATCGGCGTCGTAGCGTTGCACTTCGAGCCCGCTGCAGCGGGTGGGGCCGTCCAGGGCGAACGTCGACATGATGAGCGTCGCGCCGGCCCTCAGTGAGTTGCTCGCGGCGTCCACATAATGTCTCCGCTCCTCGGCCTCCAACAGGAAGTGAAAGACCGCCCGGTCGTGCCAGAGGTCGTACGCCGCCGCTGGCAGCTCGGCGCGGGTGACGTCCGCTACTCGCCAGGCTACCTCGCTGGCAAGCGGGCCCAGACGAGATCTGGCGCGTTCGAGAGCGGCGTCAGCCACATCGAGCACCGTGAGCTGGCGGAAGCCCTGCGCTACCAGCGCGTCCACGAGCATGGAGTCGCCACCACCAATGTCGATGATGGAGCTGTCGGGAAGCAGCCCGGCATGGGAGATGAGTTCCAGCGACCGGGTGGGTATGGGCTGGAACCAACTCACCTCGTTCGACTGACGGGTACGGTAAACGTTATCCCAGTGCTCCGAGCGAGCGCTCATCACTTCACCTCATGGCTCGAGTGCATGGATGTTACGGTGCCCGATCGGCCGTGTAGAACTGTGGCAGCTTCGTTTTCAACCGCTCCAGGAGCGGAAGATCATTGATGATGATGTACGGCTGATTCGGGTTCAGAAATGCGTAGTCCTGATGATACGCCTCAGCCTGATGAAAGCCCTGCAACGGCGCTACCTGGGTCACGATCGGGCGGGAGAAATACTTCGACTCGTCAAGCTGGCGGATGTATTCACGCGCGTCGGCCTCTTGAGACGGACTGGAGTAGAAGATTGCCGAACGATAGTGCCGACCGACGTCCGGTCCCTGCCGGTCCTTCTGGGTAGGGTCGTGGGCCGCCGAGAAGAATATACGGAGAATGTCCGGGTATGAGAGTTGGGATGGGTCATAGATGATCTGCACCGATTCGGCGTGGTCGGTGCGACCGCCGATCACCTTCTGGTAACTAGGCGCGGCACCCCGGTCGCCGGCATACCCGGAGACCACGCTCACCACTCCCTTCACGTGCTCGTAGACGAGCTCCATTCCCCAGAAGCATCCACCGGCGAGCACCGCCGTGTCGAGAGCCGGAGGCGTGGTCAGCGGTGGGAGCCCGGCCGCCATTCCAGACGCCAGTGGTCGTTCAGCGGCTGGCGTCACTTGCGCAGAACTCGCGGCGGCCATGGTCGCCGGAAGCGCGGCCAGGGCGACGAGGGCGATGGCTGCGCGGTATCGGGATGGCTGGGCACTGCTCATAAATAGTCCTTCGGGCGGGGGGCATTGTCGTGTCATAGACCGGGTGCACGAGCTCGGATACACCGGGCACACTGGTACCCCGTCACGTCCTCTCGGTGCCACACCAGAATGAGTAATTACACAGCTGCAACTACGTCCTTGGAGGGCGAACAGAGCTCATCCGTGCTCACGTCTGAGGCCGCAGCTCAGGCGTCGTCGTCAATTCAGCGTGGTGTCATCTCCACCCAGCCGCGACGCCTGCCCGGCGGGTCGACGAGCAGCCAGTCGCCGTAGCGACCGATCACCGGTGTCGACGTCGTCTCGCCGCGGTTGCTGCCGATGCTGTCGACGACGGGTGATGTGGTCGATGGTCGCGCGTGAATCGATGCGCTCGCCGCGAGCTGTTCAGCGCGGACCGGCGCCGTCACCGATTGAACGGCACTTGCCGGCAGGTAGCCCGCGGTCTCGTCTGGCAGTCGTACACGGAGCCAGTCGCTGGATGCCCCATCCACCTTGAGCATCGTCGCACGGGGGATGGTGCGTCCGGCCGATGCGCTGGCTGACGGCGCCGAGCGCAGTGTGACCTCCGTCCGCGCGGTCCGTGCGTGGCGTCCCAGCCAGACGGTATCGGCGGTGAGCACGGGAGTCCGCCCGCGTGGCGCGGCGACGAAGGGGAGAGGATCCACCGCCCCCTCGCCCCGCCGATAGATACCGAAATGCAGGTGTGGAGCGGTGGTGCGCGCGTTACCGGTGTTGCCCACCAATCCCAGGGTGTCACCGATGACGACGACGTCACCCGGCTGCACGAGCTGGCTGTCGAGGTGGGCGTAGTAGAGCGACTGACCGGCCGCGGTATCGGAGAGCCATACCACCTTGCCGCCGAGGTTGGTCAGCTGAACGTTGCGGATAACACCATTTGCCGATGCTACGGCCGGCGTGCCACGGCCGGCGAAGATATCGATCCCCTGATGATCGCGCGCGCCACCGTCGCGCGCGGCACCCCAGAAGCTCTGTACGGCGCGGCTGTCACGCCCCTCCACCGGGAAGGCGAGCGACGGTGCGACCTCCACCGTGATCTCGTAGCGCACGTCGCGCAGCAACTCCGGCTGCAGTCGTATCACGTAGCTAACGCTGCGGCCGGCGGTCGTCTCGAGTAGCACGGGCACGCTGTCGCTGCCGCCGATGTGTCGCATGTCCCGCGTGCTGTCCAGCGGGACCTCGTAGATATCGACGAACAGCCGCACCGAGGGCGCTTGCGGAAGGCTGTCGGTGACGCCATTAGCGGGCTCAGCAAGCTGATTGCTTGTCGGCGTGCTGGTGCGCGCCTGGACGGTCACACGCAACTGCTGTCCGCGCAAAGGCTGCACTCGGTAGGCGACGACGCCCGCCTCGTCGGGCGCGAAATAGCCTGCCTCGCGGAACGGCAGGGCGACGGTTGTCGGCATCGTTAGCGATCGCGCCGCCGCCGCCAGCCAGTCACGGCCCAGTGCCGTCCCATCGAGCCCTGCGTCGGCCAGCGACCGCGCGTACCGCTCGTGGGCGGTACCGCCAGTCACGCGCTCGCGCAGTTCCGACGGATCGCAGGCGGTGAGCAGCATCGCGAGAACGATGATGATGGCTGGGACTACGCCGCGTACGCGGAGGCTCAAATAGAGATGGGGAGAGGGTAGGTCGAGGAGTCCGCGCGAACTATTCGCAGGAAGTACTCCGGAAGCACTCGCATGATGTCATTGTTGACCGCGCGCGGCTACGGCCTGTGCTGGCAAGTTGTGTGCGATAGACCATCGTGTTACGGAGACGTGCGGAGGGCAGTGACGCAGCCAGAGTGGATAGTGCGCCACGGCGAGAGTGCCGGGAATGTCGCTCGTGACGCTGCGCGCGCTGCCGGAAGGTCCATTGTCGATATCGCCGGCCGGGATGTGGACGTGCCGCTGAGCGCTCTTGGCGAGCGGCAGGCGACAGCATTGGGGCACTGGTTCGCGGATCAACCGGAGAGCTGTCGTCCAACTGTCACACTGGTCTCACCCTATGTGCGAGCAGTGCATACGGCAGAACTCGTTCGGGAGGCCGGCGGTTTCGGTATGGCAGACGAACTGATCCAGGACGAACGGCTGCGTGAGAAGGAGTTCGGCATTCTGGACCGGCTCACCGGACGCGGCATCCGCGAGAACTATCCCGAGCAAGCGGAGTTCCGCCGACTGCTCGGCAAGTTCTATCACCGTCCGCCGGGCGGGGAGAGCTGGTGCGACGTCATACTCCGACTGCGGAGCGCACTCGATACAATTTCGCTGCACCACAGTGGCGAACGCGTGCTGATCGTCGGTCACCAGGTGATCGTGCTCTGTCTGCGCTACCTGCTGGAATCGATGGCGGAGGAAGAGATCCTGGCGATCGATCGCGCCGATGACGTACCCAATTGCAGCGTTACCAGCTACCGCTACGACGCCAGCGTCGGTCGGCACGGCGGAATGATGTTGGAAGGATTCAACTTCGTGGCGCCGCTACGCGAAGAGGGTGCGGCGGTGACGACCGAGCCGGATGTGAGGGGTCCATCGGCATGAGTGCTGGAGCCGCCAGGAGCGATATCTGAGCTGCCCGCGGCCATACGAAGGTCGGGTCACTACGGACTACCGCCCGCCGCTGGGATCTGCTCCGGCGGCGGGCGGTAGCCCCTAGTTAGGATCACTACCGAGTCAGGGCGATGATCCGTCAGTCGCTGTAATAGCCGGGATCAGCGCGGTAGGGCCGGCAACGTCTGCAGTCGACGCCACCGGGTCAACAGCCCCTGCTGTACGCGCAACCGATCGGTCATCGCTGACTCGGCCTGAGTGGTCGGGGCGCGATCGGCGTCCTGAATCAGGTTGTACAGCGAGTAAAGCTGCCCCTGTACCTGCGCCAGGCTCTCGCCGGCTCCCGGGGCTCCGCGACCGCCGCCCGAACCAGCCAGTGCAGCCAGTTGTCGGTCCAGCGAGTCGAGTACGGCGATCCGAGCCGGGTCGGCTCCCGCTCGTGCAGAACTGATCGCGGCCCGGCGAGCTGCGATACCCTGCAATGCGGCGTCCGTCGAGTCCAAAGCGGCACTTAGCGCAAGTGAACGCTCCAGAATGTGAGCCAGAACAGCTGGCGTCGCCAGTATGCGTGGGTCCATGCGGATGGTGAACGGCTGCGACGTAGCCTGGCCGTCCACCGTCAGGCGCGCCGTGTAGCGGCCCGGGGTCGCTAGCGGCCCGCGCGGATTGCGCGGTGTGTTGCCGGGGATAGCCGAGATCGGGTAGGATGGCGCAATCCCGGACGGCGGGGCGTAGCGCATGTCCCAGACGAAACGTTGCATGCCGGACGTCGCGGCAATCACCTGCGTGGGGCGGATCCAGACGGCCGGCACGTTCCCGATGTCTCGGGGCGCCATGGACGTGTCAGCACTGCTGTAGTGGCGGACCACCTGGCCCTGAGCGTTCAGGATGTCCAGCGTCACCGACTGCGCACCGTCCCGCAGCCAGTAGTTCACCAGCGCGCCGTCGGGCGGGTTGTCGCCGCGAGGCTCGTCGATCGGCACGGGCGTATCGGCATAGGAGTTCCAGCGCCAGCGCGTGGCCGTCTGCGGCTCGAAGAGGGCGACACCGCGGCTGGCACTCTGTGCATCCAGCTGACGCAGCGGCGTAACATCATCCAGGATCCAGATCGATCGCCCGTGAGTGCCGACGGCTATGTCGTCGTCCTTGACGATCAGGTCACGGATGGAGGTGGCCGGCATGTTGAGCCGGAGCGATTGCCAGTTCGCGCCATCGTCAATCGAGAACCAGGTCTGGGTCTCGCTCCCGGCGTAGAGAAGTCCACGCTTTACGGGGTCCTCGCGAACGACGTTGATAGTCGCACCGCTGTCGATACCGGTGACGATTTCCGTCCACGTCTTGCCGCCGTCATGAGTGCGCCAGATGTGCGGGCGCAGGTCGTCCAGGCGGATGGTGTTGACGGCGGCATAGGCGGTGAGCGAGTCGAAGTGACCGGCGTCCATTAGGGAGATCTTGCTCCACGGCTGCGACCGTAGCGCTGGTGGCGTGACGTCCTTCCACGTCTTTCCAGCGTCCATGGTGACGTGTATCAGGCCGTCGTCACTTCCTACCCAGACCACGTTGGTCGTTATGTACGACGGCGCGATGGTATAGATGACGCCCGGGTGGCGGGCCGTGGCCTGCGGTGTGGTCGAGTAGCTGCCAACGTTGGCCGGGACTATAGAGTCACGGCGCGTGAGGTCGGGGGACATCTCGGTCCACTTCTGACCGCCATTGGTGGTGCTCCAGAGTGTGTTGGAGGCGAAATAGAGCGTGGTCGAATCCACCATCGAGAAGACCACCGGCGCCGTGCGCAACACACGATAGTCGGCCGAGCGGAACGGCTGCGGACCCACTTCCTGGGTCTGCTTTGTCCGCCTGTCCCATCGCGTCACCTTGCCGCCGTAGACAATGTCCGGATCCTTCGGGTCGGGCGCTGCGTAGCCGTATTCCTCCACCCCGACCGGAGTCCAATCACGCTCGGTTATCGCGCCGTAGTCGCCACGACTCTGGATGCACACCGACCCGCTCTCCTGCTGACCACCGCAGATGCGGTAGGGAAATGCGTTGTCGGCGGTGATGTGGTAGAGCTGTGCCGTCGGCTGGTTGTACCACGAACTCCACGTCTTGCCGCCGTTCACCGTAATCACGGCGCCCTGGTCCACGGCAAGCAGGATGATGTCCGGATTCTCGGGGTTGATCCAGATGCGGTGGTAGTCATCACCACCTGGAGCGCCCTTGAAGGCGGCCCATGTGCGTCCGCCGTCGATCGACTTCCAGGCCACCACGCTGCCGGTGTAGACGATGTCGGGATTGCGCGGATCTACCTTGATCTCGCCAAAGTCGGACGGCCGCGAAGCTGGCCGGGTGTCGTCGGTGATCTTCCGCCAACTCTCGCCAGCATCGTCGGAACGGTACACGAAGCCCGTACCCCTTACCTCAACTGTCGCGAACATGCGCCGGGCGTCGCTCGGCGCCACCGTGATGCCGATTCGCCCCAGTCCCTCGGCGAAAGTGGGCAGGCCGGTCTTGAGCGGGTGCCAGCTGTCGCCGCCGTCGGTGGACTTGTAGATCCCGCTCTCTGGGCCAGTGAAGGCGCCGTTCTCCCAAGGTCCCTGGCGCGCTTCCCAGAGCACGGCGTAGACGGTATTGGGGTCGTCGGGTGAGATGACGACATCCACCGCGCCAGCATCCTCCCCCTTGTAGAGCACCTTGTCGAATGACCGTCCGCCATCCGTGCTGCGGAAGATTCCCCGCTCGGCGTTGGGGCCGTACGGATGGCCGAGGACGGCGACGAAGAGACGATTCGGGTTCCCAGGATCGACCGCGATCTGCGGGATCTGCTGGCCGTCGCGCAAGCCCAGGTGCACCCAGGTGCTACCGCTGTCGTCAGATCGGTAGATGCCGTCGCCGGTGGAGAGGTCGGGACGTTGCAGCCCCTCGCCGCTCCCCACGTAGATGATGTTCGGCGACGACTGTGCGACGGCCAGTGCACCGATGGATCCAGTCGGCTGGTCGTCGAAGATCGGCTTCCAGGTACGACCGTAGTCGGTGGTCTTCCAGACGCCGCCATTCGTTACGCCAACGAGGAACACGTTGGGTTGACCCGGCACGCCAGCGGCGGCCTTGGTGCGACCGGCCCGAAAGGGGCCGATCATGCGCCACGCCATATCCTGGTATAGCTCGGGTGCGACGGATTGGGCCGTGGCGACGGGGCCCGGCAGCAGGAGCAGCGCGGCGGATAGCAGCAGGCCACGTCGGAGCAGGGAGGGGTGCATGATCCTATCGTCGAGTATCGGGTGGCGATCGGGGAAGCTCTGGACCTGACGGGCGACCGCGGCGTGAACTGCGGTGCGGCATCAGCCTGATAGAGGGAGATAGACGCAGATGGATTGCTCCGGCGCAAGGCGGGTGGCCTCGATGGCCGGTTTCCTGATTAACGGCCGACCTCGCTGACACGTATGTGTCGTAGGCGCTTTCTAACTCCTTCCAAGCACGAGACCCATGCAGCTCGAATCTCTCATCGAATGGCCCAACGCGGGACGCGAACTGCTGGTTTTCGCCTCCAACATGATCGCCGCCGGAGCCATTGGCTTCCACGTTGCTGTGCTGCGACCGTCGGTGACCGAGACTGCTCCGGAGTTGCTCGAGGATGCCCGTGAGCGCGCCGGCTGGATCGGACTTATCGGCGCATTGGGACAGGTCGGTCTGTACCTGTTCGCCACCGCCGGAACGGCCAGCAGCAGGCAGCTCTCCTTCGGCGGTGTAGTTGCCGCTGGTGGTCTCTCAACGGTGCTCCAGGTCATCGGCCTGGTGCTTCTGGTGGCCGGTTTCCTGTTCGCTATCCGGCGGCTTTACTGGGGTTGGCTGCTGGCGATACTGGGCACCCTTATGCTGGCGCTAAGAGGGTTCGCGACCGGAGACTGGACGAAGGTCGTCACTCCGCTGCATCGCCTTGCCGCCGGTCTCTGGATCGGTACGCTGTTCGTAATACTCATCGCCGGTATAGGTATCGCGTTCAGGCGAGACGTGCCCGGAGAGCGTCGGGGGCGGATAGTGGCCAGCATGGTACGGGCGTTCTCGCCACTCGCCCTCGGGGCGGCGGGGATGCTGGTGTTCTTCGGGGTTATCACGGCCTGGCTGCACCTCAAGCAACTGTCAGCTCTCTGGACCACGCCGTACGGCTGGACGCTCATCATCAAGCTCTGCCTGGTTGGCGTGGTGGTGGCGCTCGGCGCGTGGAACTGGCGACGTATCGGGCCATCGTTGGGCACCGAGCAGGCAGCGACGGCGATACGCCGCAGTTCGAAGCGCGAGCTAACAGCGGCCGCCCTGGTCCTCCTCGTGACCGCGATTCTCGTCAGCCTGCCCTCTCCAAGCAAGCCAGTTGTAGCGCCGTCAGAGGGCGCGCCGGCACTGGTTGTGCCGCCAACAGTGCCCTGAACGCTCGCCGCGCCAGGCTCTAGTTGTACTGTTGCTTAGCCGTGGTGATCGCTGGACGGATATTTCAATGCGTTTGATGGTATCATTGCGCGCCCGGTCATCGCTCGTTTCAGGCTGACCGCGCTCCGCTACCTGCTCGTTGCTTCGCTGGCAGCAGCCCTGCCCCTCGGTGCGCAGGCAACCACCGTGGACGCGCTCCGCGGCCCTGCCAACCGCCTCATCGATGCCGCGTTGTCTGACACCACGGGTTACGACAGGCTCGCCCGCCTGGTCGACACCTTCGGACCCCGGCCGGCCGGCTCGCCAGCGCTGGAGCAAGCCATCGACTGGATCCTGGGCGAGATGAAAAAGGATGGACTGGACAACGTGCGTGGTGAGCCGGTGATGGTCACCAACTGGTCGCGCGGCGAGGAGTCGGTGACACTCCTGAAGCCGCGAGTTAGCGCCCTCCACATGCTCGGCCTGGGCGGCAGCGAAGCGACGCCGCCTGAAGGGATCACCGCGCCAGTGATGGTCGTGAAGAGCTTTGACGACCTCAACGCTCGAGCCGCCGAGGCGAAAGGAAAGATCGTCCTATTCGATTATCCGTTCCCGCTGGATAAGCCTCCCTTCGAAGCCTACAGTGAGGCAGTCCAGTACCGCGGCGGTGGAGCAACAGCCGCAGCGAGAGTTGGGGCGGTGGCTGCCCTCATCCGCTCCGTAGCCTCGTTCTCCATGCAGACGCCACACACCGGCGGCATGCGCTACACGGACAGCACCGTGGCTCGCATCCCGGCCGCGGCGCTGAGCGTCGAGGATGCCGCGATGCTCCATCGGATGTACCTGCGCGGCGATAATCCGGTAGTGACACTGAAAATGGAAGCGCGCACCCTGCCCATGGCGCAGTCGCACAATGTGGTCGCCGAGATCCGCGGTAGCGAGCGGCCTGACGAGGTTGTCGTGCTGGGCGGCCACATCGATTCCTGGGATGTTGGGCAGGGGGCAATGGACGACGGCGGCGGCAGCGTGGCCGCGTGGGAGGCGGTGCGCCTCATGAAGAAGCTCGGGCTACGTCCGAAGCGGACCGTGCGCGTGGTGCTCTGGACCAACGAGGAACATGGTGGTGAGGGCGGCCGTGCTTATGCCGCTGAGCATGCCAACGAGAAGCATGTCGCCGCCATGGAGTCGGACAACGGCATCTTCGAGCCCAAGGGTTTCCGGTTCACCGGGAGTGCCGCCGGCCTTGCCGCGGCCCGACCGCTAGCCGCGTTGCTCGAGCGCATTGGAGCGACCCAGATGGACCCGGGCGAGGGCGAGGCCGACATCGGGCCTCTGCTCCGCGCGGGCGTTCCAGGCTTCTCGCTGGACATTGAAGCGAGCCGTTATTTCTGGTATCACCACACCGCTGCTGACATGTTGGGCGTGGTGGACCGCCAGGACTTCGCGAAGAGCGTGGCGACAATGGCGGTGATGGCCTACGCCCTGGCCGAGATGCCGGAGTGGAGCAGCAGCGGACTGGGTGGCAGCTGATCCTGCCCCGCGTCCACGCGCTGTCAGGCGCGGGGACGCGGACGCACGACCGTCACGAACTCCGCTGTCGCCACCGTCCTGCCGTCGACGTCGGCCGAGCCGACAAGCCGGGCGATGCCGCGGCGAAAACTCTTTAGCTCAACCGTCAGACGCAGTGTGTCGCCAGGCTTTGCCGGTTCGCGCAGGCGTACCCTGGTAAGCGCGGCGAAGTAGCCTATCAGGTCCTCTCCGCTCCTCGCCAGGTCGACCAGAAGGGCCGCGCTCGTCTGAGCGAGTGCCTCCACGACGAGCAACCCCGGCATCGGGAAGAGGCTTCCGTCGCCGCTGAAGACAGAGCTCCACTCGTTTCCCGTCACCTGCTTTGTACCCACCACCCGCCGTCCCGGGTCGTTGATTTCCACCCGATCCACGAGTAGGAAGGGAAAGCGATGGGCAACCAGCCCGAGCAGGTCTTCGGCGTCGAGGACCACGGGCCGCGACGATGGGAAGGGTGATGGTATATCGGTGCTACCGTGCATCGTCAGATCCATTCCGTGAGCCGGTCTCCGTCGCCGTCGCGGAATGCGCCGAAGATGAGGAGCACCATGTCCACCATCACCCAGATTCCCAGCCCACCCAGCGTCAGGAGCTGGAGGATTCCAGTGGCCACCTTGCCGACGTAGAAACGATGGACGCCGAGGAAGCCGAAGAGGACGCAGAGGGCGAGCGTCGGCACGATGCGCTTCTCCGACTCGATGGTCATCAGCGCCGAACTCTGTATCGTCCCACACTTCGTGCAGGCCACGACGTCGCTGGCGACGCTGGCGCCACAGGCCTGGCAGTAGCGGGTGGGGCGGAGTTGGTATTCTGATGACATTGGGCGGGACCGTGGCTGGGATGGGCCGTCGCTCCCTTCAAGCTATGACCACTCCCCCTCCGGCGCACCCCGTCGGGATCGCCATCTGGCTCCGCGATAGCATGATGTTTGATGCAACGCAAGGCCCCTACTTCGGCGTACGTTCGGCCTATATTGTATATAGGCCGCGCGACGCCATCCCTTCCTGGATGGTGGCCGTGTGGGTGCCGCGAGCGGGCCCTGCCGGGTCCGTCATGGCGGCGAAAAGACGTTCTCACGCCGAGGTTGTAGCCATGCTGGTAACCCTTACCCCACGTCTTCGTGTCCACCACAGCGAGGTGATCTGCGCCCTCGTGAAGGGAAACTCACTGCTTCTGCGATTCGTCTCCATGAAACCGATGCGCATCCCCGTCGACGACCTTACCGAAGAGGCCCGTCAATGGTTGCTGCCGTCGCTCGCGCCGCGGGGGATCCCGGTCGAAGATCAGGCGGAGTACGAGGAGGAGGAAGTGGAAGCGGAAGCAGAAGTGAACGGGGAGACCGAGATCGAGAAAGGCCATCCCGGCCGCATTCAGGGGAATTGAAGCAGGGGAATTGAAGCTAGGGGAGTTGAAGCAGGGTAGTTAAACACGGGAGGGCGGTCACTGGGGCGGTTGCCCGGGTGACCGCCCTCTTCTCATGCGTGAGCCGCGTTGTCGACGATACTCGTTGCCCCTTCCTCGTGTGCGCAGTGGGCACAGCAGTAGAAGGTGTCATTAGCCTCGATGCCGTGGCCGATGACCTTGCAACCGCAGTGCGCGCAGACCGGGGCAAGCTTGTGGATCGCGCACTCGAAGCTGTCGAACGTGTGGGTGTGGCCGGCGGCAACGACCTGGAAAGACAGGTAATAATCGTTGCCGCATACGTCGCACTTGGCCATATCGGAACTCCTGGAGTCGGGGAGTGCGATTGACCCGCACGGGGCGGGCCATCAGCAGTGACCATGGCCTCAGGAGTCGCCAACCCCAGCGTCCGACTGGTCCCAAAGACCGTTGCTCCGACCCCCGTCCCGCTCCCGCAGCCTTCGCGGACAGCCAGACCGGCTCAGTTCACGCGGTCCAGGAAACGCATGCCGAGGACCAGCACTGTGGTCACCGCCATGAAGCCGAGGATGAGCAGGAGAAAACCGCCAAGGGCCGCCAGAACTGGCATGCCTCGCTGTTCGGCGGGCAGTTCATCGCCTATGCGAATATCGGGTTCCATACATTCAAGATAACAGGATCCGGATTCGAGCGGCCCCACATGCCGCAACGGTGCCCCATGCTCTTCCCTTCTCTGGTCCTCGGGATGGCTGGTCCCGAATGCCCCCCGATTCTCGCCACGCCCTCCGGCGCTAAATTCTCCCAGATGCCATCCTTCCAATACTCAGGTAGCCGGTTGGATCGCGGCGGCGTGCACCGACGTGATCCGGACTGGGTAGCGGCCATGATGGCCGACCCATCGGCCCGTGTCTTGCCCGTCTGGCGTGACCGGAATCTGGTCCATGAGAGCAACGGTGACGGTGCGGGCATGGCTGTCACGCTCTGCGAGTTGCGCGCGCTTCAGGCGCCTCAGGTAACGCCGCTGGTCGCGGCTACGTTCAACTGGGTTTTCCTGGGCATGGACGAGGTTATCGGCCCGGTCTTCGCCGTCGACATATCGACGCTGGACGAGGAGCGGGCAGCAGCCGTAGCCGGCAGTGGCGCCTTTCAGGATCTGCGCCGGATCAGTCAGTCGGTGTCCATGGACGAGGCGGCGATAATGGCATACGCCCGCGGCATGCTCACCTGGCATCGCCGGAACCTCCATTGCGGCGTCTGTGGCAGCCCGACGGAGAGCATTCAGGCTGGTCACGTGCGCCACTGTACCAGCGGGGCGTGCGGCGCCGAGGCGTATCCGCGCACCGATCCGGCGGTGATCATGCTGGTGGAGCGGCCAGCCTCTGACGGCGAGCCGGCGCGCTGCCTCCTTGCCCGCCATGCTCGAGTGCCGCGACCCGTCTACTCCACCCTGGCCGGATTTGTGGAGCCCGGTGAGAGCCTGGAGGAGGCTGTGGCGCGAGAGGTGGCAGAGGAGACAGGTGTGATCGTGGACTCCTGGACGTACCACGGTTCGCAGCCCTGGCCCTTTCCGGCCTCGCTCATGGTCGGCTTCCGAGTCCGCGCCTCGACCACCGTTATCACCCTCGACCCGGGAGAACTGGACGAGGCCTGCTGGTTCACCGCCGCCGAACTGGACGCTTTTGGCGAGTGGGGAGACGAGTCGGCGCAGCGCTCCCTTCCAAGGCCCGACAGCATCGCCCGCTCATTGGTCGAGTCGTGGCGGGCGGAGCAGCGGTTGCCGCAAGGAGAGGTCCTAGCGGACCGTCAGCCCGAGTTGGAGCGGCTCATTCGGGATCCTCGAGGCTGAAGACCTCTGCATCGTCATCGTAGGCGAAGAGTTCCGCATACCGTCCCCAGTCGATCACCGTGCGCAGGGTCATCTCGGCGTCCTGTTCGCTCAGATGGTCCTCGAGTTCCACGCGGAACCTCACCAGCGGCGCCCGCTGCTCGGGGCGGGTATCCAACACGGTCCGGATATGCGATGCCAGTGGCACCTGCATCAATAGCTGACTGCGGAAGATGGTCTTGCGACCTTCCAGGTCGGAGTCGACAAACCGCCGGCCCAGGTCAGTAAGCGTGATGTCGCCGGCCTCGAGCTCGGCCAGTCCGAATCGGTGGAGTGCTTCCAGGAGTGGAAAGACTTCGCCCCGGGTGGAATGGAACAGGTCGTCGATGTCGGGCAGATCGGCACGGCCGTCAAACGGGGAGGCCGCGAGTGTGGCCAGGAAGCCGGCCATCCTGTTGATCGGCGCCTGAGGTAGGCGTTCGGCTATGGGAAGCGTCGCCGGAGTTACCGGCTTTGTAGGCGGTATGGGACGCGCCGTCATCTGACCGTAAACAGAGTCCACCAACTCTCGGAGCACGGGGTCAAAGCGATCGCGAGGGCGGGGGAGGTCGACCGGGATGACTTCGGTGATCCGGCCAGGGTTGATACTCAGGAGAACGATGCGGTCTCCCATCAGCACCGCTTCCTCAATGTTGTGGGTGACCATGAGCACCGAGCGAATGGGCAGTCTTCCATCGCCCCACAGTCGCAGGAACTCCGACCGCAGGTTCTCGGCGCTGAGTACGTCCAGTCCCGAGAACGCCTCGTCCATGAGGAGCAATCGCGGGTGGATGGCGGTGGCCCGGGCAAAGCCGACTCGCTGCCGCATGCCTCCGGACAGCTCCTTGGGATACGCCGACTCAAAGCCGTCGAGCCCGATGAGGTCGACGGCGGCGAGCGCCCGCTGACGGGACTCCTCGGCCGACAGGCCCAGCGCCTCCAATCCCAGCTCGACGTTCTTCAGCACGGTGAGCCACGGAAAAAGGGCGAAGGTCTGGAACACCATTCCGATTCCCGCTGCCGGACCGTGCACCGGCTTCCCCTCAAACTGCACCTCACCACTCGTCGGGCTGAGGAGTCCGGCGATGATGCGCAGCATGGTGGACTTACCCGAGCCCGACCGGCCGAGCAGGCATACAATCTCGCCGTCGTTGAGGTCGAGGTTTATGTCGTCGAGCACCAGGAGGTCGCCGCCGGAAGCCTTCGGAAATGTCTTCCGAATGCCGCGCAGTTGGGCGATCGGGCCGCTGCCTGGCGGGCGCGGCGGAGACTCTGGAGCTGTTGTTGAGGCAGTGTGTACCATGACTAACCCACTCGCAGGCGGCGTTCGGCGAACGCGTACAGAGGTCGCCAGACCGCACGGTTGAAGAGGACGACATAGGCCGACATGACGGCGATGCCGAGCACGATGCGCGGGTAGTCACCGAGAGTGGTGACCTGTTGGATGTAGGAGCCCAGCCCTCGCGTCACCAGTGTCGTGTCGCCCCAGCTGGCTATCTCGGCGACGATACTGGCGTTCCACGATCCGCCTGATGCGGTGATGGCACCAGTGACGTAGTACGGGAAGATGCCCGGGAGCATGACGTTCTTCCACCAGAGCCAGCCGCTGACACCGAGGTTCTGGGACGCCTGGTTCAGATCCTCGGGGAAGGCCAGTGTGCCGGCGATGACGTTGAACAGGATGTACCACTGGGTGCCCAGAATCATCAGCGGGCTTAGCCAGATCGCCGGATTGAGCTGATACCGTAGGATCGCCATGACGAAGAACGGAAAGAGCAGATTCGCCGGGAAGGCCGCGAGGATCTGGATGAGGGGCTGCACCTTCTCCGCCAGCGCTGGCCGGCGGCCGATGTACACCCCGATGGGTACCCAGACGACGGAGGCGACGGCGATGAGCACGACTACGCGAGCAAGGGTGAACAGCCCGAGGACAACAGTCTCCCCGACGTCGGCCCAGGCGAGTCCGTCCCTGACGAAGTCGAAGAGCGCCCAACTACTCGCGGCCAGCGCCAGGCCGACCAATATCCGCCAGACGATGTCGCGAACGGCCTCGTTCCGAGCCGTACGCGGCGGTGTCGGATCGCTGGCTGGCGTGCCGACCGTCACGATGCGCCTGCCGATCGCGCCGAGCGGATGCAGAAGCCGCTGGAGGACATGCGCCCGCCGAAAGACGAGGAGCATCCAGGACTGCGGCACGCGCTCGGCCTCGATCTGCTCCACGCTGAACTTGGTCGACCACGCCACGAAGGGCCGGAAGAGCAGCTGATCGTAGAGCAAAATGACGACGAGCATCGCGGCAATGGCGTAGGCGATCGCGGCCATGTTACTCTGTGCAATGGCCACCGCCACATAGGAGCCGACACCGGGCAGGAAGACTTCCTGTCCGCCCACGGAGATGGCCTCGGAGGCGACGACGAAGAACCAGCCCCCGGACATGGACATCATGATGTTCCAGACCAGCCCCGGCATGGCGAATGGCACGTCGAGGCGCCAGAAACGCAGCCAGCCGGTCAGGCGGAATGAGTCGGCTGCCTCCCGCAGGTCCTCGGGAATGGTGCGGAGCGACTGGTAGAAGCTGAACGCCATGTTCCACGCCTGACTCGTGAAAATGGCGAAGATGGCGACGAGCTCCATCCCCAGCGCGCTGCCGGGGAAGACTGCCATGAAGAAGACTACGGAGACCGACAGGTAGCCCAGCACCGGCACCGACTGCAGGATGTCGAGGATGGGGATGAGGACGCGCTCGAGTCTGCGGCTCCGGGCGGCTGCGGCTCCGTAGACGAAGGTGAAGACGAGCGAAGCGGCCATGGCGATGAACATGCGCAGCGTCGTCAGCAGCGCGTATCCGGGCAACGCACTCGGGTCCAGCGAGATGGGCGTCTGGGTCACTGTCTCCAGTGGCCCAGACATGCCCCGCACACCTTGAATAGTCGCTACGGCAACCGCGAGTAAGATCGGTAGGGCGATCCAATCCCAGCGGGTCGGGCGAATCCGGAGCGGAGCTCCGGCTGGCGCCAGCATCGAATCGAACGGTGCTCTTTTCAAATCGTGACTCTCCTCTTACCGTGCCGTCCGCCAGGGGTCGGACATCCTGGTGTGTCAGTTACGATGATGCGTTGTCAGCAGCGAGTTCTTCGACGCCCGGATATGTGAGCTGGCCGTCAACGACCAGCGCCGGTGACTTGAGCTCGTGCAGCTCCGGCGTACCCAGGCCGCGGATGTGCAACACTCGTACGCCGAGCATGGTGAGTACGTCGGATATCAGGCGCCTGTGGCAGCGCCACCAGAGAACCTCAGCGCACATGATCGCCGTCCGAAAGCCCCCGGCGAGCATGAGCAGCTCGAACAGCCCTTCGGCGAATTCCTGCGTCGCCACATGATCGGCGTAGCCGCGGAACGCCGGGTGGTGCCAACCGGTGTTGGGAGAATCAGGTTCCACCCGTCGGCGACCGCCCAGGGCCGAAATCCACTGATAGGCGATTCCGTGTCCCTCCAGGGCATCGGACAGCTCGGCCTGCTGGAACTGCGGCAGGCGCCGAGAGCCGGGGTAACGACGTACATCGGCCACCGCCTCGATCTGCTGCGCGTCGAGCACGGCGAACAGTTCGTCTATCTCAAGGATGGAGTGACCCACCGTCCAGACCGTAAGCACCGGTCGTGCCGCCGTGGCCGTTTTCACCGTTGTTGGCAGCGAAATTGGCGGGCGGTGCGCGGCCGGACGCGGGACTGGCGGAGGGTCCGGCCGGGGCAGAGGAACCAGGCATCTGGCTTCATGCCGTTCCAAGCTGCACTGTTAATCACAGGGTCTCCCTCGTGCTGGCCGTGGAAACGGCGGTCCTGCCCGTCAGGAGCCGTGCAGCGGCACGTTCTCCCGGGGCGTAGTGTATGTAGGGCCAGAACACCCCGTCTGGCGTCGACCCTCGACGACCGGCCGGCCCGGTGCTACAGTCTGGCATCGCGCTCCAGCCCGATCTGACTCTTGCCTGCGGCCGTCACCTGCTGGCGGCTCGCTGTCCGCTCCAACCCGCACCCCGCGCCAGATGCGTCTCGCTCCGTTCGCCGCGCTTCTCTTCGCGCCGCTCACCCTCGTCGCGCAGAACCGCGGCGACACCGCCCCCCAACCCCCTGTAGCCGCCGACGCTCCGCGCGTGGCCGCTCTTAAGGAGCGTGCAGTGGCGGCGGTGGAGGCCAACGCCAAGCTCACCCAGGTGATGGTCGACCAGATCTTCAGCTTTGGAGAGCTGGGCTTCCAGGAGGTGGAAACATCCAAATACATCACCGACCTGCTACGCAAGAATGGGTTCAAGGTGGAGATGGGGGCCTCCGGGATCCCCACCGCCTGGATGGCCACGTGGGGTTCCGGCAAGCCGGTGATCGCCATCGGCTCGGATATCGACGGCATCCCGAAGGCGTCCCAGAAGCCTGGAGTAGCCTACCGGGAACCGATGATCGAGGGCGCGCCTGGGCATGGCGAGGGTCACAACTCGGGCCAGGCCGTGAACATCACCGCCGCGCTGGCGCTCAAGGACATTATGACGAGCGAGAAGATCTCCGGCACGATCGTCCTCTGGCCCGGAGTGGCTGAGGAACTGGTGGCGGCGAAGGCGTATTACGTTCGGGACGGCCTGTTCAAGGACGTCGACATAGCGCTATTCAGCCACGTCTCCAGCGACCTGAGCACCCAGTGGGGCTCCACCTCAGGGAACGGGCTCATCAGCCTGCTCTATTCGTTCACTGGACAGGCAGCACACGCCGCTGGCGCGCCCTGGCGCGGCCGCTCGGCGCTGGACGCGGTGGAGCTCATGAACGTGGGGTGGAACTACCGCCGTGAGCACCTCCGCTATCAGCAGCGCAGTCACTACGTGATACCCGATGGCGGCGACCAGCCCAATGTCGTGCCGAGCGCGGCCAGCGTCTGGTATTACCTGCGGGAGACCGACTATCCGCACATCAAGGACATGTGGGCCATTGCCGACAGCATCGCTGCCGGTGCGGCGCTGATGACTGGTACGACGCTGGAGCCGGTGCGCGTCATGGGTACGGCCTGGCCGCAACATTTCAACAAGCCGGTCGCCGAGGCCATGTTCGACAACATCCGCCGCGTCGGCATGCCACAGTGGACCGATGCCGACCAGCAGATGGCGAAAGGCGTCCAGCGGATGATGGGTCAGACCGACCCCAACGGACTGCGAACGGTTGCCAGCCCTCGACTTGGTGAGAGCATGCCTGAGTCGGAAAAGCGCGGCGGCGGTTCTGATGACATCGGCGACGTGAGCTGGGTGGTGCCAACGGTGACGCTGCGCTACCCGAGCAACATCCCCGGCACCCCCGGGCATAGCTGGGTGGACGCGATCTCCATGGCCACACCGATCGCCCACAAGGGCGCCACGGCCGGCGCCAAGGTGATGGCGATGACCATGATCGACATCCTCATGAAGCCCGAGTTGGTGACTGATGCCAAGCGTTACTTCACCGACGTCCAGAACAAGGACGAGAAGTACATTCCCCTCCTACGTCCCAACGACAAGCCGCCCATCGAGCTTAACGCCGACATCATGGGCCAGTATCGCGAGCAGATGCGCAAGCTCTACTACGATCCCACGAAATTCGGTAGCTATCTGGAGCAGTTGGGGATCACGTACCCGACCCTGGGACCCAACGGCGGCAAGTAGTCCGCGCAGCCGGAGCGCTTCAAGGAGACCTTCTCCTGCGCTCCGGCGGCGAGCACATCATCATCGGCCCATGTCTATCTCCAAGCCCCGCAGCGCTGTCGCCGTTGTCCTCATCGGTCTGGTCGGAGCGTTCAGCGCGTTCCCGGCGGTTGCTCAAGCCGAGCAGCCTGGCGCGCCAGACATCTTCCTCTCGTCTCTCCGCCTGAACGACGGCGTGCTCGCTGTGGGTACTCCGGTCAACATCACCAACCGGGCCGGCTACGATAATCAGCCTTCATTCACTCCCGACGGTGCGGCGATACTCTACACCTCGCAGCGCAACGGGCAGGCGGACATTTACCGGTACGACCTGCGTACCAAGCGTACGACGCAGGTCACTGACACGCCGGAGAGCGAATACTCGCCGCGCGTGACGCCGGACGGACGTTCCATCACGGTGGTGCGGGTGGAGGCCGACGGCACGCAGCGGCTGTGGCGCTTCGCCACGACCGGCCAGGCCGCACCTCAGCCGTTGCTGCCGGATGTGAAGCCGGTGGGCTACTACGCCTGGGCCGACGATCGCACGCTCGCCCTCTTCGTACTGGGTAGCGATGACACGCCCAATACCCTCCAGGTGGCTCGGCTGGGTTCGGCGCGGCGGGACACCGTGCTGACCGGTGTGGGGCGTTCACTGCACCGCGTTCCGGGCAAGCACGAGGTGAGCTTCCTCCATGCCGCGGCGTCTCCACGTTCGATCCAGGTGCTCGACCCATCCACGCAGGCGGTGCGTCGTGTTGCCGATCCGCTGGAAGGTAGTGAGGACTTTGCCTGGTACTCGGAGAAGCTGCTCGTCATGGCTCGTGGCACGAGACTCTACCAGCACCCGACAGTTCCGGAGGGCGACTGGCGACAGGTAGCGGACCTGGCCGATGACGGACTGGTGGACATCACGCGCCTTGCAGTGAGTCCTCGCGGCGACTGGCTGACTTTCGCGGCGACCCCGGTGAACGGCGACGCCGCGTCAGCGATCCAGGGCAACGGGGCAGCCGGTATGCTGGCCAGCACCGTCACGCCTGCTGGTGCAATGGCCGCCGTAGCTGCCATGGCTCCAAGGGACACTGGCGTCGTGCAGGAGGCCGACGTGCGCCGGCTGCTCACTGTACTTGCGGCCGACTCGCTGGAAGGTCGTCGCACCGGCGAGCCGGGGGCGGAGAAGGCCGCCCGCTACATCGCCCAGGAGATGCGGGCCATTGGCCTACAGCCGATGGGGGACAGCGGGAGCTATCTGCAACGGGTTCCGCTAGGGATGGTTCCCGGGCGCGCCGGAAGGCCGCGCCTGGCGCTTCTGGACAGTTGGGCAGCCCAGGACACGATTGCAATCGCCGACCGCCGGGTTGGCTACAACGTCATCGGCATCATCCCGGGGAGTGATCCAGTACTCCGTGACGAGGTAGTCATCGTCGACGCGCACTATGACCACCTGGGCATCGGTGCGCCGGTGAACGGCGACAGCATATACAACGGCGCCGACGACGATGCATCGGGAACGGTGGCGGTGCTGGAAATCGCTCGCGCCCTCGCCGCTGGCCCACCGCCCAAGCGCACGGTCGTCTTCTCGGCCATGACCGGGGAGGAGGTGGGACTGCTGGGCACGCGCTGGTACATAGAGCATCCGCCGTTCCCGTTGGAGCAGACGGTGGCCAACCTCGAGATAGAGATGATCGGCCGGCCCGATTCTCTGGCCGGCGGCGTTGGGAAGGCGTGGCTAACCGGCTACGAGCGCTCCACGATGGGCGATCAGTTGAAGACGCAGGGCGTTCCGATCGTACCCGATCCGCGTCCCGACCAGCGCTTCTTCGAGCGTAGCGACAACATCGCCTTTGCCAGACGCGGGATCCCTGCCCACACGCTCTCCACCTTCAACCTGCACGACGACTACCACACCCCTGCCGACGATGTGGATCGAATCGATTTCGTCCATATGACGAGTGTCATCCAGGCCGCTGTGAGGGCGACAAGGATCCTCACCGACGGACCGAAGCCGGAATGGCATGAAGGGATGAAGCCCTGATGTGACACGCGGATGACCTGATGGTCATCCGCGTTTTCACAATTTCGGACTCGGCGTCGGTGCGATTATTCGTATCGCAACGCGTCGATCGGGTTGAGGCGCGCGGCCCGACGAGCAGGAAAGAAACCGAATACGAGTCCGACGACCGCCGAGAAGACGAACGCGATGCCGACGATGCCGTAGTCTGGAGAGAAGGGGATCCCGATGCCTCTGGCGGCGATGGCCGAGATTCCCAGCCCCAGGATGATCCCGACGACACCGCCCAGCGTCGACAGTAGCGCCGCCTCTACCAGGAACTGCGTCAACACCTCGTTCTCGAGTGCGCCGATCGCGAGCCTGATCCCTATTTCGCGGGTGCGCTCAGTGACCGAGACGAGCATGATGTTCATGATGCCGATGCCGCCTACCAGCAGACTGATAGCGGCAATCGCGGCGAGGAGGGTGGTGAGAATGCCGGTCGTGCTCTTAACCAACTCGGCGATCTCGGCGACGGATCGAACGTCGAAGTTGTTCGCCTCACCCGGCCTGACTCGCCGACGCTCGCGAAGCAGTGCCTCGATGTCTTCTTTTACCTGATCGGTGGCGGCTTCGCTTACGGCCGAGACGAACAGCGTTCGGACGTCCTGATTGCCGGATATACGGCGCTGGAAGGTGCGGATGGGGGTCAGGATGAAGTCGTCCTGATCAGGTCCACCCAGTGCGGACTGGCCCTTCGACTTGAGGACCCCTATGACCTGACAGGCGAAGTTGCCAAGCCGGATAGTATTCCCGACAGGATTCAGGGCCCCAAAAAGCTTCTCCCGTACAGTCGCCCCGATCAGGCAAACCGCTCTACCAGCCCGTTCCTCGCTGGCCTCGAAGGCGCGTCCCTGAGCAATTTCCCAGTTACCGATGGTCAGGTACTCCGTGGAAGTACCGGTGATCGCAGTGGACCAGTTGGTATTCCCGAACACGGCCACGGCGCCGGTACTGGCCAGCGGTGCCACGTTCTCTGCACCGCGAACCTCTCTAGCAATCGCGTCGGCATCATTCAGCTCGAAGGGAGCCGCCTGACTCACGACGGCGCCCGGTCCTCGTCTGGACCTCGCCCCCGGTGACACGATCAACATGTTGCTCCCGAGGCTCGAGATTCCAGATGTGATTTCTGATTGCGCTCCCGAGCCGAGTGTCACCAGGGCAATAACGGCGGCAACTCCGATGATGATCCCCAGTGCAGTGAGACCTGATCGCAGCAGATTGCGCATGATTTCCCGGGCGGCGAGCGCTATGGCATTGCCGATCATGGTGTACGCTCCCGCGGGCGCTCCTGCCGCTGGTCATCCACTACCGCACCATCGACGAAGCTGATCAGTCGGTGCGCATATGCAGCCATGGGTTCCTCGTGCGTCACCATCGCGATGGTGATGTTGCGCTCCGCATTGAGGCTCGACAGGAGATTCATGATCTCCTCGCTGGTCCGGGTGTCGACGTTGCCGGTCGGCTCGTCCGCCAGAAGAAGCATCGGCTCGGTCACCAGTGCGCGGGCTATGGCGACTCGTTGTTGCTGGCCGCCGGAAAGCTCGCTGGGGGTGTGCCGCTCCCGTCCCGACAGGCCGACTACCTTGAGCGCCGCCGCAGCGCGGACCTGACGTTCGTCTCTGGCGATCCCCCGGTACAGCAGCGGCAACTCTACGTTTTCCATCGCCGACGTGCGATCGAGAAGGTTGTATCCCTGAAAGACGAAGCCGAGATAATGGCGCCTGAGCAGGGCTCGCTGGTTCCGAGTGAGGGCTCCGACGTCCACCCCCCCGAACCGGTAGCTGCCGGAAGTGGGCGTATCCAGACAGCCAATGATGTTCATGCAGGTCGACTTCCCCGATCCGCTGGGTCCCATGATCGCCACGAACTCACCGGTATCGATCCGGAGAGTTACGTCACGCAAGGCGTGTACTGCTGCGGAGCCATGCCCGTAGATCTTGTTCAGCCCTTCCAGAACGACAAGCGCTTCTGCCGGAGCCTTGCCGCTAACCGGAAGGTCCAGGGTGTCCACCCGCCTCACCTTGACTCCATTCATGAACCGGCCACAGCTACCAGTGCCTGGGTTCCCGGCTTCAGATCGCCCCCAGTGATCTCAGTCCACTGACCATCACTGGGGCCAGTGGTGACGGTGACCGGCGTTGGCTTATCTCCCTCGAGCACCCAGACCACGAGTTTGCCAGTAGTGGGCGCTCCGGTGTTCGCATCATCGGTTTCAGCGGGCACCGAGGGCGGCCGGAACCGGAGCGCTCGATTGGGCACCACCAGCGCGTCGGTGACCGTTCGGGTAGTGATTTTGGCCAGTGCAGTGAGCCCCGGACGCAGCAGTAGGTCCGGATTGTCGACGTCGAGCACCGCTTCGTAACTGACTACTCCCGCTACTGTCTTGGCATCGTTGCGGACCGAAACCAACCGGGCAGGGAATTCACGTCCGGGGAAGGCCTCGACCGTGAAGGACGCGGTCTGTCCCTCATGGACCTGCCCGATGTCGGCTTCATCGATGTCGACGCGCAATTCCAGATGGGATAGATCGGTGGCGAGTCTGAACAGCACCGGCGCCTGAAAGGTGGCAGCGATAGTCTGGCCAGGCTCAACCTGCCTGGAGAGGACGAACCCGTCGATTGGCGACCTGATGACTGCCTTCTGGAGCATGAGCGAATTTGATTCCAGCGTGGCTCGGGCGACTGCCACCTGTGCCTGCGCGGAAGCCACTTCCGCCTCGGCTCGTGAGAACGCGGCTTCAGCAGCCTCGGATTCTTCCCGTGTCACTACTTCCTGCGCGGCGAGCTGACGCACCCGCTCAACTCTATTCTGCACTTCCAGTAACGTTGCCCTCGCACGGATAAGCCCTGCCTCGGCCGATTGGAGAGATCCTCTCGACTGGGTGACCGAGGCCTCAAGCTGGTCCGTGTTGAGCCTCAACAGGAGCTGCCCTTTACTGACGCGATCATTGAAGTCCACCATGACCGCTGTCACTGTGCCCGAGACCTCGGTACCGACGTCCACGGTGTTCTTCGCTTCGATTGTACCCGTCGCCGAAACGCTCAGGACGAGATCGCGGCGCTCTACCGGGGCGGTCTCATACGCAACGGTTCGCCTGGCCGAACTACGTGCCAACAGTGCCCAAACGATCAGTGCGAGGACGCCGATGGACAGCGTCACCAGCACCCATCGCCGGCGATACCATGGGCGAACGCCCGTGGTGCCTGAGAGCCCCAACACACCGGCGATCTGCCCGGAAAGTTCTGTGCTTGACCGTTCGCTCATTGTATTCTCGCTCTGTGCAGGTGGACCACCGATCCTGATGATCTCCGGTCGGCCGACCAACTCTCCAAGGTAGGCCCGGTCCCGCGATCACGTCCTGGATGGTTCTACTCCAGCAGACGGCGTCATTCTCCAAACTGTGTCGCATAATTTCTCTCTCTGCTGTCGTACCCCGGTCCCTGATTGCGACGCTATACTGGCGCGTTCCTACCGGACTGTGACCGCAGCTGTTCGTACCATGAGTCGGTCACCCGCACAGGCATCTTGGTGTGCATCTTGAAGTATCAGAAGAGAATTGCTGACTCTCTTTCGATCGCGATCAGTATTCACCCATTCTCGGACAGGTACTCAATGGCAAAGCAGGATCTGCTAAACGGCATGAACGACCAGCTCAACCGCGAGATTTCGACATTCCTTCGCTACATGCTTCAGGCGGCATCGATCCGGGGTGCAAAGGACGAGCCCGTACGCCAGATGTATCTGGAAGAAGTGATGGACGAGATGGGCCACGCGCAGTATCTGGCGAATCAGATATGCATGTTGGGCGGCACGCCCAGCCTCGCTCCCGACCTGACTCCACCGCCGAGTGACGTGAAGGCGATGCTTAAGGCCGACGCGGAAGCGGAGAAGGCGGACGTTCGGAACTACATGGAGCTCGTACGGCAGGCCGAAGCGGAAGGGCTGATTGGGCTGAAGATGAAGATGGAGGAACAGGCGGCCGACGAGGACGAGCACGGTCATGAGATGCTCCGTCTCATTGGACGGGAATAGACCGCCTCAAAGGACGGCGGCACAATGTCCGTGAATAACGAAGGACTTGTGATCGCGGTTCGCGGTAGCGTGGTGGATGCTCGCTTTCCCGACCGGCTCCCTGAGATGTATCACCTGCTTCGTGCCGGAGCCGATCGGGAGATCGCCATCGAGGTCCTCGGCCAGCGCAGCGCGCAGGTCGTGCGCGGCATCGCGCTCACGCCGGTGCGCGGTCTCGCTCGCGGTTCCACGATCGTGGACACCGGCATGCCCCTCCAGGTCGGAGTCGGCCGGGAGCTCCTCGGGCGGGCAGTGAACGTCTTCGGCGACGCGATCGATGGCCTCGGTTCCCTCTATCTCGCCGAACGGCGCTCGATCCACCAGCCTTCGGTTCCCCTGGCGGAACTGGGAAGTAGCGAGGAGATCCTGGAGACTGGCATCAAGGTCATCGACCTTCTCGCGCCACTGGAGCGCGGCGGCAAGGTGGGACTGTTCGGTGGCGCGGGTGTCGGCAAGACCGTGCTCATCATGGAGCTCATTCACAACATGGTTGCCCGGCACAGCGGCGTGAGCCTCTTCTGCGGCATCGGCGAGCGGAACCGGGAAGCCGAGGAGATTCATCGGGAGCTACGGGACGCAGGAGTGTTGGACAGCACCGTGCTGGTATTTGGCCAGATGGACGAGTCGCCTGGCGCGCGTTTCCGTGTGGGGCACACCGGTCTGACGGTCGCCGAGTACTTCCGTGATCAGGAGCATCAGGATGTGCTTCTGCTCATCGACAACATCTTCCGGTTTGTGCAGGCTGGTCAGGAAGTTTCCGGCCTTATGGGGCAGCTACCATCTCGGCTGGGCTATCAACCCACGCTCGCCTCAGAACTCGCCGAACTCGAGGAGCGCATTGCCAGCACGCGCACAGCGGCGATCACGTCAGTACAGGCGGTCTACGTGCCGGCGGACGACTTCACCGATCCCGCCATCACGCACGCCTTCACGCATCTCACGGCCCACATCCTCCTCTCCCGCGACCGAGCGGCACAGGGCTTCTATCCCGCTATCGACCCCCTCGGATCGATATCGAAGATGCTCACGGCCCGTGTCGTCGGGGAGCGGCATTACCGGCTCGCCAGGGAGGTGCGTGAGACGTTGGCACAGTACGACGAGCTGAAGGACATCATCTCCTTGCTGGGTCAGGAGGAGCTGTCCTCTACGGACCAGGCAGTCGTTAATCGGGCACGACGGCTGGAGCGTTTCCTTACCCAGCCGTTCGAGGTGACGCAGCGATTCACCGGGAGCAGTGGACGGATGGTCCCACTCTCCGAGACGCTGGCCGGCTGCGAGCGAATTCTGGCCGACGAGTTCTCGGGGGCCCCAGAGTCGTCGCTCTACATGATTGGCGCGGTGGACGAAGCAGAGCAGGCGGTCGCATCGCCAGGCGCGAAGTGAGGATCCAGATCCTGCTTCCGTCGCAGATCCTGGCGGCCGACGAGGTGTCCAGCGTGGTCGCCGAGGGGCACGAAGGATCGTTCGGTATCCGCGAACAGCATATTGATTATGTGAGTCCGCTGGTCCCGGGGATCCTCACCTACCTCAGGACCAGTGACGGCGTCGAGAGGATATTTGCAGTGGACGAAGGGACGCTGGTGAAGGTCGGGCCGGAGATACTGGTGTCGGTTCGGGACGCCGTCGAGGGGGATAATCTCCAGTCTCTGAGACAGACAGTGGAGCGGAGATTCCGGAGCCTCGACGAGAGAGAACTGATGGCCCGCTCTGCACTGGCTACCCTCGAGAGCCGCTTCATCCGCAGGTTTATCGAACAGATGCGTGAGCCCCATGGCTGAGTCGGGAGACGGTCGCCCTAACGGCGCGGATACTGATCACCGGAGAACGTTCGAGGATGCGCTCGCCCGGAAGGCGAGACACAAGATCCGGGCGCGTGAGGAAGGCGATCGCGGCATATGGTTCGGGCTGGGAATGATGGGTGTTGTGGGTTGGTCGGTCGCCATGCCGACCATTGCGGGCATCGCGCTAGGGATCTGGCTCGACGGTCGCAACCGCGGTACAGGTAGTATCTCCTGGACCCTGACCGGCCTGGGGGTTGGCCTGTTCGTGGGCTGCCTCAACGCCTGGTTCTGGATCTCTCGTGCGACGGAGGACGGACATTGATTGCGCTCCTGGCTGGATTCGGCTGTGGCCTCGGACTGGGCGGCGTCTATTTCGGTGTCATGTGGGCCACCGTTCAGCGGATCGTCACCGCCCGTAACCCAGGCTTGCTCTTCCTGGCGAGCTACCTGTTCCGTCTGGTCATCGTTGGCTTCGGATTCTACGGCTTGGTGCGCTTCTGGGGTGCGGGAGGGCTGGTCGCGTCTCTCGTTGGGTTCCTAATCGTGCGCCATCTGTTCTCGCGCCACATGAGTGGGACCGTAGCGCCGCGGGTTTCCTCGTCGTGATTGATCCGACCGGAGTAGCTGTGGCGGCTCGTACGGAGGCCCCATGAACCTGACGCCAGACCAGGTCGTTTACTGGCAATGGGGGGTCATCACCGTCAACGCGACGCTGGTGTTCACCTGGCTGACGATGGCCGTCATGGTCGCCGGGTCGTGGCTGGTGACGCGCAACCTCGACGCCGGAATGAAGCCCGGTCGTGGACAGGCAGTTCTGGAGATGGTAATCGTGCTCATGCAGGAGCAGATAGAGGAGGTAGTACCGGACGACGCTGAACGGTATCTGCCCTTCGTCGGCACGCTCTTCCTGTTCATCGCCATCTCGACCGTTCTCGGCTCGATTCCAGGCGTCCACGTAGTGGCCGCGTCGCTCTCCACGACCGCCGCGCTCGCGATTTGCGTCTTCGTGGCAGTCCCACTGTTCGGGATAGCCCAGCAGGGCGTCGGCCAGTATCTGAAGTACTACATAAAGCCGAGCGTCTTCATGGCTCCGTTCCACGTGATCGGAGAGCTATCGCGTACACTCGCGCTCGCCGTGCGCCTGTTCGGGAACCTGATGAGCGGGAACGTGATAGTCGCCATCCTTCTGGTGGTCGCACCGTTCGTTTTTCCCGCCATTCTTGAGGCTTTCGGACTGTTGATCGGCCTAATTCAGGCCTACGTGTTCGCCATCCTGGCGCTGGTCTACATCGCATCCGGTCTGGACACTGCGCGACGCGCGAGCCGGCAGGGAGCTGGGGAACCAGCCGAACCGGACGCCACCGGATAAACCACATGACGTGCCGCAGATGCGCTGGCGGAATGACAATCGATGGAGTGAGGAACCAAAATGGAGAGCATGGAGCTGATCGGAGCGGTTTCGATCGTTGTCGCTGGTTTGACGATCGCCATAGGGAGTATCGCGCCGGCGCTCGGTGAGGCACGCGCGTTGGCGCAGGCGCTGGACTCGATCGCACAGCAGCCGGACATGGCCAACACCGTTACCCGAACCCTCTTCGTGGGCATGGCGATGGTGGAGTCGACCGCCATCTACTGCCTCGTCATATCCCTGATCCTGATCTTCGCCAACCCGTTCTGGACTCAGGTGATTCAGGCCGGAGGCTGATCCGTGGGAATCGACTGGTTCACGTTCGTCGCGCAGATCCTGAACTTCGTGATCCTGCTGTTCCTGCTGAAGCGCTTTCTCTACCGGCCCGTGCTGAATGTGATTGCGAAACGGGAGGAGAGTATTCGCGGCCGCCTCGAAGCTGCTCGCCAGCAGGAAGAGCAAGCGACTGCACAGGGCCAGGCGCTGCATGCAGAACGTGCGGAGCTGGAAGGTCGGCGCTCGGAACTCCTGGCAGAAGCAGAGCGCCAGGCCGATGAGCGCCGTCAGGAGTTGACTAGCGAGGTGCGCGATCAGGTAGCAAAGGTCCGCGACGACTGGCGGGAGTCACTCCGCCAACAGCGTGACACCTTCCTGGACGAGTTGCGTATTCGGGTGGGTCGCGAGAGCTACACGGTGGTGGCTCGGGCGATCCGGGATCTGGCCGACGCTGATCTGGGCGACCGCACCATGCGAGTATTTCTGGAGCGCATGCAGACGCTCCCGGAAGAGGCTCGGGCGGAGTTCGTGAAGGCGTTGGCCAGGAGCTCCGGACGGCTCAGCGTCCGGAGTGCTTTCCCGTTGGACGAGAAGCAGCGTGACGAGATTGTGAGCGCCGTGCGGGTATGGACGGAGTCGCAGGCGGAAGTCACCTTCAGGGACGATCCCGACCTCTCACTAGGGATCGAGATGCGCGCCGGCGACCGCCGGGTGGGATGGGGTATCGATAGCTATCTGGAAGAGCTGGCAGCAGAGACCGATCGCTATCTCCAGGCAGCGCTCCATTGAAAGACGTGCTGGCCTCGGGCGAAATCTCCGAGCGGCGCCCCGACTCCCTACCCGCCATCGACCTCAAGGGCGAGCTCGATCGGGTAATCGCGAGCATGTCCGAGGCGTTGGGGCATCATTCGGCCCGGATCGATGTGCAGGAGGTCGGAGTGGTGCGCTCGGTCGGGAAGGGCACTGCACGCATTAGTGGTCTCTCCAGCGTTACCTCCGACGAGGTGCTCGAGTTGCAGGGTGGAGTCAGGGCGCTCGTCTTCAACCTGGATCCCAACGAGGTGGGTGTCATCCTCCTCGGGCCTGAGCAGAGAGTCGAGGCGGGGGCGGAGGCACGCGGCACTGGAGGCCCGCTCAGGGTGCCGGTCGGTGACGACCTGCTTGGTCGCGTGGTCGACCCCCTGGGTCGCCCGCTGGATGGTGGACCAATGCTTCGGTCCCTGACCGAACGCGAGGCTGATGCACAGGCGCCCGCCATCATGCGACGAAGTCCCGTCCGGGTGCCGCTCCAGACGGGGATCAAGGTCATCGACGCGCTGATCCCGATCGGTCGGGGTCAACGAGAACTCATTGTCGGTGACCGCCAGACCGGCAAGACAGCCATCGCCATAGACACCATTATCAACCAGCGCGACACCGGTGTCGTCTGCGTCTATTGCGCGATCGGACAACGAGGTGCGTCTGTCGCCGGCGTACTCGAGGAACTGAAGCGCAACCACGCGCTGGACCACACAATTGTCGTGGTCGCGCCTGGGGAGGACCCGCCGGGGCTGCAGTACATGGCTCCGTACGCCGCGACGGCCATGGCCGAACACTTCATGGACCAGGGTCGGGATGTCCTCATCATTTACGACGACCTGACCAAGCATGCGCGCGCCTACCGGGAGCTATCACTCCTGCTCCGGCGCCCACCCGGTCGCGAGGGATACCCGGGCGACATCTTCCATATCCACGCGAAGTTGTTGGAGCGTTCCACCCGGTTGCGGGAGGAATACGGAGGAGGCTCGCTCACTGCGCTCCCGGTGGTGGAGACCCAGGCGGGCAATCTCTCCGCCTACATCCCAACCAACCTTATCTCGATCACGGACGGGCAGATCTACCTCTCGCCGCGGCTCTTCCGGCAGGGTGTGCTTCCAGCGGTCGATGTCGGGCGCTCCGTGTCGCGTGTTGGTGGCAGCGCACAGCTCCCGGCATACCGCGCCGTGGTTCAGGACCTGAGACTCGGTTACGCACAGTTTCAGGAGTTGGAGGTATTCTCGCGTTTCGCGGCGCAGCTAGACGAGGACACGCGCCGGAGCCTCGACCGTGGCCGTCGAATACGGGAGGTGCTCAAACAGGAAGAGAATGCGGCCCTGGATGTCGGCGATCAGATCGCGGTGCTGCTTGCCGCCACTGAAGGCGTCTTCGACTCGGTCGCTATCGTGGACATGGCGAGGATGGAACGACGAGTGATCGAGCGCGTTCGCGAGCGACTACCAGAGGTCCGGCGGCGGATCCTGGACGGTGAGGAGCTCGTGGATGAGGACCGTGTCAGCCTGCGGCAGGAAGTCGCGGCCGCAATATCGGACGGCTGACACAGTGCTGACGATTGAGCAGGTAGAACGACAGCTCAAGAGCGCGAACGACCTTCATTCCATCAGCCGGGCAATGAAGGCCCTCTCTGCGGTCCGGATCAGACACAGCCGGAAGGCCGTCGAGTCGCTGGAGCACTACAGCCGTACCGTCGATCTAGCGCTCCAGGCAGCGCTCCGGAACAGGCCGCGGGAAGTTCGCATCACGGATGAGCGCCAGAGCTCGCGGGTCGGAGCCATCGTGTTCGGCTCCGACACCGGTTTCGCCGGCCGGTTCAATATCCGCATCGCCGAATTCATGGTCGAACAGCTCGCCGAGCTGCACGTTGAGCCGGGCGACTGCTTCATGTTGGCGGTCGGTTCCCGGGTTGTCGGGGCCATCGAGGGCTCTGTAGGCACGATGGTCGGCACATTGGCGGCGCCGGGCTCCATGGAGGCCGTGGTTCATACGGTGCAGGAACTTCTCCTTGCAATCGATGACCTGCGCGCTCGGAGCGGTGTCGAGCGACTCTACCTCTTCTACAACGAGTACCAGTCTGGCGCGACCTACCGATCCCGAATGGTGCACCTGCTCCCGCTGGACCGGGAATGGCTGACCGGGCTCGAGAGCCGGCCCTGGCCGTCACCAAGGCTCCCGCGATTCCGCGTCAGCTGGGAGCGGCTCTTCGCCGCCATCGTGCGCGAGCACCTGTTCGTTTCTCTCTTTGCTGCTGCCGCCAGCTCCCAGGCCGCAGAGAACGCCAGCCGGCTGGCGGCCATGGAGTCGGCCGAGAAGCGGATCGAGGAGCGTATCGGTGAGCTTCAGGGCCAGTTTAATCAGCAACGCCAGCAGAAGATCACCGAAGAGCTGCTCGATCTCGTCACCGGATATCTCTCCGCCGAGGAGGACGAGGCGGAGCGTGAGCTTGCCGATATGGACGCGGAATAGATCGTCTCGCCGTGCCACCTTGCCAGTCGGAGCGGGGCCAGACATGGATGAAACGGCGTCAGCAGCCTCTTGTGGGCCCGCCGCCACGCCCCGACATTCAGAAACGAGGCGCCTTCGACCGTCCGTCTGCGCGTCGTGTCACGACGTTGCTCGTTTGACGCCACGCCCGTAACTCAACCAGTAAAGAGGGCTTTCGATGAAGAAGGGCTACCTTCTCGCACTCGCTCTGGCCGCGCCGGCCATCCTCTCCGCCCAGGACGTTACGAAGCCAGGGCGAAATCCGGCCCAGCCCATAGACAGTGCGTACACCGCAAAGATCCACGAGTACACCACGGAGACGTTCTTCCTGTCGCCGCTCGTGGACTACATGCCGGCGGCGCCGGGAATCCCGACGCCCGCAGTCACCCTTGGTGACATCGCCGGCGCGCCCACCAAGCTGCCGTACTCGAAGGAAGTCTACGACTACATGCGGCTGCTGGAGAAGGCGACGCCGCGTGTGAAGGTCTTCTCCATCGGGACGACGGAGGAGGGTCGCGAGATGATCGCGGTGGCCATTGCCTCTGATTCCCTGATGGCAAAGCTCGACGAGAACCGGGCCAAGCTCGCCAAGCTCGCCGATCCGCGTACGATCAACATGGATGACGCCGAGGCAGCGCGGATCGTGGCCGAGGTGGCGCCGGTGTACTACATCACTGGCACCATCCACTCCACCGAAGCCGGAGCGCCGACGGCGATGATGGAGCTGGCCTACCGACTCGCGGTTGACGAGAGCCCGTACGTGAAGAACATCCGCGACAACGTTATCACGCTCATCACTCCGGTGGTGGAGGTGGACGGGCGCGACCGCGTGGTGGATCTCTACAACTGGAAGGTGAAGAACCCCGGTCAGACCTATCCCAGCGCGCTCTACTGGGGTCACTACGTGGCCCACGACAACAACCGCGACGCGATGGGGGTGACGCTCAAGCTTACCCAGAACGTCCTGAACACCTTTACCGGTTGGAACGCACAGGTGCTTCACGACTTGCACGAGTCGGTGGCATACCTCTACGACAACACAATCGGCGACGGCCCCTATAACTCCTGGCTCGACCCGATCCTGACCAACGAGTGGCAGCTAATCGGTTGGAACAACGTCCAGGAGATGACGCGCTACGGAATGCCCGGCGTCTACGCGCATGGCGGTTTCGATACCTGGTCACCCGGCTACCTGATGTCCATAGCGGCCACCCATAACGGCATCAGTCGGCTCTATGAGACGTTCGGGAACGGTGGTACCGCCGAGACGATGGAGCGCATCCTTGGCCCCAACGACACCGATCGGACCTGGTTCAAGCAGAATCCGCCGCTGCCGCGGGTGCAGTGGTCGTTGCGTAATAACAACAACTACGAGCAGACGGGACTCCTCGTCTCACTCAGCTATTTCGCCCAGAACAGGCAGCAACTGCTCCAGAACTTCTACCAGAAGTCCAAGCGATCTGTCAGCAAGCCAGTCAACGAAGGACCTGCTGCGTATGTGTTGACGGCCGACGATCCACGGCCCGGATCGCAGGCCGACCTGCTAGCGGTGATGCAGAGGCAGGCGGTTGAGATCCACCGCGCCACCGCGCCCTTCAGCGTGACGGTGCCGGTGAAGAGTGCGGCGGAGAGCCCGAATGGTGCCAAGACAGGCACACCTGCGACACCCGCCGCGCCCAAGACGGAGACACGACAGTTCCCGGCCGGCAGCTACATCATCCGGATGGACCAGCCCTACTCACGCATCGCCGATGCACTGCTGGACTACCAGTACTGGAGCCCGGACGATCCGCAGAAGCGTCCGTATGATGACACAGGCTGGACCTTCCCCGAAGGGTTCGCGGTTCAGTCGGTGCGAGTCTTGGACACAACTGTGCTCGCTGTGCCCATGACGCTCGTCACCGGAGAGATCGTACCAGCTGGAGGAGTGACCGGCACGGGTACAGTATTCGCCATCAACAACAACGCCGACAACGCCCTCGCCACCCTCCGCTACGCACTCAAGAGCACCGATTTTCAGGCCGCCGAGGAGCCCTTTGAGGCAGCTGGCCAGAAGTTCGCACGCGGGTCGTTCATCATCCGCGGCATCTCCCAGGGCGACCTGGACCGGGCGACGAAGGAGCTGGGCATTAAGGCCTACGCGATCCCCGCAGCACCCGCGGTGAAGATGCATCCGCTGCGGGCCGCGCGAGTGGCAATACTGCACACCTGGACCACCACGCAGACCGAAGGCTGGTGGCGGATGGCGTTCGACTTCGAGCGCATCCCCTACGATTACATCAGCGTACAGGACGTGGCTAAGGATGCCAACCTGAACGCGAAGTACGACGTCATAGTCTTCCCGCCCACTAGCAGCGGTCAGCAAATCATCGACGGCATGCCGATGTGGCGGAATCCGCTGCCGTGGAAGAAGACGGCACTCACGCCCAATCTCGGGCGCATAGACGAGACTGACGATATGCGACCCGGCCTCGGCTACGGTGGCCTGGAGAACCTGAAGAGTTTCGTCGCTCGCGGCGGAGTGCTGGTGACGGCAACGTCTACGTCGGAGTTTGCCGTACAGTTCGGCCTCACCAACGGAGTGAGCATCAACAACGCCGCATCGAACAGGGTGGTAGGCAGCCTGCTGCGGTCCAGGATCGTCGACAACACCAGCCCGATCGTGTACGGCGTGCTGGACAGCATGGCCGTCTACACCGATGACGGTACGAGCTTCAGCGTGAGTAACACGCGAGCCGGCCGCGGCTTCCGCGGTGGCGGTGGCAGTTCAACATCCCGGGCCACCGGCCGTGGAACGACGGCTGAAGGCGATGGTGACGTGGTGCAGGGATTCCCGGCGCTCGATCCACGCTTCAAGGCCCCGCCGCGCCCGAAGGTGGAGCTCTGGGAAGCGGCGCCCGTAACCGACGACATGCTCCGCAATCCAATCAACATCATCCCTCCTGACCAGCGCCCGCGAGTCGCTCTTCGCTTCGGTCCCCAGCGCGGACTACTTGTCAGCGGTCTGTTGAACGGCGGCAGCGACATCGCCGACCGTCCGGTGGTGGTGGACGTCCCGATGGAGAAGGGACACGTCGTGATGTTCGCGAACAACCCGGTATGGCGTGGTGGGACGATCGGATCGTACTTCATGGTCTTCAACACGATCATGAATCACGACAACCTGAATGCCGGTCGGACGCTGGACGACAAGTAAGCGCACCGAAGAGGCTGGCGGCATCTAACCAGATGACGCCGGTCCGTTCGGAGGACGTATCTCGCTCGACATGCCCACTTGAGGCATGTCGGGCTTTTGTGCTCCCTGTTGCGCCTGGGATGCGTACTTCATGCACGAGAACCACGACCGGCCCGGGTTCGACTCCCCATACCGGGCCGCACTACTCAGAAGATCACGCTCAACACGCGCCGCAGGACGGTCCTCGCGAGCGCAGTATGCTCGTAGTCGGTGGATACCACCCACGCTGCCGCGACCGCGAAGATCGCCAGGAAGAGGAGGAGCCGAAGGGCGAAGCGCACGAGTACGTGTGCAGTAGGGCGGGCGTGGAGTGGCGCTAGCGCGGCATGCGCATGAGCATCTCCTTGAGGCGCATGCGCCCCTTCGGCGTCCGCAGGCACGCCTTGGGGGTCTCGTCGCCGAGTGCGGGGACGGACTCGTCGAGCCACTTCATGCTCGAGTCGCGTAACGAGCCGGCGATGACAGCTGCGATCCTCTCGTCACCTACTGCGGCAAGGAGCGCCACGTCGTGCGCGCTATCGCTCAGCTCGTCCATGAACAGGTCCGAGAATGAGTTCCACTCGGCGTCGCCCGCGTAGTACTGCTCCAGTCCATCCTTCATGGTCAGAGTCCTCCGAATACCACAAGGTTCGTTCCACCGGGGATCCGCGCCGAAGGTGCCAGGATGCCGTTGTAGCCATTCTTGGCAGCCCAGTCACCGATTTCGTGCGGCACCTTGTACGAGTCGCCCTTTATGTCGTTGAGATTGACCCCAAGTTGCTTACGAGTTTTGGGGTCCGTCAGGTCAAGCACGTTCTTGACGCGAGCATTTGTCTCCACGTGAACGCGGCCGTCCAGTGCCTTGTAATGGGTGATCTCAGCGAGCGCGGTCTCCCTGGATGTCCCACCGTAGACGCCACTGGATCCACCCTTGGTGTAGCGGTGTCTCGACGCACGGTTCCACTTGTGCGGCTGCCAGGTCGTTCCGATCCGAGCAGGGTCCTCAAACCGGTGGACTTTGCCATGATAGGTGACCCCCTTGGGCCTCCCACAGACCTTGATTAGCCCGTACGGGTCTATCCACCCTGTGGGGTCCGGCACGTACGAGTGGGGCTGGCTCCCTCCCGCGAGTCCGATCGGGTCAGCCTGGGTGTAGCATCGGAGCTCGGGGTCGTAGTACCGGCACTGATTGTAGTAGAGTCCTGTCTCAGCGTCCTCGTATTGCCCCTGAAACCGGAATGGCACCGCTTCGGTTCCCGCCGCCTCTCGCTCTTCCGCATCGCGCCTTTCTCCCCATGCGACCAGGTCCGCCTTCCAGGCCATCTCGCCGGTGCTCCGGCTGTAGGCGATTCTCGGCGTGCCTATCTGGTCGTTCTCGATGATGAGGTCGTCACCATCTTCCAGGACGGCTAGCGGCGCAAAGCTGTCCTCCTCAAACAGGTATTCCCTGATCGTACCGGTACCGCCGTCCTTCTCGCCGAGTAGCTCGTTGCCGTCCCAGAAGAATCGGGTGGACCGGCTCGCCTGGCCGTCGGCGCTGGTCCAGCTTTTCGACAGGCGTCGGCCGAGCGCGTCATAGGTGAAGTGGGTGCGATGACCCTCGGGCGCGGTCACCTCGCGCAACCGTGAGCCTGCATCGTAGCGGTAGTGCCATACCTGGCCGCGCCTCTCCTTGCGGATGAGGCGTCGGTCGGCGTCGTAAGTGAGGTACGCGCCCTCGGCCACCACCACTCGCTCCATCTCCCGCTCGGCGCGCCGTCCGTTGCCACGCTCCGGGTGAGGAACCGAACCATGACTCGCGCGCGAGTCGGCTGGCGTTCCATCTCGCACGCTGCTCGCCTCGAGAGGTGCGGCAGGCACGTTACCGGCATCGTCCACGAGGAACTCTTCCAGGCGCCGCTCTGGATAGAGAACGCCTCGCAAATACCCGTCCAGGTCGCGGGTGTATTCCGTGCTCCCGGACCTGGAGTCGAACAGCCCCTCCAGCCGCCCTCCGCCATCATAGGTGTAACGACGATGCAGAAGGTCGACGCCGCCGCGGCGGGTACGACTCTCCAGCAACTCCCCTGTGCTGCTGTACTCCCTCAAACTCTCGACCCCCGAGGGAAGCCTGCGACGCCGCTCCTGCCAGAAGGGGTCGTACTCACGCTCCAGGAGTTCCGTGCCATTGACGGAGATGGTCCGCGTGCGGGTGCGCCCATCCTCGTGGAAGGCGACGCGCCTTCCCCATGGGCTCGTCCGCTCCACCCGCCGCCCCATCGCGTCGTGACGGTTTTCTACGGTGTCACCGTCGCTGGACTCGCGCACTAGCCGGCCTAGCGCATCGTACTCGAGCTCCACTGTTGCGTCTTCGTTCGTAGCGCTGATCATGCGGCCGAGCGCGTCGTAGCCGAACTCCTCCGAAGAGCCGTCAGCATAATGACGGCGTGCGAGGCGTCCGGCCTCGTCCCATTCCATCCGGGCGCCCTCCGCGCCGTCGCTCCTGAGCTCCTCGAGGCGTCCGGCAGCGTCGTAGGAGTAGCTGAGCCGCCGTCCGGCGACATCCCGCTCCTCGACCACCCGGCCCAGCCAGTCTCGCTCGAACCGCCACCTGCGCCCCATGGCGTCCACTACGCGCACGAGGTCTCCCTCGGTGTCGTGGTGGTACTGCGTGGTAGCGCCGCTCGGTTCGATGGCCTGCGCGACCACCCCCATGGGTCCGTATCGGTATCGCCGCCTCCGGCCGAGTGGGTCTGTCGCCTCGACCACGTTGCCCGCCGGATCGTAGACGAAGTGCGATATGCGCTGCTCCGCGTCCTGGGCACCGACGAGCCGTCCGGCGATATCCCACGCCAGCCGGGTACGCCCGCCCGCGGGATCGATGCGCTCAACGAGCTGCCCGAGACGGTCGTAGACCAACCGCGTCACGCCGCCCGCGGAGTCCTCGTGAGTGACCAGGTTGCCGCTTGTGTCCCATTCGAGCCGGGTGCTGCTGCCATCCGCCTCAACCACCTCGGCTGGTAGCCCGCGCTCATCCAGGTGGTAGGTCGTGCGTCCGCCGAGCGGGTCCATGACCACCACGATGTTGCCCCGCGCGTCGCGCTCCTGCTGCCAACGCTGGCCGAGGGCATCCACCAGGACCGACGGGCCTCCAGACTCGTCGTACTCGATCACTGTCTGCCCACCGCCCGGCTCCCGCACCGCCAGCAGGCGCCCGACGTCGTCGTATTCGTACTCCGTCGTGGCCCCGGATGCGTCAGTCTCGGCCAGCTTCTGGACGTACTCGCTCCACTCTACCTCGGTGACGGCGCCGCCTGCGTCCACCGTCCGCACGACAAGGCCGAGGTCGTTCCACTGGTACAGCGTCCGCGCTCCACGGCTGTCTAGGACCTCGGTCTGGCGCCCGACGTCATCGTAGGTGAGCTCCCGGGCGAATACGTTGCCGTCACCCCAGGTACGGACGCAGCGCACGCCTGTCGTCTCGCCGTCGTATTGGAAGTAGAAGTTTAGCCCCTGGCGGTCGGTCTCCTGGACGAGAAGGTGCTGCTCATACCGGTAGCGGAAGGGTGCGCCCGTGGCGTCGCGTACCTCCGCGAGTTCGCCCCCGGGATCGTAGCCGTAGCTGACGAGCGTGGCCGTCTCCTCTCCCGAGCGTGGTGACGGCCCGTGGATAGCGGTGATGCGGCCCTGGGTATCGTATTCCAGCATGAGACCGCGGCCCGCGCTGTCGCGAATCCAGGAGAGCCGCTGGCCGGGATCGTAGCTGAAGGAGAGTCGGTTGGCATTTCGATCTTCGACGATCGTGAGGCGATGCTCGGTGCTCCAGACTTCCACTCGCTGGAAGCTGTAGGTGAGATTGCTGGCCTCGTCGCGGAGCAGGAATCCCGTCGCCAGACGTGAGATGCGGAGTCGCTCGGCGCGGTCGAAGTGTTCCTCACCCTCTCCGGGCGCCGGGAAGCTCACGCCGCGGCCGTCGGGGAGCCGTACCGCCACGATCCCGTCCTCTTCGAGGAGGGCAAGGTCGTAGCTGTGGTGCCATCCGTGGCCGAGCGGACCGTCGTAGCTGGAACTGCTGTACCAGACCCGCTCGAACTGAAACGGAATGGGCCCGGGGAGTTCTACGTCCACCTGGTCAGTGAAGACCTTGCCGGTCGCGACGTCGACGGGGTGCCCGGTTGCAGTGCAGATCGCCCGGTGCACCTTGAGCTGTGCGCGGGGCGGGATGCCGAGCTTCCGCATCAGCTTGGCGGCCGCACCGTGCGTTTTTGCCGAGAGCGCCTTCTTCGTGCGCCTGATGGCCTTCCTGACCTTGGCCTTCTTCATCAGTTTCTTGAAGGCCTTTCCCAGGCCGACCTTCGCGAGCCCCGACCCGATCGCCATCATCGAGATGGTGGGCGGCCCTCCGACGAGCACCAGCGGGCCGGCCGGTACGGCGAGGACGACGCTCGTCGGCAGCATTAGCGACATCCGCTTCCCCTTCTTCTTCAGCCGAGGCGGGGCGGGCATGCCGATATCCTGGCAGGAGAGCGCCGGCATTCCGAGACGGCTGAGCGGATCGCCATCGGCCACTACGGTGGCCGATCCCATGAATACCTCGCATTCGTTGCCTGGAGGCTTCACGAAGACGCCGCCAATCGGGATGTGCGGCGGGACTGCCTTCCCGCCCGTGCCCGCGGTTGCGCGCGGCATGCCATTGACCATGACCGAGGCGCCTATGAACGGCGCGAAGTCCATGGGGTCGATCAGCATCCCGATGAAGGGATGCGGCACCGGTATCGGTGGGACCGGGCCGGGTGGCTGGACGATGTGCACGTCCACCCCGAGGACAGGGTCGAACGCCTTGGCGGCGATCATGACGGCATCGGCGCGGGCGACTGGCTCACGGCGGTGCCGGACGTACGCCAGTCCGAGGTCCCGGTGAGCTCCACCATGCGCTGCTCGACTAATGCGGTGTGGGCTTCGGAGCCCCCACCCAGGCGGAGGAGCCCCTCACCGACGTAGGAAAGGGTGCTCATGCCCCGGTCGGCCGGCGGGATGGCTGCGCCCGCGTCGAGCGCCGCGATGCCACACTCCCAGGCGCGTGTGGCGTTCCCCGACTGCTCGTGACAGTAGCTGGCCATGCGCCAGCACTCCATGAGCGCCAGGGGATCGTCGCCTTCCGTGGCGAGTGGAGCCGCACCTTCATAGACCGCAGCCGCCTGGCCAAAACCGCCAGCAGCCACGAGCGCGGATCCAGAGCCGAATGCGGCCTGTACCCGCAGCTTCGTGCCCAACGCGGGGTCCGTGGCCGTGGTCTCTTCGCCGGCCGCGTCCATGCGCTGATACTCAAGTAGCGCGTCCTCTGTACGGCTGGCGCTCACGAGCCCGGACGCGATGGTGGCATGCACCGCAGCAGAAAGGTACGCCCACCCCTGGGCGGCGCTGACGGCGAGAGCACCCTCGGACCACCTCACGGCCGTGGGGAGATCGCCGCTACCGACGGCGCGGACAAGCTCTGAGAAGTGGACGCGGAACCTACCCCCCGGGGTTGTGGTGTCGCCCGCCCGGGCAATCTCGGCCCATGCGGCCGGCATATCGAGCCCGGCTACCATCGAATGCACCCGAACAGGCTCGCTCTCGGCCAGGGCGGCTAGCTCGGGCGCCGCCACGTCGTCGGCGACTACCAGGCGGACCTCCTCGGGCAACGCTATCGCCGCCGCACGGAGCCAGTGCTGCCAAGCCGCTCCGTCGCTGATGTGGGAGGGCACGAGCACAATCGCAAGCCGCTCCATCACATCTGCGTGGTGCCCTCTCAGCGAGGCGCAGGCGGTCACGAATTGGTGGAGACTGTGTACTCCGTCGGTTGGAAGAGGTGCCTGCCAGGTGAGAGCATCCCGCTCCTCCTCCCCCTCCAGCTCGAGTCGCGTGTCCCCGTACTGCAGCAGCAGCGATGCGAGCAGCGCTGCACCGTAGCTGTCCACGTCGGTGAACGGCTCCACGAATGAGACGAAGAGGTCGGGCGTGTCGCCGCCCTGATCGTCGGACTCGACGGCCAGGAACGCCTCGACGGTCCGCCATTCGTCGTCGGTAACGAGCCAGCGGAGGACGCGCGCCTCGGAGATGACGGCGAACTCGTTCCACTGGTCGTGGAGGATGTCGAGCCGCTGCTCGATGGCGTTCTGGGGCTGGATCATGATGGTCTCTGGCCAGTGTGGCCGCTGGCTGCTGCCTGCTCGCGCATACTCAATTCAGCTTCACCATCGCACCTGTAATCTCGTTCATCGTCTGTGCCGCCGACTTGATGATCGGAGCCGACAGTTCCAGGCTCGCCGGCGTCGCCTTCATCGAACTCGCGATCGCCGTCGCCGAGACCTCGGTCTTGCCCAGGAGCGCTACCTTCAGGCCGTCCACCGTGATGTTCATGCCGGTGACGTCGATCGTACCGTCGGCCTTCATGACGATGCTCGCCGCGCCAACCGTGAGCGAGATCTCCGTGCCGGCGGTGATTGCCAGCTTCTGAGCTACGTCCAGGGTATCGTTGGCGCCCACGCTCACTGTGCGGTCAGCACCGATGGTTTCGTCCTGCTTTGAGCCCACGTCCAACTTCTGGTTGCTGCCCACGGTTCCCGTCTGGTCGACGCCCACGCTCCACGTCTGGTTGTTACCGACGGTCTCGCTGTGGTCCACATCCACCACCACCGTGCGGTTGTTGTGTACCGTGTGCGTCTCGTCGTGCTCCACCGTCGTCTGCATGTCGAACTGGGCGTGGATGGTGATCATCTCCTTCTCCGCCGTGTCGTTCATGGACATCTCGTTGTAGCCGGACCCCTTGTGCGTGTTGGAGCGGAGGCCGCTCACCACGCCGCCCTTCTTCGGCTCGTAGGGCGGCGTCTGCTCACCGTTGTAGACGCTGCCCACTATTAGCGGGAGGTCCGGGTTCCCTTCCAGGAACTCGATCACCACCTCCTGACCGATGCGCGGGATGGCGAGCGATCCCCAGCCTTTCCCGGCCCACGGCTGGGCCACGCGCACCCAGCAGGAGCTGTTCTCGTCCTTCTTGCCCACCCGGTCCCAATGGAACTGGATTTTCACCCGGCCGTGCTCGTCAGTCCAGATTTCCTCGCCTGACGGGCCCACGACCACCGCTGTCTGTGTTCCAGCCACGATGGGCCGCGGCGTCACGCGCGGTGGCCTGAACGGCACGTCCTGGGGCTGCGCCACGAACGCGCAGAGATGGTCCTCTCCCTGGTCGCCGCGACTGCTGCGGAAGCCGCCGCTGGAACTCTTGTGCGCCGTCCGCAGCAGCATGAACTCCTTGCCGTTCAGGCTGCGACGATAGTGGCCGTCCAGTTCGAACCGGTAGCCCGGACGGAAGGCTCGACAACTACCTTCCCCTCTGAGCAAGTGCCCGCCAGTCTCGTAGGATTCGAGCAATACCTCGGCGCGGCCCTCCCCCGCCCGACGCTCGATGTATCCACCCGGATAATCATAGACCTCCTCCGGGTCGTCGCCGGCAACCTGCGCGCGGAGGTTGGCAGATGGCGAGAGATAGTTGTAATCGGCCAACTCCACCTTGCCGGTCTGCGCGCTCCGCTCCACGATCACGCCAGAGAGCGTATCCTCTAGCGCGATCCTGTTGCTGTCCTGCCCCCACAGGTGTGCCTTCTCCTGGCCAGGGCAGGGCTTCACCGCTCCCTGGTAGTCGGCCAGGACAAGCATGTGCTTGTCTTCGGAGTGCTCAAAGAAGTAGAAGATCCCTTCCTCCTCGAGCAGGCGCGAGATGAAGGCCAGGTGCGTCTCGCGGTACTGCACACAGTACTCCCGCTTCTCGTACTGTCCGGCCAGGTTCCAGCGGAAATCGGAGAAACCGAGATCATTGAATATCTGACTCGCGATGTCCTGCACCGACATCTTCTGGAAGACGCGGCAGTCGCTCGATAGCGACAGGAACCAGAACCAGGGCACGAGCTCGGCGCGGTAGTTAGCGAGCGCGTCGGCGCCCATGCTCAACTGCCCGAACCGGCGGATACGTCCGTGAATCGTCTGGTCGCTGCCATCCGACATCCTGTACGTCACTGACGCCGGCGTCCGCAGAAGTGCGTCCGGGTCTATCTCGGCGTCCGTGGACACCATGTCCAACGTGAATACATAAGGTTCCGATATCGACTCGGATCCCGAGTAGCGCTCGAGGAGGAGTACATCCTCCCCGAGCACCGTGCCCACGCGGATTTCGCGGTTCTCCTGAGTCGGATTCGGGTTCGCTGGGATAACAGGCATATGCCGCCTCCGGCATCTGGAGTGGCTGGTCCGTCAGGCGACGGGCAGGTCAGCCGTCGGCGACGCAATGGCGTCGGCCGGAGCGCTGACCCCGTGTTCCATCTCGTACTCGAAACCGCCTTCGCCCACGCTCACGCGCACCGCCGACGGCTTCACCCCCTCGGCCACCGACTCCAGTATCATGCGCGAGATTTCCGGCATGAGCGAGTTGGTGAGAATGTTGTCCACGTTGCGGGCGCCGCTCTCCACCTCGGTACACCGGTCGGCGATCGCGTCGACAAGCGATTCGTCGAACAGGAGTGCCATCCGATGGGTCTCCTGCAGGCGGCGCTGGAGCTTGCCAACCTTGAGACGGATGATCTGCTTGAGTGCCTCGTCACGCACGGGGAAGTAGGGGATGATGACCATGCGGCCCAGGAAGGCGGGCTTGAAGGTCGCGTTCAGCTCAGGCTTCAGCGCCTTCACCAGCCCTTCATGGTTGGGCATCATCTCCGGGTCGCCGGTGAGCTTCATGATGGTGTCGGTGCCGGCGTTGGTGGTGAGCAGGATGACGGTGTTCTTGAAGTCGATCGAACGCCCCTCGCCGTCCTCCATGTTCCCCTTGTCGAACACCTGGAAGAACAACTCCAGCACGTCCGGGTGAGCCTTCTCCACGGTGTGCGCTTCCTGGAACTCCGACATGTTGATGGAGATCAGGTTTCGCTCGCCACCGTAGAGCAGGTCGGCTATGGCCAGCGCGGTCTCAGTCTTACCTACTCCCGACGGGCCAACGAGCATGAACACGCCCTTCGGCTTGCTGGGATCCTCGATGTCTGCGCGCGAGGTGCGCACACGACGGCTGATGATCTCCATCGCGTGATCCTGGCCGATCACCCGCACGCCGAGGTGCTGTTCCAGGCGGAGCACGGTGGCCACCTCGTCGGTGAGCATCTTGCCAACTGGCACGCCGGTCCATCCGGAGATGACCTCGCCAATGAGCTGAGCATCCACGCAGATACGCATCAGCGGCGTGTCGCCCTGCAGCTCGGTGAGTTCGTCGTTCAGCCTGGCCAGCTCGGCCAGTGCGCCCTGGGCCTCCTCGGCGCTGAGCGCTGGAGAAGCATCGGCTCCGTTGCCGGCCGGTGCGTCAGGGAGCTCACCCTCCAGCCGCACCCGCAGGTCCCGGATGGTTGTAACGAGGTCGCGCTCGCGGCCCCAACGGCCGGCCAGTTCGTCGCGGCTCAACTCGGCCCGAGCACGCTGCGCGGCTATCTCGCCAAGACGCTCGCCGTGGTCGGTGCCCACGGCGGCCTCGCGCAGAAGTACTCGCTCCTGAACCTCCAGATCGTCCAGCCGTCGCAGGGTGTCCTCGAGTGGCGGCGGCGTCGTGCTCTGTCCCAGTGCCAGACGCGCACAGGCAGTGTCGAGCACGCTCACCGCCTTGTCGGGAAGCTGACGGTCGGGGATATAGCGATGCGACAGCCTGACTGCGGCCTCGAGCCCATCGTCCAGGATGCGTACGCCGTGATGGCGCTCCAGTGCCGGCACCACCCCGCGCAGCATCAGCGCGCAGGTGAGCTCTGACGGCTCTTCCACCTTCACCAACTGGAAGCGGCGGCTGAGTGCGGGGTCCTTCTCGAAGAACTTCTTGTACTCGCTCCAGGTAGTGGCGGCGATGGTGCGCAGCTCGCCGCGGGCGAGCGCTGGCTTGAGCAGGTTGGCGGCATCGTTCTGGCCTGCCTGTCCGCCGGCGCCGATCATTGTGTGCGCCTCATCGATGAAGAGGATGATGGGCGTCTCGGAGTTCTTGACCTCCTCGATCAGTCCCTTCAACCGATTCTCGAACTCGCCCTTCACGCCGGCGCCGGCCTGCAGCAGCGCCAGGTCCAGCGACCGCAGTGAGACGCCGCGCAGAGCCGGCGGTACGTCGCCGTTGGCGATTCGCACGGCGAATCCTTCCACCACGGCCGTCTTCCCCACGCCAGCTTCGCCGACGAGGATCGGATTGTTCTGCCGGCGACGGGTGAGGATGTCCACCACCTGACGCACCTCGGTGTCGCGCCCGAGGATCGGATCCATTTTACCGTCGCGAGCGCGCTGGGTGAGGTCCTGGCTGTACTGGTCCAGGAAGGGCGTCTTGCCGCCCGGTCGCGGCTGCCCGGGAGCGCTGCTGGAGCCAGCTGCGCCGCCACCGGCCACCGCTGTCCGCTCCTCGCTCGACTCGGCGGTGATCGCGGCAAAGTCCTTCCGCAGCGACTCGGCCGGAATCTTCTCGAACTCCCGGCTGATATCGAGCGCCATCCGGCGCAGGTCGTCGTCGGCGGTGAGGGCGAGCAGGACGTGACCGGTGCGTACCTGACCGGCACCGAACTCCACCGAGCCGAGCGTCCAGCCGTCGGTGAGTACCCTCACCAACGTTGGGCTGAGAGCGGGTGTGCGCGCGTTACCGGACCGCAACTTGTCCAGCGAGCGCTGAAGGTCACCAGCAAGCCGCGAACGGTCGATACCAAAGTGGCGGAAGGCGAAGGACAGGTCGCCGTCGGTGGCGTCTAGCGCCTTGAGCAGGAAGTGCTCGATCTCGACGTCGTAATGTGTGCGCGAGAGACAGAGACCGGCGGCAGATTCCACCGCGCTCCGCGTCTCTTTGTTGAGCTTCCCGATAAGGGCCTTCAGGTTGACGTTCATCGTGACCTTCCGCTGCTGTGGGTGAGGGTGGAGCGAAAGCCGCCGCGGCCTCGCACGAGACGTTAGAGTGGCGAGTGCACGATCAGAGGACGAAGACCGTGTCGTCTCGGTCGTGGGTGGAGGGTGCGGTGCGCAACCAGGTGGCCCAGCCTAGCGGAAGCCGTCCGCTGCCGGTGCCGACGCCGTCCGCTTCGTCAGGTTGCCCGAGTACGCACTGCGGCACGTCGTCCCGAGCGAGTACCAGTTGCAGCTCCACGTCGAGCTGGTCGTCGGTGTACAACCGAACCAGCTCACGTAGTCGCGACAACGCCGTACCGCCCGGCAGGAAATCGTCGTACTGTGCACGGCCCAGAGGGCCGAGTCGTACCCGCACACGGGCTTGCGTATCCCAGATCTCGTCGCCGACCACGGCGCCGAGGCCAAGACGGGACGAGGGCGCCGTGCTATCGTGATCGAGTGCGCACTGGTCGGCCACGCGTAACGGGTACCAGTCACCAACGAACTGCTCCACTGTCGCCGGTACGGAGAAGTAGTCGGCGAGGAGTTGCTCGAGCCCGGTGGCTGAGCGTCGGTGTGGTGCGAGCAGGCCGCTGTAGAAGAGCAGGGATTCGTCAGCTACTTCCAACCGATGCTGCAACCCCGGCGTGCCCATCCCCACCAGGTCGGCGACGTGCACCGCGAGTGGGTCGCGCTGGTCGCGTTCGTGGGCGACAGTGAAGCGGTAGCGCTCCCACGCCCGGTAGAAGAGCGAGGTGATGCGGTGATGGAAAAGATCCAGGAAGTCGCGCGCCGCGGTGTCGCGTGCACGAGCGCGCTCCGCCACCGCGAGGGTATAGCTGTGCGGCAGCACGCCCAGCGGTCCGGTGAGACCGATGAAGTTGACTGCGATCCGCGTCTGGCCATGCTCATCCAGAGTCAACCACTGGATCTCGCTGGCCGGAAAGGAAATGGATGGTGGGACGACGAAGCGGGCGACTTCGCGCGCCGGATCGCCAAAACCACCGACGGGATCACGGTCCGGAAACATGCGCTCCAGCAGCCGCACAGCCTGGAAGAACTCGATACTGGTAGGCCGGTCGCCCAGTAGCTTCTCGAGCGCGCGCAGGGCGCCCGGACCGAGCGCCTGCGGGATCCGGTCGCTCTCTTCTACCGGCACTCGGCTCACCGCACCGGTTGTCACAGCAATGCCTTCCAGCCGGAGCGTGGCGTCCACTGGCCCAGTGGGCGCCTTCGCTGACTGGTCGTAGCGGTGAGCGCAGAGAAGCTATTGAGCGAGGCGTAGAGCCCCAGGAAGCGCTCCAGCACGCTCGCGAAGAGATAGGCGCCGCCGCCGGCGAACTGTTCCTCATCCAGTTCTATCTCCACTCGCCGACCGCGCGCGAAGGCCAGTCCGTGCTCGCCCACCACGCGCGCGTGTGAGGCGCTGCTGGAGACGCGAGTGATCCCCTGGATGTGTTTCTCACCGGCAGCGTCGTCGCCGATGTTGTGCAGTCGCAGGATCTCCTGCAGCGCCTCAGTCCCCTCATCCACCAGCGACAGGTAGTTGAGCGATAGCTGGGATATGAGGCGCCAGAGCTGCGGCTTTCCCAGTGGCGGCTGGATGACCGGTGTCGGCTTGACGAGCGCACTGATACGCTTGAGCGGTCCACCGCCCTTCAGCTCGAAGTCGCTGCCCTCTCCGCCAAAGGGAAGCTGGCTGGGAAGGTTGCCGTCGAAGCAGGTGAGCCGCGCGGTCAGCGCGTCCATGTCGGGATAGATGGTGCGTGCCGAGAGGTCAGCGAACGACAGAAAAATGTCGGTGCCTTCGTCCATCCGCCATCGGCTGGGACGACGCCGGGCCTGCCAGAAGTGCTGCGGCTGGGCGCGGTCGCTGGCGTGACGGTGCGAGTAGAAGGGCTCGAAGCGAAGCGGCTCCCGCGCGCCGGGCGTAATGCCGGTGACATCGTCCACCGAGAAAATCTCGGTGGACGGGCGTCGGGCGTCGGGGGTGAGGAGGTACTCCTGCCGGCGCTGGGTGAGAAGGATCGGTTCGGAGACCTGATGGAAGAGATTCACCACCGGCGTACAGCCGAGTCGGATGGTGCGCTCGTTGACGCCACTCTCCAGCACCTGGCGCCGGTCGCCACGCTCGAACGGTGAGATGAGGAAGACGAATTCGGCGCGCTCGCCGAAGCCGGCCGCTCGCAACTGGTCGAACCCACCGAGATCGAAGAAGAGAAACTTCTCCGGGAAGGTGAAATACTCCTGCAGCAGCCTGTATCCGAGAAAGGAACGACGGGGAAAGGGCACCATTCCGTCATCCTCTCCGAAGCCGGCAGGTCGGAGTGCCTCAGGTCCCAGCACAACCGGTTGGGCGCGTCCATCAGGGTCGCGCACAAGTACGCTCACCAGGTTGCCAGCGAGCAGCTCGTACAGCGAGCGCACCTCGGGCAGACAGCGCAGTTCGAGACGGAGGGCAGCAACCGCTTCCGGCGCCCGGACTGCCGGACGCAGCCGCTCCGGCGTCGTCCACTGGACTGCCTCCACGCTCAGTGGCCAGAGGGTGGTGTCGTAACAGGTCTGGAAACGGCAGGCCACGCCGCCCGACGGTCGCGCGTAGAGCTGCGAGCCGCGGGGGACGGAGAGCCCGGTGGTGAGCTTCCCCTGCACCGGATCGAGTTCAAACTCGACCAGGGACATTGAGGGGAGCGGACGCACATAGTGGGGATAGACGACGTTGAGGAGGCTCTCGCTGACTTCAGGAAAATCGTCGTCGATCTTGAGGTGAACGCGGGCAGCGAGAAAGGCAAAGCCCTCCAGAAGCCGCTCCACGTGCGGGTCCTCGCACTTGCTGCGCTCGAGCTGGAGACGCGAGGCCACCTTGGGGTAGCGATCGGCGAACTCCGCGCCCATCTGGCGCATGAAAGCGAGCTCTCGCTCGTAGTAGAAGAGCAGGTCGTCGCGCACGCCTAATCCAGTCCGGAGGTGGAGCCGCCCGTCTGGATCTCGAATTCGTTCCGAGAGAGATCGAGTACTGTATCGAAGACGATTCGCTCCGGGTTGGGATCCAGCCTCAGCATCGCCTCGATCAGGAAGTGGAGCCGCTGTTCGCCCCCCTCGTCCACCTTGGCAAGGGTGACGCGGGCGTTGGCCAGCCGTGGCTCGAACAGAGCCACGGCCTCCTCCACCTCGCGGGCCAGTCTGGGTGCTGTATCGGGCGAGCCCTGGTGTAGCGCGCTGAAGTCAGGCAATCCGAAGCGGTAGAGGGACCGGCGGAGCTCCTTGCAAGACGCCGGCGCCTCCTGAGGAGTACAGCGAGTGTTGAGCAACCACTCCAGGTCGCGCCGAACTGACAGCTTTAATTCACGCACCGAGTCTGCCCAGGTGAGCTGGGAATCGCCGGCCATGGTGGGCTCGAAATCGAACAGGCGGTCGATCAGCGACCTCTGGACCGTCCGCCGAGTCTCGCGGGCCATCTACGGCTCAACCATCTTGAGGCGTGAGCGCGATCGCCTGCACGGGGTCCAGACGACAGATGCGCAGGTAGAGGGGCTCCTTGAGGTGGTGGTTGTCGGTGCGGTCATAGGAACGCCAGAGCAGCGACATGGGCGTGGCCACCACCGGTCCTGATTCCCAGTCCTCCAGCTTGAACTCGTCTATCTCTGCCAGCAGCTGTTCCAGTAGCGGGACAGCCACCAGGAAGAGGCCAGCCTGAACCATGATCTGCGCCACGGCGGTGCGTCGGATGAATCGATCGCGCCTGCTGCGGCCGCGATTGGCCGACGTCATGAGCATGTCGATGGCGCGTGCCGGGCGTCCGGCTCGCACTTCAGCGCTGGCGCGATCGACGAGTGACGGCCCACCCTTGGCGCTACGGCGTCCGCCGCCGGTGACCGCGGTGCCGTCACCACCCGCTCCGTCCGGTGCGGTCTCGGCGTCCACTTCCTCCTCGGCCTCGGGCTCCGGCGGAAGCCGCCGGCGAAGGATCGCGCCGGATGTCATCTGGACCTGCTCGATCGCCTCACGGAGGGGAGTGTAGGAGGGAGCCAGATCGCCGAACTTCTCGCTCGAGACTTCGTCGAGCGAACTCAGCGCGTCGAAGGCCACCGTGATGGCATCGGCCATCTTTTTATAGAAGGCGATGTCCGTCGCCTCGACGGCCTGATCCCACTCCTCGGCGGAAAGCTTGCCATCGTCAATCTTCTCCTGACGTCGGCGACGCTTGTCGTCGCTCTCCTGTGCCGCGGCGTCGTATCCGACATCGCGGGACTCTTCGAAGGCGAGATGGCCGTGTCCGGCCTTGGTGAGCGGGATCGTGCGCACGGCCAGGACGATCCGACCGCCGATCCAGTCCAGCGGAGCAGCGCGCAACTCTGCGTCGCCGTCTTCCAGTTCCGGGTGGACGGTATCCCAGAAGTCTACCAGAAGGTCATGCAGGAGAGTGAGGCCCTGGGCGAGACCGTCAAAACCCTCGCGATGCACGAGGGCTTCGGTGAGCCAGGCGGCGAGCTGGAGGTCCTTGGTCTGGGTGGCCAGTGCCTCACTAATGAGGCGGACGACGAGCTGGTGGTCGGCAGTCTTACGCGGCCCGACCGGGAGCTCGCCAGCGGGCAGATCATCGTCCTCGCGCCGCGCCTCCTTGACCTTGTCGTAGAGGGGGTCGTAGCGCAGGTTGGCTCCCGCCGGACTGTCGCCGGGGATGGGAGTCAGAATGTCGTCACGGAGCGGCATCAGGGGGAGCCAGTAAGAGAGATGCAGGAACAGGGGGAGAGACGTCTGTCCCGGTGTCCCTCCCCCTGGTCCCGCCCGCCGCCGCCGTCAGGCGGCGGGAGGCGTGATCACCAGCTCGCGCAACTCGAGGAGGGGCACTTCCTCCCCGTCCACGAGCAGGAGCTTCTGTCCGGCGGGAGCCGGACGCCCATCCGCCAGCTCTTCCCAGACTGTCATACGACCGAGCCGCACCAGCGGATCGGAATGTTTGGCAGCCAGCGGTGTGAGCACGGGCAGCAGTACCTCACCGAGTTCCAATCCACGGAATCCGGGCCCGGTGAGCAGCTTGGCCGGCGACCATAGCAGGTCGCGCAGTCGTGCCGGACGCTCCATGCGGATGGTAGCCACATGCTCGAGTGGTAGCCACAGGTACTGACCACCGGCAAAGACCTCTAACCGCGCACCAATGCGCGGATCGGCGTCCTCGAGCGTGGTGAACGCCTGGCCGTTGAATGAACCGGCGACAGCTTCCGGCGCCGGGCCGGTGGGCAGCCCGTCGTTGGCGAACATATCGCTTCGCAGACGCTCGGCTTGTATGGCCGCCTTGTAAAGCAGGGCACCAAGCCCTGCCTGTGCGTTCGCCGCACCGAGCACATCCAACTGCTTCTCGGCGCGGTCATGGTTGCCGGCAAAGGAGAGCAACTCGAAGAGAAAGGCGCGCCGCTGGACATCGGTCGGATCGCTCCGGAGGTCGATGCCCAGCGACTCGATTGCCTCGTCGAGCCGGCCAGCCTGAAACAGCTCGCGAGCCAGCATTGCGAGTGCCTCCGCTTACTTGTTGGAAACCTTCTGGAGGTCCCAGCTACCGAGCACCGGCTTGCCAACCGCGCCCTTGGCATCCTGCTGCTGGTACTTGATCTCCACCTTGGCGAAGGCGAGGGAGATCGATTCGGTGGGCGTATCATCGCCCCCCGAAGAGCCCGACCACTGGATGCTCTCGATCATCACGTCGGTGAACGTGTAGACCAGGAATGGAGACTGCCCGCCCTCTCCGGAGGCCTTGTTCATCGTCACCACGGCATCCTTGTAGTGCTTACCGGTGCAGCAACCGTTAAAGAGGACCGGACTGGTCTTGTCGGTCTTCTTCATGAGGTTGAAGCTGCTCACGGACACCTTGCCGGCGCTCAGCCCGCCGCTCTGGGAGCCGACTGTGGTGGGGTTGCTGGCCCCCCACGAAAAGCTGTAGATCTCGATCTGTCCCTCATTCTTGGACTGCATCGACTCGCCTTCCACACCGTCGATCTTCAGGAATGCATCGAATGACATGTGAGTGTCCTCCTTGAAAAAAGTTAGGAAGTACTAGTGAGGCGCTGTTCCTGCCGGCTGGCAGGAGATTCTGGGGCTGGCGGCGAGGTAGGATCCATGCCGTCAGCCCCAAACACTCACTTGCCGGTAGGCAGATCGGCTACCAGACGCATCGACATCGACAGCTCGTCCAACTGGAAGTGCGGCTTGAGGAATGCGACCGCGCGATATGCGCCTGGCTTCCCCGGTATTTCTGCTACCTCTATTCGGGCATCGCTCAGCGGGCGCTTTGCCTTCACTGATTGCGGCGCGTCTTCGTTGCCCACGACGTAGTTCATGATCCAGCGATTCAGGAACGCCTCAACCTCACCGCGCGACGTGTAGCTGCCGATCTTGTCACGCATGATCGCCTTCAGGTAATGGGCGAAGCGGGACGTGGCGAAGATGTACGGCAGCTGCGCCGAGAGGCGCGCATTTGCCGTGGCCGCCGGGTCATCATAGACCTTGGGCTTCTGCGCCGACTGGACGCTGAAGAAGGCGGCGTTAGGGGTTCCCTTGCAGTGCACCAGCGGGGCGAAACCGAGGTCGGCCAACTCCTTCTCCCGACGGTCGGTGACAGGCGTCTCGGTGGGGCACTTCATGGCCACCTCGCCGGCATCGGTGCGGAAATTGTGCACCGGTAGGCCCTCTACCAGTCCACCACCCTCAACGCCGCGAATGGTCGCGCACCAACCGTGCTCGGAGAACGCCTGCGTAACGCGGGTGCCGAGCGCCCAAGCTGCGTTGCCCCACAAATACTTGTCGTGATCGGTGCCGTCCACGTGCTCTTCGAAGCTGAACGCGTCGATCGGCACGGTGGCCTGGCCGTAGGGCTCGCGAAGGAGCATCCGCGGCGCCGTGAGCGCTATGTAGCGCGCGTCATCGCTCTGACGGAAGGCCTTCCACTTCGCGTACTCGGTAGTGTCGAAGACCTTGCCCAGATCGCGCGGAGCGTCCAGGTCAGCGAACGTCTGGAGGTTGAACATGTCCTCGCTGGCCGCGGTGAGGAACGGTGCGTGCGCGGACGCCGCTACCTGTCCCACCTTCTCCAGCAGTTCGATGTCCTGGCCCGACTTGTCGAAGTAGTAGTCGCCGATGAGGGCGCCGAATGGCGCGCCACCAAAGACGCCGAATTCCTCCTCGTAGACCTTCTTGAACATGGCGCTCTGGTCGAACTCGGGAGCCCGCTGCAGGTCGCGCAGCAGTTCCTTCTTCGACACGTTGAGGACCTTGATCTTCAGCATCTCGTTGGTGGTGCTATTGGAGAGCAGATACTTGAGCCCCCTCCAGCTTCCTTCAAGCTTCTGGTAATCCGCGTGGTGCAGGATCTCGTTGATCTGGATCGAGAGCAGATGATCGATCTGCGCTATCCGGGCATTGATTGCCGCCTCCGTGTCACGGGAGACGGTGATCTGTCCCTCGAGCACCTCGGCTACGAAGCGCTTCACCAGATCGCGCCCACGCTCCTTGCCCTGTGCATCGCGACCCATCTTGCCCTGCTCAACGATCTGGTCGAGCAGCGAGCCTTCCAGTTCAGTCTCGACTGCCTGAGGCTCGGAACCAGTCTGGGCCTCAGCCATTGGAGTCGCCCTCCGTGCCGAGTTCGGCCTTCAGTCTGGCCATCTTGTCGGCGTCGGCAATCGTTGCCTGGAGGATCTCGTCGAGCTTGTCGTTCCCCTGGAGGCTACCGCGAAGGTCGGCCAGTTTCGTGCGCAAGTCGAGCAGTTCCTTGAGCGCCGGTACCTGCTTCGCCACGGCGTCAGGAGAGAAGTCGTCGAGGCTCTTGAAGTTCAGGTCGACGCCGAGCTTTCCAGCATCAGGATCCTCACTGAGCTTGTTCTCGACGGTGAAGGCGAGGTGCGGCTTCATGCTCGCCAGGACGTCGTCGAAGTTGTCGGGCGTGACTTCCACAAATTTGCGGTCCTTCAACCGCGCGAGGGGCTCCGTCGGCTGACCGGAGAAATCCCCGAGCACACCCATCACGAAGGGAAGCTCTTTCATCTCGATTGCGCCGCCGGTCTCCACGTCGTACGTGATGTGGACCCGCGGCGGCCGCACCCGCCCCAGCTGCTGCTGCGTACTCTCTCGCGCCATCTGACACTCCTCGTCAAAACCGGTGAACCGACCCTGCTCGTTTCAACGCCGTTGTAGCGTAATGGGTCAGAAAGCCGATGATCCTGGCCCACCCTGCCTGCCGTTGCAGGGCGAAACATGATGCGCGTCGTGATACCCGACGCCATCAGCTTCACCGCTGCCAACACCGCGCGCGGTCAGCGACCGTAACACGACGATCTCCGGCGCAAGTTCACAACAGAACCGAGATTCAACCGTGCAGACAAGCCGACCGTGCGAGCATGCCACACTACGACTGCCGGCCGTCCCTGTCAAGCAAGCAAATCACACGATCTCGATCGCGCACTCCGGATGTTACGTCGCATGTTACGACTGATCACATCCGATCGTCTGACAAGGTTGAGGCCGTAACACGGGGCTGTACCGACGTCAGCCGGCGAGCGCCATTCCGTGTGAGTCCGGCGGGCCTGACGCAGCCTCGCGGGGTGTGATGAGCACGTTTTTCGTGGCCAGTGCCAGCAGCAGGCCCGACAGCTCGGCTTCCACCGCGGCTTCGTCGGGCGCCATGCCGTCTTTCTGCAACTCGGCCAGAATCCGTCGCGGTGAACTCACCCCGTCGCAGCGCACCAGAAGCGCCGCGATCCATGGCGAAACGCTGGCATCCACGAGGAACTCGTTCTGCAGGCGGAGGTGACACTCCGTGGCAACCCACTCGCCATCGACCATCCCGTGGGTAAGCGAGAACTCCATTGCCGGATTTACCAGCAACGGCATGTCGAGGATCCGGTCGCGCATCTCCGGCTCGGCCATCGCCATCTCGTGCGCCACCAACTCCATCACGTCGGATCCGCGTGCCTGCGGTGTTGACCGCCGACGGACTGTAAGCGGAGGATGAATGTCGGCGGCGGTGCGACGGCGAACGACGAAGGAACCATAGACGATGCGCTCGATGTCCAGTCGCTGGAGGAGGCGACAACGACCCTCCAACTCACTCCACGGCTCGTGCCCCTGAATTGCCCGGTTCAGGTAATATTCGGTAGCCCCGTGGGTCGCCTGCTGAAGGAAGAAGACGTCGAATTCTGCTGCGGACTCGCCCAGCCATTCTCGGAGGCGCATCTCGAACGGACGATCCGTCCGGTCGGTGACGGCGCACGTGCAGTGCAGCGTGCCGTTCTCCCGCAGGTGCCCGGGAAGCCCGGTGACAATCCCGCGCGTCACCTGCTCGCCATCCTCACCGCCATCGCGGAATATCACCACAGTCTCACGCCCCGGCACGTACGGCGGATGGGCAACGATGCGATCGAAGACACTGTCACCGACCGCGTCGTAGAGGTCGCCCTGGGCGACAGTGGCGTTCTGGATGTCGTTGAGGAGAACGTTGAAACGAGCGAAGTGGACGGAGCGCTCGGTAATGTCAGTGGCCCAGACGTGTTCAGAGCGTCGAGCCGCATCCAGCGCGGCGATGCCAGTACCGGCACACAGTTCGAGGAGATCCCCGGTTGGAGAGTCGGGAAGCATTGCCACGAAATGGCCGGTATTGGACGTGATGGCCGGGAAGACGATGTCCACCGGCATATTCGAGCCTTCACGAGCGCTGGCCGCGTCGGAGACGATGAGCAACGACCGTGTGGGATAGAGGAGAACCGTCGGCTGGCATCCACCGCCGTCCGCCGCCTCCTCTACGAGTCCGAGGCCGTTCAGGGCCTGAACTACCACATCACCCAACTGCTCTTGAACGACGGCCCACGGCAGCGGCTCGCTATCCAGGAAGAGTCGCATTAACACGCCGAATGCGCTGTCTGTGCCGATCGCGCTGGTGCGACCGTCTCGCCTTGTGGTGAAGCGGTAGATACTGGGCAACTCGCATTGCCGGACGATCTCCGCCTCGTTGTAACCGGCAGCGGCAATCGCCTCGCGAACGATGGCGAACTGGTCAGGCGATCCCAGGACGAGGGGTAATGCCGTTCGACTTTCTGGCGTCGGTGGTGTTTGCATCGGCTGCTGTATCGGCGTGTGCATCTGCTCCGTCAATCGTCTTGGGTTTGTGTGCGGATTGATTGGCAAACAAGATCAGCGCGCGCGCATACGCCAACGGCCGGACAGGGCCTCCGGCGGTTCGGCCACAGACTTCAGACTGGCGAGTCGCGCCGCGTCACCCTCTCGTGTCGCGACCAGCGGCATGACGCCGGCAGCGAGCAATCTCATCACTTCATCGTCGTCGAGCAGGCGGCCGGTGGGCGGTACGGCGGTGACAGAACCGGCGGCGCGGTGCAGATAGAGTGGCAGGCGGTCCACCTGCACGTGATCGGCCGGCCGCATGGCCCAGCCGCCACTGGCAAAGGCAGCGCAGAGTACCAGCGCGGGCACCAGCGCCGGGCTGCCCCAGCAGAGTTCATCGGCGGCACTGGAAGGGTCCATGCCTGGTTCCAATTCCTCGAACCCGGGTAGCTCGTCGCATTCATCTCCTTCCCGGCCGTAGGGAAGACGGAGGAGCAATGAAGGGAAGGCGAGGCCCAGCCACCTCCCGTGAGCCGAGCGCCTGAGGTCATCCCAGCCGGTGGGAAGTGGTTGGGCGTCTTCTCGCTGAGCTATCGCCTGAGGCGCGGCGGTGACCCAGGGAGCGCGACATGCCGCGGCCACTCGGGCCAGCCCGTCAAGTAGCTCTACCTCAGCGTCTGCCGTCGCACCCGTGTCGGCCGGGTCGAGACCCAACAGAAGCGACCAGGGGGCGCCGTCCGGGAGGGTCCGCGCGCTGTCGTGAAGCATGCGGTAGGCGGCGCCTTCGCGGACGTCCGCAGTCTGGCCCGTGACGGCCGCCGTCAGTTCCTCGCGCGACGCGTCGATGATGGCCAGGCGGAGGGAAGAGCCCGTCTCCACCCGGCGGACGAGCAGGTCGAGGCCGCGCCAGAGCGCCTCCAAGGCGCGGAAGTGGGGATGGGCGAGGATCAGTCGGAGTAGAGCAGTGCTGGCGGCGTCGACGCTGGCCAGCAGTTCCTGTTGGCGCGGGTCGGCGTCGGGCACGAGGTGCGGGGCGACGACCCGCTGGAGGAACGTGGCCAGCTCACCGCCGGTGCCGGCGGTGGCGGCCCGACCAACGCCGCGATCGTCGGTGTGCGTTGCGCTATCTGGGGCGGCGGCCACTATCTCATCGAGCAGGCTTCCACCGGCAAGGGAGTCGGCGGTGGTAGCGGCCGAAGGCCCCGGCTCCGTGGGCCTTTCATGGCTCGCCGCCGCTGACGGTCTGAGCCCGGCCGCGGCCTGAGCGAAGGTCCGTGGGTCGGCCAGTTGCTGGCGCAGATCACGGAGGGCGGCGAAGATGGGCAGCCGGGCGTGAAGGCTGTCCGGGTGGAAGTCATTGAGCGAGGCGAAGCTGATGACGACGGGCGCATCACCGCCCAGATCGAGCGTCAGTTCGGGCGCGATACGAGCGAGCACCGAGTCCAGATCGTCGCGGTCTATCCGGCGCGCGCCACGTCCGGCCAGGGGCGGCGCAGCCGACGACGCGACAGCCCGGCCGCTGAAATTGCCGAGGATGGCGACCTGGAATGGTGTGTCATCTGATGGAGCGGCGCCGTCAGGAGCACTACCGGCGGTCACGTCCACCTGCACTTGGGAGAAGACGTCGCGCTGGGGCATGAGTCCTCGGATGCGGTGTGGAGGAGGAACGGGGGGCAATGTTAGCACCCGTGGTCGGGTGCGTCTAGCGTAAGGGCGTGGGTGCGATACCTTATTCGCCCATGCGACAGATGCAGCCAGTACTCTGGACCAAGGGCGTCCTCCTCAGCCCACAGCACCTGCAGACTCAGGATCGTTTTCTCGAGGATCTGCTGCACTTCCAGCTCGACGCACTGACCGTCGCGCCGTGGGGGTTCCAGCGGCTGGAGCTGGATCGGGAAGCGCTGGCAGGTGGGACGCTGGCCATCTCAGCGGCGTCCGGAATCTTCCCCGACGGCCTGCTATTCGATTTTCCGGGGGCCGATTCAGCCCCGGCGCCCAAGCAACTGGACGACTCCTGGGCCCCGGATCAGACGACGCTCGACGTCTACCTGACGGTGCCCGAGTACCGTGACGGCGGCTACAACGTCTCCACCGCGGCCCGCGATAGAAACACTCGTTTCCTGGCCGAGGTGGTACTTCTGCGCGACGAGAACACCGGGCTGGCGGAGAAGCCGATACAGGTTGCCCGGAAGAACCTGCGACTGCTGGTCGAGGGGGAGACGCTGGAGGGCAACGCACGCCTTCCGGTGGCGCGGGTGAGGCGTTCCACTTCAGGCGGATACGAGCTGGACGCCTATTTCGTACCGCCGCTGGTGGACTTGCGGGCCAGCGACTACCTGACGGGACTGCTGCGCCGTCAGGTGGAGATCCTGAGCGCCCGTAGCACGGCGCTGGCCGGCACCCGTCGTCAGAAGAACCAGAGCCTGGCCGACTTCTCCATCACGGACGTCGCCAACTTCTGGCTGCTGTACACGGTGAACACGCATCTTCCGGAGTTGCGTCACCTGTTCGAGATGGGTCGTGCGCACCCCACCGTGGTATACCGGGCCATGGCGGCGCTGGCGGGTGCGCTGACCACCTTCTCCACTCGTCTGCATCCACGCGAGATTCCTCTCTACGACCACGCCGCTCCCGGGCCGGTCTTCACCGAGCTCGACTCGATGTTGCGGGAACTGCTGGAGACGGTGGTGCCGACAAACGTGGTATCGCTGCCGCTACGTCCGCTGGCGGGGCAGGGTACCATCCACTCGACGGCGCTGGACGACGACCGGTACCTGGCGGCGCCGCAGCTGTTCCTGGCGGTGAGCGCCGGGCTGCCTCCGCACGAGTTGGCGCAGCGTGTGCCGCACGCCATAAAGGTGAGCGCAGCCGATTCGCTGGACCGGCTGATCCGGCAAGCTCTGGCAGGGATGACGGTCTCCTATGTACCGAGCCCGCCAGCGGTCATACCGGTGAAGCTGAACCACCATTACTTCCGGCTGGATCAGGCCGGGGTGGATTGGCAGGCCGTTCAACGAGCCCGGAACCTTGCGGTCTACGTTCCAGAGGAACTACCGGATGCGCAGTTGGAGTTGGTGATCGTCCTGCCGCCCAAGGAGTAGCGCTAAGCGTCCGCTGTCGCGGCCTGCTCGCATCATCCCCGGAGTATGAAATAGGCGACGAGGGCGATGGCCGCGATGACGACAACGTTGATGACGATGATGAGCGGGAGAATGGAGGGCTTCTTCTTGGGCGGCCCGGCCGGCGTGGCGGCGAGTGCAGCGAAGGAACCTGGAGCGGCGGCGGCCGAGGAACCGGGCGCGCCCTGAAAGCCCTGCATCACCTGGGTAAACTCGCTCGGCGGCCTCCCTCCCGCGCTCTGCGGTATCACCGGACCGGCCATCGATCCCGGGCCCATGGAACCGGGCATCGAGGCGGGGCCCCGTCCCGGCTGTCCTGGCATGGGCGGCAAGCCCATTCCGGGCAGACCAGGCGCTCGAGGCGGCGGCGGATAGCCGGGCGCCACTGGCGGCGTGGCGTGGCCTCCCGGTAAGGGCGGAAGCCCGGGCATGGCCGGCGCCCGCGGCGGGGTGACGTGGGGTGGAGTGATGTGTGGAGCGACCGGAGGCGTGATGGGCGGAGTCATGGAGCCTGGCGCTCGCAAGCCTCCCATCGACGGTGGCGGTAGCGGCGGCAGCGACATCATCGCCGGGCTTCCCGCCTGAGGCGTCGCGTTCTCGGACTGCCCAGGCGCGTTGGACGGCGTCGGCCCTGCCTCTACCGGGCGGGACGGAAGCCGCACGATCACCGACGGCGAGCTCTCTGGTCCCAGCGAGCTGCCGGCCGCTGCTCGCATCATCCCGGTAGCGCTGCCGGACGGCGGAGCCACCGACTCTCCCCCCGACGGAGGAGCGGCATCCGGGAACAGCTTCACCTTGAGTGGCGGCGGGGCGTCCCCTCTCCCGCCTCTACCATGGCTGTCGCGCCCGAGCGGCGGCAGGCCGCCCAGGCTGCCTCCACCGCCACCTCCGGTCGGAGAGGGGGGCGGTGGGGGAATGGGTGAAGGGGTACCCGATTGGGCGAGGAATAGCTGTGTGAACTCACCGGGCCCGGCGGGGGCGTTCTGACCGGCGTCCGCGGCTGGTGCCGGCCGGTTCACGGGAATACTGGCCGGTGGCGTCGGCCGCGGCGTCGAGGAGGCACCGAAGATCTCGGTAAACCCGCCGCCAGCGGGCTCGGCCGGGGGGGCTGGTGGTGTGGCCGGGAGAGCTGGCGGCGCGTGCGAGATGGTGGGCGGTACCACCGGAGGCGCTGGTGGCGCGTGTGAGATGGTCGGTGGTGCGGCCGGAGGCTCTGGCGGTGCGTGTGAAATGGTCGGTGGCGCGACCGGAGGCGCTGGTGGCGCGTGTGAGATGGTCGGTGGCGCGGTCGGAGTCGGTGGAGCCGCTGCCGAAGAAGCCTCGGACGACGCCATTGACTCAGGCTGTGGCCGTTCGAACGCCTGCATTATCACCGTCGCTGCATCCGGAGAGATGTCGCCTGACGGCGCTTCGGAAGATCCCTCGGGCGCGGCCGACTTTGCCGCTTTTCCGTCGGCAGGTGCGGCGACTGGCGCACCTTCATGGGAGGTATCTGCAAGGAGCGGCGGCAGCGGCGGCGATGGCAGCGATGGCAGCGGCAGCGGCGGCAGCGGCGGCGCGCTGACCGGTGGCGTTGGGAGCTTGAGCGAGATCCGGATGGCGGGGGGCGCGGCATCGGGCGCCGCCGGAGCGGCGCTGGCGCCAACGCCTTCGCTCCCACTCGTGGATGGAGGGTCATCCGACGGAGGCGGTGCTGGCGCGCCAAATAGCGCAGTGAAGCTGCCGGATTCGGGCGTGGACGACGCGGCCGGTTCCACCGGTGGAGGAGTCACCGGGGGCGCCGGCGGCGTCTGGGGCGTAGCTCCGACCGGAGGCACAGGCGTTCCAGAGGAAGGCGGTGGCGCGGAGGGCACGCCGGCCTGGGTGGACGCTGTGGCGTCGTCGACCATTGGCCTGGCGGAGAACTGCCGCGTGAACTCCCCCTGGGTCGCTACGGCCTGCTCGGCCGCGGGCGACTCCGGCGCGCCGTCCATCGGTCTTGCAGAAAACATCCTCGTGAACTCTCCCGCGACCGGCGAGCCCTGGTTGACCGGCGGCGTGGGTTGAGTCGTCAGTGACTCCAACCATCCTGAGAGTGTCGTGCCAGGGGCGAGCGCCGGCGTGATCACCACTGTCCCCCCGTCAGCCTGCTCCACGGATACATCGTCGCGGCCGGCCGTGATCACTGATTCCACCCGGGCCAGGAGGCGTGACCGTGCGGCGCTGTCCAGTCGGTCCAGCTGATGAATCGCCACACCGAGGCCGTCGGAGCGTCGGCTGCCGCCCAGCACCCGACCTTCGGGCGTATCGAGAGTGAGAGGGAGATCGAATCTGGCGTGCAACTCGTCAGTCGTCATGGCAGGAACTGGTGTGGCTGTGGCCGTCGTGTATGTGTGAGACGACGGTCCGCTCTGGTGCGCAGGCCGAACCGCTCGCGCGCCGGGCGTTTCGGGTTACTATAGCAGGCGACCCCGCAGGCGCAATTCAGCGCCTCGGAGTGCCGGCACGTATCGCGCCGGTTAGCGTGGAGCTTATCACCACGCATCGACTGCGATTACCGAGTCCGCCCAGACCGAACCGTCCGATCCAGGCACATGAGGCAACTCTCGCGGGTGGTGTGGCACGAGGGGATGCACCTCGCGCAGCATCATTTCCAAGCACAGAGCAGGTATGCAGAGGACGCGTCCACTTTCGCGCTCTCCCAACTATTCCCGTTCCCATACGGACTGTCCGCCGTCACGCTCGACGCCGATGCGCTGCGTAACGGTACCGTCTCCCTTCTCCAGGCGCGAGGGATCCTTCCCGACGGTCTGGCATTCCAGATTCCCGACTCCGACCCGGCACCGACACCGCGTGACCTGAGTGACATCTTCTCTCCTACCCAGGAGAGTCACGTAGTGCACCTGGCCATCCCGGCATTCCGTCCGAACGGTGCCAACTGCGTCATTCCCGCTCAGGTCGGCAGCCAGGGAGGAGCGGGTAGTGGAAGAGACAGCGACGCCCTGGGCACAGATAGCGAAGCGGCGCGATTCCGTCTGGAGTTGAGAAAGGTAGTGGATGAGTCAGCTGGCCGAGACGAGCAGTCAGTGGGACTGGGACGCCGCAACTTCAGGCTCCTCCTGGATGACGAGCTGAGCGCTGACGACGTAAGCATTCCCCTCGCCCGGGTGCGACGTGATGGCACCGGTCATCTGGTGTACGACGCCGGTTTCATTCCGCCATTGCTCCAGATCGGCGCCAGTGAGCGCCTTCTCTGGCTCCTTCGCCGCCTCGTCGAAGTGCTGGACGTGAAGGGCGAGACGATTGGCGGACGACGTCGTGCCGACGCGCTGGGTGACTTCGCCGCCCGTGAGGTAGCCAGCTTCTGGCTACTCCACACCATCCACGCCAGCCTGCCGGCGTTGCGTCATCAACTGGAGATGCGCCGGGGAAGTCCCGAGGCATTGTTCGTGGAACTGTCGCGGCTGGCGGGCTCGCTCTGCACCTTTGCCCTCCACTCTCACCCGCGCAACCTCCCGGTCTACGACCATGACCGGCTGGAGGAGACCTTCGGCGCGTTGGAGCGGCACATCCGCGAGCATCTGGACGTCGTCATTCCGGAGAGCTGCCTCTCGGTGCCGTTAGTCCGGGAATCGCCAGTGCTCCACGTCGCCCCGCTCTCCGATCCGCGTATCTTCGGTCGATCGCGCTGGATCCTGGGTGTGAGGGCAGCGCTGACAACGGCTGAACTGGCTCACCGGATGCCGCAGTACTCCAAGGTCTGCGCGCATCGGTTCGTCCTCAAACTCGTCGAACGCGCACTGCCCGGTCTGACGATGGAGCACATCGTCTCGCCGCCGCCAGCGATCTCGCCGCGCAGCGACACGGTGTACTTCGGCCTCACAAAGGCCGGCCCGTGCTGGGACACCATCGTCCAGACGCGCGAGATCGGGGTCTACGTGCCCGATGCAGTGCCGGAAGCGGAGATGGAACTGCTCGTGGTACTCGAAGGAGCCTGAGCCTCTGTTACGTCGGCCGTACTTCGGCATGGCGGTTGTCGGATCTACGTACTACCTTCGCCGCGGGAGTCGGGGCCCTGTCGTTGATTCGTGACATGTCGCTGCGCCGGTGCGTCGCTCCTTGATAGCGAAGGGCCGGCGGCCCGGCTTTCCCGACCTCGAATCTCCTGCCGCTTATGACTCACGCTCCACCAGTTCCTGCGCAATCTCAGTACGCCGCTCACGGTGCGTCTGAGGGCGGCGGCCTCGCCGTTCCGAACGGCCGGCTCGCCCTGGCTCTGCAGGAGATCCTCACGGCGACAGTCCGTCTGCGCTCCGGCCGTCAGGTGGCCGCCGACGCCGAAGGCTTCCGTCTGCATGCCAAGCAGGTACTCGCCGGCGCCGAGCAGGAAGCTCGCGCTGCTGGCTACGCCACCGACGACATCCGACTCGCGTTGTTCGCCATCGTCGTCTTTCTCGACGAGTCGGTGCTCAACTCGGGTCAGCAGATGTTCGCCGACTGGCCGCGCAAGCCGTTGCAGGACGAACTGTTCGGCGGGCACCTGGGAGGAGAGGTCTTTTTCCAGTATTTGCAGCAGCAACTAGAGCGCGACGACTCTCGCGAACTGGCCGATCTGCTCGAGGTCTTCCAGCTCTGCCTGCTGCTCGGCTTCCGCGGCCGTTACAGCACGGGCGACGGGCGCGGCGAGCTCCAGTTACTGACGCAGCGCATTGGCGAGAAGATCTCCCGCATTCGCGGTCCACTGGGAGAGCTCTCGCCGGCCTGGCGTCCTCCCTCCGACACCATCGCCGCGGTGGCGCGCGATCCGTGGGTGCGCCGCCTGGCCGTTGCCGCAGCGGCGGTTGGAGTTTTCGTCGTCGCCCTCTTCGTCATCTATCGCCTGGCACTCGCCGGCGGGGCTCGGGAGATTGGCAAGCTCGCCGACTCCGCACCTCCGGCGGCGACATCTACGCCTGCCGAGGTCTCTCCCATACCGCCCGCGTCCACACCGCCCGCTTCTGAACCGCCCGCCGCTCGCTGAGCCACAGCCGTTCCCGTTTCCCCATCCGATGTCCCGCATCGCCAAGATCTGGCTCTGGTCCGCGCTGGCCTTCATCGTCTACGCGCTCCTCATCTTCTTCCTGCCGTCGTGGCTCAGCCTCACGGGTAGCGACGCCTGGATGCTGCGCAGCGGGCTCTGGTTACTGGGGCTCGTGGCGACCGGTGTCACCATCTGGTACCTGGTGCGGCGTGCCCGTGCCGATGCTGCAGCCGGCGTTGAACCGCTGGACGCGGACAACGACGAGATAGATGCCGCGGTGGCGGCCGCGCAACAGCGTCTGACGGCCAGCAAGATGGCTAGCGGAACCCGCCTGGGCGCGCTGCCGGCCGTGCTCGTGCTCGGACCTCCGGGCAGCACCAAGACGACCGTGATCCTGCGCTCGGGACTCGAGCCCGAGCTCCTGGCCGGCGAGGCGCAGCGCGGTGACCAGGTAGTTCCGACGAGGTTGGTGAACCTCTGGTACGCTCAGGGAGCCGTGTTCGCCGAGGCCGGCGGCGCGGTGACGGGCGACGCGAATAGGAGGAAACGCCTCCTGTCGAGGCTCCGCGCCACCAGCATTGGCGCGGCGTTCGGGAGGGGTGCTCTATCGTCACGTGTCGCCGTCGTCTGCTTTCCCTGCGACGAATTCCTGAAGCCGGGCAGCACTGAGGCCGTGCCGGCAGCGGCGCGGCAGCTTCGCGCCGCGTTGGGTGAGGCAGCGGAGACGCTGGGAATCCGACTTCCGGTGTACGTCCTGTTCACGAAGCTGGATCGCGTGCCCGGATTCCCGGAGTACGTGCAGAATCTCTCGCGCGACGAAGTGCGCGAGGTGCTCGGCGCCACCCTGCCTACCCTCGGCGACGGGGGCGGCACCTACGCCGAGCGTGAGACGGGGCGGCTCACGCAGGCATTCCGCGGGATCTTCGAGTCGTTGGCGGCACGGCGATTGGTGGTGCTGCCCCGCGAGCACTCCGCTGAGCGCAAGCCGGGCGCCTACGAGTTTCCGCGTGAGTTGCGCAAGCTCACTCCACTGGCGACGCAGTTCCTGGTTGAGCTTGGACGTCCGAGCCAGCTTGCCGTGAATCCGTTCGTGCGTGGTTTCTACTTCACTGGCGTACGCGCCATTCAGCAGACGGAGCAGGCGGCGGCGCCGGCCGCGGTTAGCAGTGGTGCACCGGGTGCAGCCGCCGGCGCGACAGGCGTCTTTGGCGCGATGCGCGGTGTCCAGTCGGCGCCGCCGGTGCCGGCCGCAGCCGTGACAAAGAAGAAGCCGCAGTGGGTCTTCCTCGAGCGCATCTTCCCGGACATCGTGCTCGCCGACGGCGCGGCGCTCCGCGCGACCACCGGCGGCACGCGAGTGAGCGGCCTGCGCCGTACGATGTTCGCCGCCGCAGCCGTCCTGCTATTGGCGGTGGGGCTGGCGATGACAGTGAGTTGGATAGGCAACCGCGGCC
>CAJDWZ010000001.1_pt1 | contig 59941 bp, 56 predicted proteins | sample 7391701 | NCBI WGS metagenome assembly CAJDWZ01 (sample SAMEA7055744, study PRJEB34461) | soil metagenome | biome: terrestrial ecosystem; feature: Peninsula; material: soil | place: Antarctica | collected 2016
TGAGATTGATTGCGTCCTGAAGGAAGAGGCCGGTACTGCGCTGCAGCTCGTGCTGGGAGAGCACGGTGTTGGACTGTGGCGACTCAGTGTTGGCGCCTTCCCGGGTCGTGGCCACAGTCCGCACCGCGCTCAGCGTCTGCGCACCGGGTATGAGCCCGACCTGCAACGACTCCGAGCAGTCGGTGACGACACGCTCCTGGAGCTGGTAGCCGGACTTCTGGAACCTGAGGGTCGTCTGGCCCGAGCAGGGTACCGCAAAGAGACCATTCCTATCCGTGCGGACTGTCTGGCCGCTGGAGGAGTAGGAGATCACCACATCGACCAGGGGCGCATTGGTATAGCCATCGAAGACCCTGCCCCGGAGCTGGCTCCCAACCTGGGCCATGGCGCTCGTGCCAGGCACGAGCGCCGCCACGAGGTAGAGAAGGGTGGCGATTCGTCTCATAAGATTGGCGGGTAAAGTGACGAGGACGCTGTCGGGGACCCGCAATAATTACGGGTTATCCTCGGCACCGGTCCGCCGGCTGACGGACCCTCACCCGTTCCTACGAGACAGCGGGCATGCGCGTTGACTGCCACGCACGATAGTTTAACGGCTCATCTTCCGCCCCCTATTCATCAACGGTCTGTCTCGCCCGGTGCCCGCGTCGGGCGGCCCCGCGGAGATTCAGAAGCGCTCGCCCTTCGCCTCACGGAGTGCACTTCCCACCGGCCTTATGCGACTCCACATAGTGTGAAAGAAGAGGCCGATACCGCATACCTGGAGAGCGCCGCAGGCGATGATGACCCAGCCCAGCCAGGCTCCCGGTACTGCTGCCCGAGCCAGTTCGCCCGCTACCCTGCCGGCGGTCCCCGTCGTCAGCACCCAGTACGCCAGTTCGGCCTGACGCGGCTTGTACTGCGTATCCGACTTGTCAGGGCGGGGGAAGAGCCAGAGGGCGACGCCGAGGATCATCATCATGACGAAACCGACGAACAGCGCATGCGTGTGCGCACTCAGTTCGTAGCGTGTCGGATAGCGCTGCCAGAGTTCCCGGCGAACGATCATCCACAGGCCGAGCAACAACCCCACGGCAAGGAAACCGACGCCGGTCTTGATGTAACGTCGTACGAGGGTGTACATGGTCCGTTAACCGCCCCTGGCGAGACGCACTGCTGCGATTACGACGACGAGACCGACGAGCGCGTTGACACGCGCCAGCAGTGCTGCCTTACGGCGCATCGCGATCGCTTGCGGCGTGCCCGGCTCCATGCGACCGGCCGCCGGTCCGAGGGAGAAATCGTGCACCGCGCTCACGACTATCATCGTCGTCACCGCAACCAGCTTGACGGCGAGCGCGCGGCCGAAAGTAGTCGCCCAGAACGCCGGTGCACCGAGCACGCCGTTCCAGTGCAGCAGCCCGCGAAGTTGCAGGATCAGGACGCCGGTCACGACGAGCACGCCGATAGCGATCCACCCGCTAGTACGGAAGCGGCTCCCCAGATCGTGGAAGAGCCGCTGGCGCAGCGCCGGCGGCTCGATAGAACGGAGTACCGGTGCACCAACGACGCCCAGGAAGAACATACCACCGAGCCAGAAGATCGCTGCCAGCGCGTGCAGCGTCACGACCAACAGATAGCCGATACTCACTTAGCCGAGCTCACAGGCAGCCGGGTTCCTTCACTCCGCGCTACCCGCTGTGTTGCCTTACGCAGCCCGGACGGGCCGTCCATGGTGCGCCAGAGGACATAGACGAAGATGTACGCGCCCAGCGCGGCCAGCGTTCCGCCAGCAGAGAGCACTATCGTTGCCACGCCGAGGCCATGCGGTCGCAGGAAGAAGCCGACGACCATGAGGGCCAGCCCGGCATTGGAAACGTACCAGTGGATCCCTGCGGCGCGCCGGCTGTAGAGCGCAAAGCCGCTGAACCGTGGAATGACATGGTAGGCCACGCCGAAGATCATCATGGCCACAAAACCGAGCAGCGCCATGTGCAGGTGAGCCGGCCGATAGACCGTCCACACCGGTACCGCCGCCATGCACACACCGAGCGTCACCGCTAGCGCCAACCATGCCAGACTAGCCTTCACGAACGCCTTCACGAACCACTCCATCAGCGCGCTCCCGGACGCGGCGTGATAGTCACCAGCAGAAGGAGCGTGTCGTCGCCGACAGCACGCATGCCATGCGGCTCCTCTGGCGTGAAGCTAATTACATCCCCCGTATCGCACTCCACTTCGTTCTCGGGGGTACCTATCATACCGCGGCCTGCAAGTAGTTATCTAGAACCGTGCTGGTGCTGGTATGAACGGGCGCCACCTGCCCAGGCTCGATGCGGAAAACCACCAGCCGCGCATCCGGCTCGTCAACCAGGAGGGTCGTGGCCGGCCGGTCGGGATTGGCGGATACCGCCGCGCGCGCTGCCTGCAGCGCCTCGTGACGACGCATCACGCGATCACCCCCAAGTTGTTGCTCGCCGTACCACCAATCGTGCGCCAGATGGCCGTGAGCAGTTGCTCGGCACCCACACCCGCGTCACGCGCAGCAGCGTCCAGTGTCGCGCCACCGCCGCAACAAGCGTCCACCGCGAAATCGTTGAACACGAGCGCCGTAGCGGGGCAGCAGCGGATCGTCTCGTTGACGGTCCAGTCGATATCCGGAAGTTCTCTGTGCATCACTCTACGGTAAGCAAGAGGTGAGAGATAGTGGGGCGCGCCGCGCCACTCAGAAGCCCACTCGGAGCTGCAGGTAGCCCCAGTGCCGCAACGTACCCTCATCCCCCAGTCCCAACGCCTCTCCGCCAGCGCCCGGGCGGAAAAGAGCATAGCCGAGTTCGACATTGGCCGCCTGGGAGATGCTCATCGGCATGGTAAGGTCGCCCTCCCAGCCGAGAGTTCGGTCCACCGCGTTCACTCCGCTGGTGGCGGTCCGGAAGTGGTGAACGTCGGCCCGGAGCGTGACACGCGGAGAGAGCGTCATGGCCGCCCCGGCCATCGCGTCCACGAGGCCGCGGTCGCGAGTACGCGCGGCTGGGTCCGGGAAGAGGTCCATGCTCCCGTACCACTTGTGGTTGGTGGCATAGAGGGTGTTGAAGGCACCGTAGCTTTCGTCGTATGGGTTGGAGTCACCGGAGAGCCAGTCCACTCCTAACATTAACGAAGCCGGCACCGCATCGTCGGCTGGCCGGTTGAGACGGGCCCCAGCGAACCAGGCACCGATGTCCTGTTTCACCTGTACCCCTGATCCATCGTTTGGAAGCCGACGCTGATCGCCAAACTGGTAGGCACCCTCCACATCCACTACGAAGCCCGCCGCGGGCGGGGTGCGGTAGCGGGCGTAACCGGTGGTTCGGCGAACGTCGTCGAAGGCGCGGAAGTGGACGCCGCGATCGTGCAACAGCAACCCTTCCAACGTACCGCGGTTGATCGCCAGGCCGAGTAGTACCTCGTCATCGCGAGACCGGTCGTCCGCCACCTTCGTGGGCGACCGTCGGCCATGCTCGGCGAGCGTGACGGCAAGGGCGGTGGCGTGCCACGCCGCACCGGCGGGTGTTAGGTCCACGCGTGCGCCATCGAAGGTGCGGCCCGTGTTCGTCCAGCCGACAGCGCCCACCAGCCGCTCGTTGCCGAAGGCCATCTCCTGGCGGCCCGCGCGCAGGGCTACGGTGCGCCCCTCCCACGTCCCGTCCAGCTCCAGGTATCCCTGGTGGAGGTCCAGTTGGTCTGCCGAGCCAGAGGTCGTGCCTTTCTCCCCAAACACCCGGCTGTCCTGGATCTGGACGAACATGCGCGCCCCGCCAGTCAGGCGAGCCCCCACTCCAAAGCGCGAGCGGAGCAAGGTGACGCCGTCGCCACCCACTCCCGAGCCTGGCCGATCGTACTCACCGCGCGTGCGCACTTCACCAGAGAAGATCAGCACGCTATCCGCGCGCTGCTGAACAACCGGCTGTTGCCCCATCGCCGGCTCAACGAGCACTGCCAGCGCCGCGACTATGGCGCCACAGAGGAATATCCTGAGGACTGACATTGTCTTGCCTTACTCGAACTGGATGTGTGAGGGCGGTGGGCAGATCTCAGCGGCGCTAGTTGCGCGCGAGAACTGCCGGGCTCACGGCAGCAGGCGGACGAGCGCGCCGAGCGCTGCGTCGTAACCGCCGCCCACGCCGCGCTGCTGGTAGGCGATCGAGCCGTGGGTGTCGATGATGGTGAGCCCGTTGCTGTGGGCTATCTCGCCCGCCTCGCCCGGCCGATAGCGGATGCCGAGGGTGGCGGAGAGCATCCGCACATCGCTGCTCGTTCCGGTGAGGAGCGTCCAGTGCGACATATCCAGCTTCGATTCGCGGGCGAAGCTCTGGAGCTGCGCTGGTGTGTCGGTCTCCGGGTCAAGCGTGACGAGGACGAAGTTCATGTCCGCCCGCTGCGCAGGTGTAAGCGCACTCTCGATCTGCTTGAGGTCGGCGATGATGAGCGGACAGGTGTGGGTGCAGGTCGTGTAGATCATCGCCATCACCAGTGGACGGCTGCCCAACTCGGCCAGCGTGCGCGGCCGAGAGTCCTGATCGGTCCAGGTCATCTCCAGATCGTACAGCGAACCGTCCCCGAGCGCGTCTGCCGGACCGTCCACCTCCATCGCCTCGCTGGCCGGGACCATAGCGGCCGCCGATCCATGAGCCGAATGGTCTACAGCGACGGCGGCGGCGAGCGCTGCCGCCGCTTCGTCACTGTCCGCGTTACCGGCGTCGACTACGCTGCAGCCGGTGGCGAGGATGACGAGAAAGGCTGGCAGGAGGGCGAGCCTGGTGAATAGTGGTGCATTCATGATGATCAACTCGCAGCGCAGCGGAAGCCGAGGGCCGACATCGTCGTGCGGCCCTGGAGCCCGGCGCGCACGGCGTAGCGGAGGAAGGCGGGATAGTTCGTGACGTTCGTGGCGCCCACCGCGCCTGCTGCACAGAATAACTGCTGGTCGCGCGCCGACGTGCCGCGCGAGTCGTCGGAAACGAGCACACTGTTGAAGTCCTCGGTCCATTCCCAGACCACGCCGTGCAGGTCGCGCACGCCGTAGGCATTGGCCGGAGTGGTACCCACTACTTCCGGCCGGTCGCTGCGAGGACGGGTGTAGCTGGCCAGAATGGTATTGGTCGTTGCCGGATCGCGGCTGGCGTCGCGCTCGGTCGCGTTGGCCGCGGCCACGTACTCCCACTCATCCACCGTCGGCAACCGCTTGTTCTGGGCACTGCAGTAGGCTGCTGCTGCGAACCAGCTTACCTCGGTGACTGGCCGGTTCATCGCCAGCGTGTCATCCCTGCCCTCAGCGGAGCTGTCGCTCGTATCTAGCGCGCCGGCCCATCCGATGAGATAGCGGTCATCGGCGAACAGCTTACGGACGCTGTCGCGCCCCCATGCTGGATGCTCGCGGACGAAAGCGAGAAACTGTCCGCGGGTCACTGGAACGCGGTCGATACGGAAGGCGTTCACGCGCACCGGACCCTCGCCCAGGTCGTAGAGAGGCTCATAGCTCCCCGCCGGGATCCTCGCCATCCCTCGCGCCGAATGCCCGTCGCGCGACTGCGCAGCGAGCGGGAGGGCGAGTAGGACAGTGGCGAGCAGGATCAGGGGGCGCATGGCAGTGTCGGCTGAGAACGGGGGAAGCTGGTGGTGCGCGAAGCTGGTGGTGCGAAGCCGGTGGCAGAGGCCACCGGCGGGATTACTAAGCCATCTACCTGGGATTGAACCGCGGGCCGCCGGAGCGGCCCGCGGTGGGCGGTCAGTGTCCGCCCTTGTCGTTCACGCCGATCCCCTTGACCGCGGCGAACACCTTGTCCTGCTGCTTGCCGCTCACGTTGAGGATTCCCAGCGCACCCTTGTTGAAGGCGCGGAAGATCGAGTGGTCCACAATTACCAGCTCACCGGGCGCTTCGACGCGGAACTCCACCATGCTCGAGCCGCCGGCAGGAATCGCGGTCGTCTGGACGTTGTGCTGGGCGACCGAGCCGCCCTCGGTGTAGACGTTGTCGAAGATCTCTCCGATCACGTGGAACGAGCTGGTGAGGTTGGGGCCGCCGTTTCCGACGAACAGGCGCACCGTCTCGCCTACCTTCGCCTGGAGAGCGTTGTCACCGGTGAGGGCACCGACCGCGCCGTTGAAGACCACGTACGTCGGCTGCTCGGCGATTCCCTTCTCCATGTCCAGCGTCTGCAGTCCCTTCTCACCGTACTTGCCGGTGGTGTAGAACTCACTCTGCATCACGTAGAACTCGTGGTCGACCTTCGGCAGTCCTTCCTTCGGCTCCACCAGGATCAGGCCGTACATGCCGTTGGCGATATGTGCCGGTACCGGCGCGACAGCGCAGTGGTAGACGTAGAGACCAGGGTTCAGCGCAGTGAAGGTGAAGACCGACTCGCCGCCAGGCATGGTGAGCGACGCCTTCGCACCGCCGCCGGGACCGGTGACTGCGTGCAGGTCAATGTTGTGAGGGACGGTGCTGGTGTGGTGGTTCCCCATGGTGAACTCGACCTCATCGCCCTCGCGGATCCGGATGAACGAGCCCGGAACTGTGCCGCCAAAGGTCCAGAAGGTGTAGTCCACCCCGTCGGCGAGCTTCATCGTCTTCTCCACCGACTCGAGATTCACGATGACCTTGGTCGCGTAATCGCGGGTGATGGGCGGCGGTACGTTGGGTGCCGCCGTGAGGATGGCGACTTCCGAGCCGCGCACTGTCGGCATGGACCGAACGGGGATAGATGCTGCGACGCTGCTCACTCCACCGGCGGCGGCGGTGTCGCGTGTTGCGACGACCGCTACTGCAGTCACCAGGGCAATGGCAGTGGCGGCTACGGCAAGTCTTTTCACGGTGGTGGCGGGCGAGGTAGTCATGATTTGACGCCTCCGGCGTCTGGTTTGGAGATGTTCTGCTGCTCGGGAATAAAGATGTCCCTTCAGGCGTGAACACTCTGTCGGGGTGCATATGGATTTCCTGAACGGGGTTGCAGCACACCGCCGTGAGGCATTCCCCTACGACCAGACTCGCAGGATCGCACGCGTGGAGCGTCCCTTACCCGCCCCTGACAACCAGATCTTCGCTATCATCCCCCTACTTCCACCTCCACTCGTACCCGTCTACCTCTATCCCTCCCCGTATGCGGCTGCCCATCGCCCTTCTCCTCCTTGCTGCCTGCGCACCGGCGACCACAACCGTCGTCGCCCCGACCCCCGCTCCATCGTCGGCGGCGGTGGGGTCAGTAGCGCTGCCAGCCTCGGTGCGCTGGACACGCGGCAGCGCCGAGCACCGGATGCTCTTCGAGCAGGCGTATGCCGGCGCCACCCGCGCCCTCGATTCGCTCGTCAGCGCGAGCAGTGGCGCCAGTTGGGCGGTGATCCTGGACGCTGACGAGACAATCATCGACAACTCCGAGTACCAGCGTCGGCGCGCTGTACTCGACAGCGGTTTCACCGACGCTAGCTGGAGCGCCTGGGTGGCCGAGCAGGCAGCCACCAGCCTGCCCGGCGCCGACCAGTTCCTGCGCCACGTGCGGGCCCGGGGTGGTCGGGTGGTCATCGTCACCAACCGCACTCAGGCAGAGTGCCCGGACACCCGCGCCAACCTCCAGGCCCTCCAACTGGTCACTGACCTCGTGCTCTGCCGGGCCGAGGGCCCTCAAGGCAGCGACAAGAACGGGCGCTTTGCAGCCGTGCAGGCTGGCAGTGCAGCTGCCGGCTTCCCACCTGTTGACGTGCTGCTCTGGGTGGGTGACAACATCCAGGATTTCCCCTCCCTCTACCAGACAGCGCGCGATGCCGGACCGGAAGTAGTCTCCCTCTTCGGGCGACGCTACTTCATCCTCCCGAATCCGATGTACGGCTCCTGGGACAGGTGAGAGAACCGGGAACGCTGCCGCCCTCCCTACTCCCTCCTTGCCTGATGCTGTTTCCCTTGCCATCCTCAGCAGGTGACCCCTCATCGACCGTTCCCCCTATCGCCGCGAGTTCTCATCCTGCTCGCGACCGTCGCATCGGCGCTGGTCGCGGCGTGCGGTCGAGGGGATGCGCACGAACCGTCGACGGTCGCCGAGGTTCGCCTGCAGGAACTGGCCGATAGCGCCGCTGGCGACCGCGCCGCACTGGTAACGCTGCCACCCGCTCTTCAGCAGGTGTTGCGGCTGGAGCCTTACCTCGACGACTCGTACATCAGAGCCACCCCGGACGCCGAGTGCCAGGTACTGGACGCCGATCTGCCCGAGCGGCTGCGAGCAGAACGGCGACGGGTGCGCGTCCGCCTTCCCGACTCCTCGGCAGTAGTGGTCTACGTCCGCGCCGCGGCGGGCAGCGCTGCTCTGGAGCGGGTCGAGATCGTCCGCCGCCCGCTGGACGGAGAGCAGCTCGGTTTCATCTGGGACGCCTCTGACGATGCCACCCTGGAGGTGCGCTGGCCGACCGAGTTGCGCGGCGGCACGGAAGCATCCACCCAGCCACGCGGCGGTCCTGTCCCGCGGGCAGTACGCGCACTAGGGCGGCGGGTACTCACTCTGGACTGCGTGCCCCCAACGACGTCCGACGCCCACTTCGAGGCCGGCCTGGAGCGTGGTTCCGACACCTCCTCTCCGAGAACTCGCGCTCCGCGCTCCAGCATGGAACAGCCATGAACGGCGTGTGCCGCGACCTCTCTCGCTGCCCGGTCTGATGACAAGCATGGCTGGCCAGCGTCCTGCGTCCGAATCCGCCGCGTCCGAACCTGCCGCGTCCGCTCCGCCTGACGTGGCTGAAGAGCGACAGCCGGGGTTGGTCCGGCTTGCCGAGCGGATGAACCGTGGATCGGCAAAGGCAATCTGGAGCGGGTACCAGCGGCAGGTGATGGCGCGGATCTTCTGGTTCGCCCTCCATCGCTCCCTGCGCGTTCACGGTCTACCCGAACTGGACGCGGTGGATCGCCAACGTCCGCTGCTGCTAGTCGCGAACCACCGGTCGCTGCTCGACCTCTTTGTGGTTGCCACCGTACTCTCCCGGAAAACGCCCGGTCCATGGAGATTCTTCTTCCCTGTACGCGGCCGCTACTGCTACAACTCAGCGCGCGGAGCCCTGCTGAATGCCACCGTCGCGGGGTGGGCCATGTATCCGCCCTTCTTCCGTGAACCCGGCAGCCAACAGCTCGACCGACAGATGCTAGATCGGCTGATCGACCTCACCGCCACGGGCCCCTGGCATGTCATTGGTTTCCATCCCGAGGGGACCCGGAGCAAGGACACGGACCCCTACACGCTCCTGCCGAGCCAACCGGGGGTGGGACAGCTGGTCCTCGCATCACGACCACAGATCATTCCGGTCTTCGTCGCCGGACTTGGAAACAACCTGCGCTCCGTCTGGCGCGGTGGCCGACGCGGCGACGGGCCGATCCGGGTCCACTTCGGGCCGCTCGTTCCGGCTGATGAATACGACGAGACGCCGCAACGCCTGCGAGGTTATCTCAGCGTCGCCCAGGACCTGATGAGACGCGTGGCGTTACTGAGCGAGCAGGACCGGGCGATCTACGCCGCCTCCGAAACCCCGGAGAATGATCAGACGTCCTTCGCGTAAACGCCTTTGAAGCGACTGACCTCGCTCCGTTCACGGTCCAGCTCCGGGATGTACCGCTCTTCGTAGCCCAGCGCCTTGAAGAACTGATCGCGATCGCTCACCGCGAACACCGTTGTGTACTGGCGACGGCGGGCCAGGAGCTCCGCGGCATGTACCAGCGCCGCCCCCACTCGCTGGCCCTGATATCGCTCGTCCACCGACAACGATCGGATCTCCGCCAGGCTCGGCGAGTAGTCTTCGAGATGCACGCAGCCCACCACCCTGCCGTCGCGTTCATCGACCAGATAGTGCTCGATGTTCGTGCGCACGAAATCCAGCGAGCGCGGAAGCAGGGTACCGAGCGGTACGTACGACTCGATGAGCGCGTGGATCGTCGACACGTCAAACGGCTTGGCGGGGCGGACTGGCAAGGGCGGTAAGACCTGGAGCGGATCAGGGAGGAAGACGGTGGTCGAGGACTGAGGGAAGTATAGTACCTCCAGTGGCGACGAAGGCTGGCCTCGTTGGCACCCATTCTGCCCTCTTGCTGCAACATGCCCCAGAAAATCGTTCTCGCGCCGAGGCGCTATTGAGCGCGTACATATGGACCTGATCACGTCACCCTACGAGCTCGAGGAGGCGCTGCGATCACCGCTGCTACTCCTCTTCAAGCACAGCCGCACCTGCCCCATAAGCATCACCGCATGGCACGATATGGTCAGGCTCGAGCAGCTCGTACCAACGCTTCCCGTCTTCCTGTTGGATGTGCGGGAGCAGCGGGCGCTCGCCCGCTCGGTGGCCGGAGCGCTCGACGTGCGCCACGAGTCGCCTCAAGCGATCCTGATACGGAACGGCGTCGTGGTCTGGCACGCGTCACACTTTGCCGTCACCGCGGCTGCGGTGATCCGAGAACTGGATCCGGAAACGACCTGACGACCTACAGTTAAGACGGATTCAGGAGAGTAGCGGCGCACGGCAGACGCGCGTGGCTGGGCCCGACCAGTGGGAAGCGATCCCACCGCCAGGCCCATTAAAGCAACACGAGCGCATCACTTCCGACCGAGTCGCAGTTCGAGTTCATTCCGGAGGGCATCGCCGATGAATGGCGACTTGCGAAGAGTCTGGAGTTCCGTGGCCAGCATCACCGCGCGTTCCACGTTCCCCGTATTGGCATAGAGGAGCGCTGCGTTCATCTTCGCCCTCACCTCGGCTACCGGGTTTCCGTACTCCGCGGCATGTTCACCAAGACTCTCCAGGGTTGCAGCGGCACGGTCGTTGTCTCCGAGTGCGAAGTACATGCTGGCCTCCTGCCAGAGTGCAGTGTCCGGCAGCTCACCGGCGCGTAGTTGCTCCTTCGCGACAGCGTGAAAGGCGTGCGCTGCCTTGCGAAAGCTACCCTCAGTGGCCAACTGCCGAGCGCGATCCATCATGTCGGCGCGCGCGGCGGTGGACGCTGTCACTTCCGTGCTGGCAATCGACCTGTCAGCGAAGGCACGTGCAGGCGCCTGCGCAAAAACAGGAGTAGCCAGTAGGACGGCGAGCCCGAGCACGGGCATGGGGAGACGGATCATGATTCCCTCCATTGGGATTCCAGTTGCGCCGACATGAGTACATACGCAGCGTCAGCGCATCACCGGCACGCCATGGCGTGGTTGGTGACGTATATCCCTACGGGTGGAAGCGACGCGGGTGCCCAACATCTGGCCAGGAAATTGGAGGGAGGATGTTCGGAGCGGGTAGAGAACTCACTACTGTCCGAAACCCCATGACACCCGTTCCATGAAGGCCTGGTGAAGCTGCTGGGTCACCGGACCAGGGCGTCCATCACTCACCAACTGGGCGTCGATCTGTACGATCGGCATCACGTCGTTCGTCGTGCTCGTCAGGAAGAACTCGGTCGCACGGCAGATCTCGTCAAGCATCACGGGAAACTCGCGAACGTGAATGCCGGCGGAACGGGCGACCTCCAGGACAACATCTCGGGTGACTCCGGCCAGGATGTAATTGGTGACGGGCGCAGTCCGCAATTCGCCATCAATGACGGCAAAGAGGTTTGTCTGCGAGCCTTCCAGCAGCACGCCGTCACGGACGAACAGTGCTTCGTAAGCGCCCACTACCGCGGCCTTCTGTCGGGCGAGGGTGTTCGGCAGCAGGTTCACAGTCTTCAGGTCGCAGCGCGCCCAACGGATGTCTGGCACAGTGATAACGGACACCCCGCGCTCACGCAATTCTTCCTTGGACGAGAGCGCCGCAGCGCTCAGATAAATCGTTGGTCGCGTGTGGGTAGACGGGAACTGGTGGGTGCGCGGAAACGCAGCACCGCGCGTGATCTGCAGATAGACCATCGCTTCGCCAGTGCCCAGTCCGTTGTCGACGATCAGGCGATCGGCCACGTCATCGAGTACGTCCAGCTCTGCCGTCGTCAGCTGGATCTCCAGCGCCCGCAGTCCACGCTCCAGCCGCCGTCGGTGGCGTCCTCGCTCCACGAACTGCCCGCTCAGTACGCGTGTCACCTCGTACACACCATCGCTGAACAGGAAACCGCGATCGTCGACTGAGACAGCCGCCCGGTCGCTGGGCAGGAACTCGCCGTTCAGGTAAACAGTGCGCGCGGTAGCCGCGGGGACATCGGCCTGCATCGTCATCGTCATCGTTGTCGTGATCACTATTGAAGCTCGATGTCGGCTTCAGTAAGGCGAGCGAGCGACGCCGTGGTCGCCGGGTCGTCGGTACCGCTGGCGTCGTGGCCGGTGTGTGTGTAGATGATGAACGATAACCATATCCTGCACCGTGACCTGCACTAGGGGGAGGTGATGTGCCGCGCCGGCTCGCTGGCCCGGGAGCCCACTCCGCCCCATCTTCCGTCGTTGCTCGGTCACTCACCTTCTCTTTCCTGGCCTCTCCCTCCGTGATCCTCCGCCGCGTCCTCATTCCCCTGGTCGCGATCGCCAGCGTCGCCTGTCGCGGTGCGGTTGAACCGCTGCCCGCGCCCATGTCTTCGACGGCCGTTCTGATGCCGGCCCGGCCCATTGAGGTGGGTCTCGACGCGTCACTCCCGGCAACACTTGACTCGTTGGCGCGCTCAGCCGTCGCCGAACGGGTCGCGCCGGGTGTGGTGATCGCGGTGGGGCGCTACGGGCGCGTCGTCTACATGCACGGCGAGGGGCATACCGACTGGGCGCCGGGCAGCGCCAAGGCCGACGCAGCCACTCTCTACGACCTCGCCTCGCTGACAAAGGTGGTGGCCACCACCACCGCCGCGATGATTCTGGAGGAGGCCGGTCTGCTCCATATCGACAGCACCGTGGCTCACTACATCCCGGAGTTCGCCGCTGTCGATTCCGCCAAGCGTCCCATCACTGTGCGCATGCTCCTCACCCACAGCGGTGGGCTGGAAGCGTTCGCGGCACTGTACCAGACATATCGCGGTCGCGACCAGTACCTGCAGCAGATCGCCGCGCGACCGCTCAAGTATGCGCCCGGTGCGGACATGGTCTACAGCGACTGGGACTTCATCCTCATGCAGTTCATTGTCGAGCGGATTAGCGGTCAGTCGCTGGACGCCTTCGTTTCGGAGAGGGTCTTCCGTGCGCTGGGCATGGCCGACACGCAGTTCCTTCCCGATGCGTCGCTCCGTCCGCGCATCGCCGCGACAGCGGTAGACACGGCGCGCGGTGGACTCCTGTGGGGAGTCGTGCATGATGAGAATGCGTGGGCGTTGGGTGGCGTCGCCGGCCACGCCGGGCTCTTCTCGTCGGCGCGTGACCTTGCCGTCTTTGCCCAGTTCCTGCTCAATGGTGGACGCTACGGCACGGTGCAACTGGTTCAGCCACAGACGATCGTGCGGTGGGCGGCGCCCGAGTATCTGAACTCCAGTCGCGGCCTCGGCTGGGACACGCCATCGCCGCCGTCCAGCGCCGGTCGATTCGCCAGCCCGTGGAGCTTCGGCCACACCGGATTCACCGGGACGTCGATGTGGATGGACCCGGTACACGGCATATTCATCATCATCCTCGCCAACAGGGTCAACTCGGCCGGAATGACGACGGGCCACACGGTGCTCCGCCGGGCGGTCGCCGACGCGGTCGAACAGGCGGTGCGCAACGAGCCAGTCGTGCTCTGGGAGCGCCCGTAAGCAGTTCCGGACATCAAATGAATCTTGCCGATCTCACTGCCCGCCTGCGCCTCTTCGCCGCCGAAGAAATCTCCCTGAAGAAACTTCGTGAGTCCTTCATGCCGGCGCTCGAGGCCGACCCGCTGGATGTCACCCAGAGCGATGCCACACCGTGGGACCGCGCGCCGGAAGATGAACGCCTGTACTGGCGCCTCCTTCACCTCTTCGACACGGCGCCGGACGACGACGAACCGACCATGCGCCGGATCGCAACGCGATTGGTGCTGGCGGCGGAGCATGCGGGTAGCGCCACCACGCTCGAGTTGCTCACCCTCGTCCTCGATCAGGACCGCTTCTGCGCAATCGTGCGCAAGCACTCCATGGGCGTCATATCGCGGACGAGCTTTCTATCAGTCATCGCCGAGTCCGGCTACCCTGATCACGCCAAGCTCTGGCTGAGGCATGCCGGCGCCGACGCACTCGCTGCTCTGTGCGCGAGCATGGAGAGCGCCGACTACGCCCGTACCGCTGAAATGCTGGAGCAGGCTCCGTAGCGGTACGGCCGTCCGGTCACTCGTAGCGTAGCGCTTCCACAGGGTCCAGCGATGCTGCCCGTATCGCCGGCAGCATGCCGAAGATGATTCCGGTGAGCGCGCTAACGGATACCGCAGCCACTATTGCCAGCGGTGGGATGGAAGCCTGGATGGGCGAGAAGGTGCGGATGGCCCAGGTGAGACCGCCGCCAACCGCCAGCCCCACCAGGGCGCCAATGAGCGTCAGGGTGGCCGCCTCGACAAGGAACTGCCAGAGAATGATACCCTTCGTCGCGCCCAGCGCCTTTCGTACGCCGATCTCGCGCGTGCGTTCGGTGACCGAGATCATCATGATCGCCACCACGCCCACACCGCCCACCATCAGGCCGATGGCCGAGAGCACGATCATGACGAGGAAGAAGACCCCGACGATCTGGTCGTAGAGCTCCATCACCTTCTCCTGCGTATTGACGTAGAAGGTGTTCTCTGCCGCTGGCTTCAGGCCGCGGCCCGTGCGCAGCTCGGCAATCACGGCGTCGATGGCCTCATCCTGGTTCACACCGTCGTACGGCTTCACGGTGAGGTCCATCCACCGCACGCTGGCATTCAACCGACGCCGCGCCGTCTCAATTGGCACGATCGCCTTGGAGCCGAAGCCGCCATCGAAAACATTTCCCGGCTGCGTGTAGATGCCGATGATGGTGAACGGCCGGCCATTGACGGAGATCTGCTTGCCCAGCGCGTCGCTCTCGCCGAACAACCGCTCCTTCATCTTGTCGTTGATGAGGACGACGTTGCTGGCATTGGCGTTCTCCGCCCGGGTGAAGCTACGGCCCGGATCGATCACTGCGCCATCCACATCCGTCCAGTCGGGTGTGTAGGCATCCACACTCGCGCTGGGTAGTTCGCGATCCTTGTACTTGAACGACGCCGTCGTACCAACGTGCGCCATCGCCGCCTGGATGCCGGGCAGACGGTTCAGTCGCTCGGTCTCCGCAATCGTCAGTGGAGGATTGCTGCGCCACGGGCAGCTATCCGCCGAACCATCGCACGAGGTGATGGCCATGGGCCACTTCGAGACGAAGAAGGTAGTCGGCCCGGCGGCGGCGAGACTGGCCGATACGCCAGCGTTTATACCGTGTACCGCCGCCGACATCGCGGTCACCACGAAGACTCCGATGGCGATACCGAGAATGGTCAGCCCAGCGCGGATCTTGTTGGCGCGGATGGCGTCGAAGGCGATGAAGACGCCCTCGCCCAGGTTGTGTAGACGGATTCCAATATTCATCTCGATACCCTATTCCGCGCGCATGGCTGTGACGGGGTCCAGCAGACTGGCCCGACGGGCGGGATAGATCCCCGCCAGGATTCCCACACCGGCGCCCAACCCGACAGACATGATCACCGACCAGAGCGCAACGCGTGTCGGCAACGGCGACGCGGCCGCGATGATACTGGACAGGCCGAAGCCGAGGGCGATCCCGATGACGGCACCGAGGAGGCTCAAGGCAGCCGCTTCCACGAGGAACTGGGCCAGGATGTCGCGCCGCTTCGCCCCCAGCGCTTTCCGTATCCCGATCTCGTAGGTGCGCTCCGCCACCGCCACCAGCATGATGTTCATGATGACGATCGAGCCCACCACGAGACCGATGGCCGGGAGGAAGATCCCGGCGAGGACCAGATATTTCTTGATTGACGCCCACTGACTGAGGGCCGACTCCGAAGACTCGAGCGAGAAATTGTCCTCCTGCGACGGCCGCAGGCCGCGTCGCCGCCTCATCACCTCGCGCGTTATCTCACGCGCTTCGGACAGCGCCGCCTCGTTGTCCGCCTGCACCATCACGCCGTAGATGTTCTCACCCCGAGGCGCCGTGAGACGCTGCATGGCCGACTGGTACGGCGCCACCGCCTGTCGATCCAGCGACAACCCGAACACGCTCCCCTGCTTCTCGAGAACACCCACGACGATGAATGGCACCCCGCCAAAGCGAAGCTCGCGCCCTAGCGGGTCCAGCTCGGGGAAATAGGAGTCGGCAACCTCGGTCCCGATGACGACCACCGGCATGCCGAGCTCAGCCTCCTGCGCGGAGAAGGCCCGACCACGCTCGACCACCAGGTTCTTGATCTTGAAGAAGTCGGACGTGGCCGCGTGAGTCATCAGCTGCGGCGTCTGGACAGCGTAGCGCGCCTTCGGGGTTATCCAGGCTACCGCATCTATGGCCCAGTTGGCGTCTGACGGCAGGGCGTCCCGGATGGCATAGGCGTCCTGCTCCGAGATCCCCGGCCGCCGGCCCCACTCGCGCCATGTGTTCGCGTCAACCCCACCCAACTGGACGTCAGGCTGCTTACGGACATTGAAAGTGTTGACGCCAAGGAACTTGGCGGCGAAGTCTTCCTCCACGTACCGCCCCATCCCCTCCACTATGGAGACGACGGCGATGAGGAACATCACGCCGATCGTCACCCCGAGCAGGGTGAAGAAGCTCTTCAGCTTCTGGGCGCGGATCTGTGACAGGGCGAGTCGTACGGCTTCGAACAGCGGCATCGGGGCTCGATCGGCAGTGAGATGTGAGACCAGCGACGACGGCCACCGGGGCCGCCGTCGCTGGTGTCATCCCTCCGTACGGAGGAGTACCTCAGATTGTTCCAACGCCGCCTTGAGCGGCGCCCGAGCACCCCTTTAGAGCCGTCTTACTTGCGCGGGAACGGCTCGTCGCGGTTAGCCGCGAGGTAGACGAACGAGGCCACGATCACCGCGTTGTGCATCATGTCAGCGGGCACCAGGCGCTCGTAGAAGTCCTGGCTGCTGTGATGGGTACGGGTGGAGTATTCCATCGGATCCTGCAGGAACTGGAAGCCCGGAATACCGACCGCGTCAAAAGCGATGTGGTCCGTGCTCCCCGTATTGGCCAGGGTGATGGCCCGGGCCGAGGTGGCCGGGTTCACGTCGACCGCCCTGAACCAGGAGTCGAAGATGGGCACCGCAGCCAGGTTGGACTGCCCCCACATACCCCGGATCGCGCCGCCGCCATTGTCCTGGTTGAAGTAGACGCTGACCTTGTCATGATCCGCCTTGGGCTGCTCGGCCGTGCCGAAATGCTCGGTCACGAAGGCGCGCGAGCCCAGGAGGCCCTGCTCCTCTCCCGTCCACAGGCCGATGCGCACGGTGCGCCGTAGCGGCAGCCCGGTCGCCTTGAGAATCCGCATTGCTTCCAGCATCACCGCCGACGAGCCGGCATTATCGGTGGCACCGGTGGCGTTGTGCCAGGAGTCGAAGTGCGCGCCCAGCATGACGATCTCGTCCTTCTTGTCAGTACCGGGTAGCTCGGCAACGACGTTGAAGGAGTTCAGGTCGTCGCTGGTAAAGCGGTTGCGCACATCCAGCTCCATCTTCACCGGCTGCCCCTTCTCCACCGTCCGGTACATCCGGCCGTAGTGCTCGGACATCACGGCGAGCTGCGGAACACTAGCCGGCGCATCGGGCGCGCGGTTACCCGTCGGCGCATTGGACACCGACCCGCTGTTACCGCGTGAGCTGCCCGGAGCGATGACGGCCAGCACGCCCTCATCCACCCAGAAGCGGTTGCGGTCGAGCAGATTGGCCGGCGGTGCGGGCCGGTTGCCGAAACCACCACCGCCGGCGGCGGGTAGCGGGAGCCCTCTCAGCGAATCCAGCTCTGTCGGCGTCCAGCGGCGACCCGGCGCGTCAAAAAGCGGGTTGACGGTGGGCAGCGGTGAGGCGAGGACGATCTTCCCGCGCAGCTTGCCACGATAGGGTGCGGCATCCGCTTCGGTGGCATTGTTTGCCAGCGAGACGATGACGACGTCGCCCGTCTTGGGTCCGTTCGTGCCCACGGTCCAGGCGCCTGGGTAAATCGGCACGGTGTAGGGCATGGCGCCGACGACCTGGGCTACAGCTCGCTCGTTCACCCAGCCGCGACCGAACGGGTACCACTCGAGGTGGGCGTTCCCGACTCCCCACTCCTTGAGCGTCTTCACTGTCCATTCGCCAGCGGCGCGGGTCTGCGGCGAGTTGGTGAGGCGAGGGCCATAGACGTCGGTGAGCCAGCTGGCCAGCTCCATCACCTGCGACCGCTGCGTGCCTTCTGTCCGGATCAGCTTCAGCGCTGCCGAGTCCACCGGCTGCTGCGCCTGGGCGGACCGTGGCGCGGCAACGACCGCGACGGACAGCAGGGCGAGTAAGGCTGACCGGCGTGCGAGAGGGCCGGCAGAGCGTACAAAATCGGACGTCGACGCAGCAGCGAAAGACGCGCGGCGAACGACTGACGACGGAGCGAACATGTGGTCTCCTCGACGGACTGGCTGATTGAATGCGCGGTACGCGCCTGCCATGGCAACGGGCGTCCATCCAGTAGGTTAGGACGGACGCCGGTCGGTGGGCCAACCTGTTATACGCCGGCCAGGGTGTGAATGTTGCGCGAAGCGTTGTCATGTCCGCTCCGCCCCTCGGGCGCATCGGTTCCGTTCGCTGTCACTCCCGCCCCGATGGCGCGCGCGCGCCACAGTGCGTTATTGTACGCCACCTGGCAGCGCGCCCTTCATAGTTGGCCGCGCGCCCGAACTGCGGTCGTTTCCCGCCACTGTTGGAGAGGATTAAGGATGAACCCACTTTCCCCACGCGCCACTTACCAGGCGGAGAAGGAGAAGGCGGAGCGCGAGCGCAGGCTCTCTCACGCCGAGTTGATGGCCGAGGCTCAGGCCGAATTCGACAAGATGCTCGCCGACGCACGGTTGGCGCGAAAGAGCGGCCGACCGAAGAAGAACGTCGGAAACGTGAAGCCAATCGCGCGCCCGCCTGAGACCACTCCTGCGGTCAGTGCTCCCGCGGCATCGGCAGCAGCTCCTGCGGCGTCGACCGAGAAGACCGCCAGTGCGGCTCCGGTAAAGAAGGGCGCGGCAAAGAAGGCGGCCTCGCCGGCCAAGAATGCCGCAGTCGAGACGGCCGCGCCGGTGAAGAACGCCGCGACGGAGACGGCCGCGCCAGCCAAGAAGTCGGCAGCCAAGGCTGCCACGCCGGCCAAGAAGTCAGCGACCAAGGCTGCTGCACCGGCAAAGAAGGCGGCAACCAAGGCTGCTGCACCGGCCAAGAAGGCGGCAGCAAAGGCAGCGGCGCCGGCAAAGAAGGCAGTGAAGAACGCAACTCCACCGGCAAAGAAGTCAGCAACCAAGACAGCCGCACCGGCCAAGAAGGCGGCGAAGAAGGCAGCCGCGCCGGCGAAGAAGTCTGCAGCAAAGGCGGCCGGCAAGAACGCTGCTGCCACCAAGACGGCAGCGAAGTCCTCGAAGAGCAGCTAACCGGTTCTGACGAATGAGCGGGGCCCCGATTGCTACTGATCGGGGCCCCGCTCATTTGTGTTCAGTCCCGACCTTTGAGGGCAGGGCTCGGCTCTCCCGTCAGGGTGCCACCAACTGCCTCTCCGCCCGCCACTCCACAGAAGCATCTAGGAAGGCAGCGAACAGCCGCCGCATCCGTTCGTCACTGTCCGTGAGTACCTCCGGATGCCACTGAACGCCCAACAGGAAATTGTCTCCGGTGCCCTCAAGCGCCTCTAAGACGCCGTCTGGTGCGTGGGCGGTAGCTATCAGTCCATCGCCCACCTCGCGCACTCCCTGGTGATGCATGCTGTTCACCCACAACTCGTCGCAATCCAGGATGTTGCGCAGCCTTGACGGGCCTTCCAGGCGGACCGTGTGGGCCAGGTGGTCGCGGGCGTAACGGCCGTCGAACGGGAAATAGTCGTGCTTGTCGGCTTCCGGCAATTCGTCAGCAAGATCCTGCCAGAGAGTACCGCCGGCTACCAGGTTGATGATCTGAAGGCCGCGGCAGACGCCGAGTACTGGCTTTCCCTCCTCAATGGCCCAGCGTACGAAGGTTAGTTCCAGCCGGTCGCGCGAGCGGTCGGTGCTCTCGTCACACCGCGGATGCCGCTCGGCGCCGTAGCTGGATGGATCGACGTCTGCGCCGCCGGGGAGAAAGACCCCGTCCAGCCGGTCAAACATCGCGCGCATCGTGGACTCATCGTCAACCAGGAGCGGCAGCATCACGGGAATCGCGCCGGCTTCTGCGATCGTCCGGATGTAGCGCTGGCTCATCACCCACGACGGCGGGATGGCGGCCGAGACGCCGCCCAAGCTCTGGAGCGTCTGTGTTGGGACGCCGATAAGGGGACGGTTGTTGCTGAGCGAGTCCAAGGGTGCTTCCAGGCTACGGGTTAGGCGGGGGTGGGCTTGGCGATGCCCTGATGGGCGGCGACCGCCAGTGTACGTCCTGAGGAGTGCGGACTGGGAACGACTTACGACACGGCTCCCTCATGCGGCGACATCGCTGGCTGGACAGGGGTGCTGGACGAGGACGCGATGGTCACCCCCTCAGCCGTTTCGACGATCAACTGGTCCACAACGTCCCTCAGATCTCCGGTCCGCTCGAACGTCGCCAACTGGCGGTCCGCGCTCGTACCCTCGTCCAGGATGCGGAAGGCGTAATCGATCTCGCGGCGGCTACCGAGGTCGTCGACCACGTCATCTATGAACCATTCGAGCATCTCGCGGATCAGGGCGCGCGCCGGCTGTTCGCGCTGCTTCCCGAAATCTATGAGGTTGCCGTCCAGACCGTAGCGAACCGCGCGCCACTTGTTCTCGTCGATCATCGTGAGTGGATACACCCGGAAGGTCATGTTGTCGCAGCGCAGCTTCCACAACTTGGCAACGATCGCCTGTAGGATAGCCGCGACCGCCGTCGCCTCATCCACCCGTGTGCAGACATCGCAGATACGGAACTCGAGCGTGGGATAGAGGTGATGGGGACGGACGTCCCACCAGATCTTGGAGGCGTTCGGGATGCTACCGGTGCGCACGAGCGCGCTGATCAGCTCCTCGTACTCGGAATATCCACTGAGGGCCGGCGGCACGCCGGTGCGCGGGAAGTTGCGGAATATGATGCTCCGGTACGACTTGAGGCCCGTCTGTCGCCCCTCCCAGAAGGGCGAGCTCGTGGACAGGCAGAGCACGTGCGGCAGCAGGTAACGCGACACATTCATCGCGTCGATCATGAAATCCCTGTCTTCTATGCCGACATGCACGTGCGTCCCGAAGATGAGTAGCTGCCGCGCCAGTTGGGCGAGGTCCTGCTGCACGCCGATGTATCGCTCAAGCGGGGTGATCTCCTGATTGGTCCACGAGGAGAAGGGGTGGGTGCCGGCGGCGACTATCTTGAGGCCATTACGGCCGGCCAGACGCATCACCAGCCCGCGCAGGCGCACGAGCTCGGCGCGCACGTCGGCCGGGGTCTCGCAAACCTTGCTCCCGATCTCCACCATGGATTGATGGAGTTCCGGCTTCACCTCCTGAAGTACCAGCGAGTCCTCCTTCAGGATCTCGGTGATGTAGGATCGAAGCTCCCGCGTCTCCGGATCCACTATCTGGTACTCTTCCTCGACGCCCAGGGTGAGGGACGGACCTTTCATGAGATCACCGAATTCCCGAGGGGGGTCATCGTGGTTCCGCCACGAAGGTGGGAACCGTACTGCCGCCGCCAGCAGTGACGTTCAGAAGAGCGGCGGTGGAGAGGCGTGTCAGGCAACCGTCCACGTGGTCGCCGTGAGCCACGAACGGGGCGGTATCGAGCATGTGATCCACCAGATGAACCGAGCCGTCAGTCCAATTGGGAAACGGCTCGGTGGGTAGTGCAACGCGCTGCTGCACGATGTATGGCTCGGCGATCGCGGTGCGCAACGTGGACTCCCACTCCTCCTGGGTGGCCTCCCAACCAAGTATGATCCCCTTTCCGCCGTACTCATCGTTCGGCTTGAGCACGAGCTCTTCCCGGTGATCGGCGATCCAGGGTAGGAGGTCCAGCTTCTGGCCGTCACGTTGTGTGTGCCGCTCTTCCACGACCCGCGTCCACGGGATGTGCATCGACACGGCCTCACGCGCCTCGGCGTCAAACAGGTGCTCGTTGCGCTCATCGCTCAGCACGGCCAGGCTCGCCTTCTTGTGCAGGATCTTGCAGCGGAAGGGGTTCACCATACAGACCTTGCCGTCGCGCACTGCGCGGACCACCGGCTGATCCATACCTCCGCGCTCGATTAGCTCGGATATGAGCACTCGCTTGTAGATCAGGTCCACCTGCTGTCCGTTAGCCATCAGCCGGCCGCCGGTGTACTCCACCTCCCGTGGGTCGGCTATGACGCACGACACGCCCTGGCGCGTGAAGTAGTCCCTGAAGAGGACGAACTCACTGTAGGTGGGCACCTCAATCCAGTCCAGGATGCATATGCGCGGCAGGTCGCGACGTCCCGACCACTGGTGCCAGGCGTCGAGCAATGCATTCAACACGTGATGACGGGCGGGCAGCGGACGCAGTTCCCAACTCCTGAGGAACTCGCGCATGACCGGTAGACCGTAGAACAGCTCGGTCAGTACGTCGTTGTAGGCTGAGCCGGCCGGCGTTTCGGCGTTGTACTCGGTGAAGCGGAGGCCCGCATGCGGGCTGGCCTCATCCGATACGAAGAAGGCGTCCAGGCGTGAGACGGGACTCGGATCACGGAAGCCCGGATCGCCCTGCACCAGTTCGCGCTCCCAATCGGTGAGACGGAACTGATCCATGACGCTCTCCTGAGCGACGGCAGCGTGATAGGCCGCGTCGAAGGCTCGCAGGACGAGCCCCGCCCTCTCCTGGAGCGCTGAATACTGTGCGGCACGCATGAAGCGCGGCCGGAGCACGGTGCATAGCGGGCGATCCCCGAAGAGAATGCCACGCTCGTGCATCTGCGCGTCGAGCCGGGCCTGCGAGTCTGCCGCCAGCCCATCGGCCGCGCCGCCGCCGCCGAGCAACTCGTGATACTCGACGACTGGATCTCGCATGCCAGATCTCCTCACGATTCGTCCCTACGCTTGCCCTTCCGGGCCGGCCTGTTAGAGGCGGCCTTCTTCGCTGGTGCGGCCGCTTTCGTCGCGGCCTTCTTCGCCGGGCGCTTCCTGGCGGCGGGGGTGATCGGGGCGGCTCCGGCTGCATGGGATTCGTAGCCAACGTCGCCAGCCCGATCGCGTGCACCCGCAAAGCGCCGGCCTATGAGGAACTCGCCGCGGTGAAGCTGGGGCGGCCGGCGCTCGGCCATCGTCAGGCGGATGGCCATGTCGGCCATCGTCTTCACGGCCCAGTCGAAGTAGGTAGGCGTGAGCGAATAGAGATCCATGTCCGGCGCTGGATTCATGAAGTCGATCGCGTATGGCACCCCGTCGCGCACCGCGAACTCGAGCGAGTTCATGTCATAGCCAAGCGCCCGGCAGAGGGTGAGCGAATCGTCCACTATCCGCCGCCCCAGTTCGGGACTGAGATGCTCATGCTCCACGTGGTACTTCCGTTCGCGGGGGTCGTACTTCATGGGGAGCACGTGCTCCTGCCCAATGCAGATACAACGGACGAAGTGGTCCCACTCGATGAACTCCTGAACCACCATCGTCAACTGGCCGGAATGGTCGTAGTGATGGATCAGCTCATCCATCGAGTGACAGATGTAGACATCCTTCCAGCCGCCACCGTGAGCGTCCTTGAGGACGCATGGCATGCCGACGTAATCCACCAAACGCTGCCAATCCAGCGGGTAGCGCAGGTTGCGCAGGCTCTCATCGTGATCGATCCCGGTGATGTACTCCTTGTTCGGAAGCGCCACCGTCCGGGGACTCGCCACGCCCAGCTTAGTGGCCAGTGCGGCGCCAAAGAACTTGTCGTCAGCCGTCCACATGAAGGGGTTGTTCACCACCACGGTACCGTCCAGCGCCGCCTTCTTGAGCCAGGTACGGTAGAATGGGACCTCGTGCGAGATGCGATCGATGACAAGATCGTACTCCACGGGCTCGTCCATTCGCTCCGCGTCGAGCTGGACATACTCAGCCACGACGTCTTCATCGCGGCGGGCAATCTCTTCTATGAAGGCTGGCGGCCAGGACCACTCCCGGCCAAGCAGGAGACCGATCTTTCGCGTCACTTGGAGAACTCCTTGAGTTGGATGGTTCGTCCTGGCTGGCCGGCGCGAACTCCAGGCGAGACAGGCGGGGAATCAGTCATGCCCGCCCACATACTGCACGATCATCTCCCGCCACCAGGGCCAGTCGTGTGCCCAGCCGTCCCAGAGTCGTAGTGCATTGCCCACGCCGCGCTCCCAGAGCAAGCGCGAGACCCACTCGTTGTTCTGCCGGAAAGTGTCATCGCGCCCGGTTACCAGGATGATGTCCTGATTGCGCAACGCCTCCAGCCACAAAGGGTCGTGCTTGTGCCGCAGGAAGTCCGACGGATTATGTGCCGCGATGCGGGCGTCGTAGTAGCCGTCTGTCTGCTCCCGGATGTCGTACAGGCCACTCAGGCCGATCATCCGGTCCACGCGGTGCGGATGCCGAAAGGCCAGGCTGGCGGCGTGATACGCGCCAAAGCTTGCCCCGGTGGCCATCACGAACGGAGTGGGATTGAGCCGTGTGCTCAACGGCAGCACCTCGTCCAGCACGTATCGCTCATACTCTTCCTGGCGCTCGGCGCGCTGCACCGGGTGCTTGTGCCGATCGTACCAACTCTCGGCGTCGACACTGTCCAGGCAGTAGAGCTGCAGCCAGCCGCCCTCCAGTTGCTCGCTTAACGCCTCCACCATGCCGCGGTCTTCCCATTCGAAGAAGCGCCCCTGCGACGTGGGATAGACGAGGGCGCGCGCGCCGCCATGTCCGAAGACGAGCAGTTCCATGTCGCGGCCGAGCGATGGACTGTGCCAGCGGTGGTGCTCGCGATGCATGTACGGAGGCTCTGGAGGGTGTGCGCGTGGCCGCGCCAGGATGATCGACCGCCTCGCAATAGGCAGGCCGGGTTTCCGAGGGGCAAGACCAGGCCCCTTTTACGGCTCCGACGCGCTATCTGGCCGGGAAGAGCCACCTCAGCATCGGTTCGACTATCGCCCCCCAGGCCTCCTCGTCGTGACGTCCCCCTACCACCCGCTCGAAGTGCAGGTCCTCGCCCTCCCGCCATCCCCGGTCGACGAGCGCGTCCCGCACCTCCTCCACGTCTTCCACCACCCATTCGCCCTCGTCAGTGCCCACCGACAGCCAGATTCGGAGCGGCGGCTTGTGCGACAGCGCTTTCACGCGGCGCACGAGGTATCGATCGCTCCACCAAGCCGACGGTGAGATCACCGCCAGACGCCAGAAGACTCCCGAGTGACGCAGCCCCAGGTAGAGCGACACGAGCCCCCCCAACGACGAGCCACCCACCCCCGTGCTGGCCGCATCAGGACGGGTGCGGTAGGTGGCATCGATGAACGGCTTCAACTCCTCCACCAGCATGCGTCCGTGCGCCTCTCCCTTCCCTCCCCCCGGCATGGACCCATCGCGTATCGGAGTGTACTCGTCCAACCGCTGTTCCCCGGCGTTGTACATCGCGACGATGATTAGCGGTTCGATCACCCCCTCTGCGATAAGACGCTCGGCAGTCTCGTCCACCCCCCACTCCTGGGAGAAAGCGGTGGCGTTGTCGAAGAGGTTCTGCCCGTCGTGCAGATAGAGCACCGGGTAACGCCGCTCGAGCTCCTTCTCGTAGCGCGGAGGCAGGTAGACCAGCACGTCATGCGGCTGCTTGAGCAACCGCGACGGCATGCCTTCGTGGAACCGGATGTCTCCAGTGAGCGTGTGTGATAGCTCCGGAGCCGGTGGCTCAGCCGCCGGCGCATCCGTGACATCGGCCCGATCCGGGACAGCAGCGCGAGAGTCGCCCGGTGAAAGCTCGTTGGCGGGCTCGACCGCGTGGCGGGATGGGTCGATGGGATCGGCGGCCGGCACGGTGCGTCAGGAAGATGAAGACGAAGGACGGAAAGGTGGCGGGAGCGCACCCTTACCAAGAGTCGGCGCCCAGACCGCCAGGATGCACAGGTTAGTAGCTGCGACACGACTGCGGACGAGACCAGCGCGGGGCCGCGGGTAAGGTACCCACGGCCCCGCGCTGCGAACCCGCTCAGGATGTTACAGAAGTAGCTATCAGTAGCGGTAGTGCTCCGGCTTGTACGGTCCATCTACCGGCACGCCTATGTACGACGCCTGGTCCGGTGTGAGCTGGGTGAGCTTCACTCCCAGCTTGTCCAGATGCAGCCGCGCCACCTTCTCGTCCAGGTGCTTGGGAAGCGTGTAGACGGCGCGATCGTAGCTGTCGGCGTTGAGGTGCAGTTCTATCTGGGCCATCACCTGGTTGGTGAAGCTGGCAGACATCACGAAGCTCGGGTGACCTGTCGCGCAGCCCAGGTTGAGTAGCCGTCCCTCAGCGAGGATCATCACGCTGTGGCCATCGGGGAAGACCCACTCGTCGTACTGTGGCTTGATGTTCACGCGCTTGATGCCGGCGATCTTCTTGAGTCCGGCCATGTCGATCTCGTTGTCGAAGTGGCCGATGTTACCGACGATCGCCTTGTCCTTCATACGCGCCATCGAGGCGGCGGTGATGATGTCCTTGTTGCCCGTAGTGGTGATGAAGATATCCGCCGTCTCCACCACATCCTCCAGCGTCAGGACCTGATAGCCCTCCATCGCTGCCTGAAGAGCGCAGATAGGATCGATCTCGGTGATGATCACGCGCGCGCCCTGCCCTCGTAGCGCCTGCGCGCAGCCCTTCCCCACGTCGCCATAGCCGCAGATGACGGCCACCTTGCCCGCCAGCATCACGTCGGTGGCGCGATTGAGGCCATCGACGATGGAGTGACGGCAGCCGTAGAGGTTGTCGAACTTGGACTTCGTGACGGCATCGTTGACGTTGATGGCCGGAAAGCGAAGAGTGCCGTCCCGCATCATTTCGTACAGGCGATGCACGCCGGTGGTCGTCTCCTCGGACACGCCGCGTATGCCCGCCGCCATCCTCGTCCACCGGCCCGGATTGCGCTCTGCTTCCTGACGCAGCAGGCCGAGGATGACACCCCACTCCTCGGGATCCGTATCGGGATCGAATGCGGGGATCTCTCCGGCAGCCTCGTAATCAGCGCCGCGATGGACCAGTAGAGTGGCGTCGCCGCCGTCATCGAGGATGAGATTGGGGCCGCCGCCATCGGGCCACATGAGCGCCTGCTCAGTGCACCACCAGTACTCCTCGAGCGTCTCACCCTTCCAGGCAAAGACGGCCACGCCGGCAGGCTCTTCAACCGTCCCGTGGGGGCCGACAGCAGCGGCGGCCGCGGCATGGTCCTGAGTAGAGAAGATGTTGCAACTCACCCAGCGCACGTCGGCGCCCAGATCGACAAGCGTCTCGATGAGAACGGCGGTCTGGACGGTCATGTGCAGCGAGCCCATAATCCGCGCGCCGGCGAGCGGCTGCTGGGCCCTGTACTCCTCGCGCAGCGACATGAGGCCGGGCATTTCCTGTTCGGCGAGGCGGATCTCGTTGCGCCCCCATTCGGCCAGCGAGAGGTCGCAAACGCGATACGGCGGTCGCTCGGTGGCTATGGGCATGGAAGTCTGGTCGTGGAGAGTAGAGGTCATGGCGTCAAGGATGAGGATGGTCGGGTGGGGAAGGGTCGTGATATCGCTCAGTCGTTATGAAGGAGACGGCGGTAGGGATGCTGGTGCCGGCGCCCGTGCGGTCGTCCGTGCCGAGGCCACGAACAGCGCCGGCCCGAGCGCTTGAGGGTCGGCGGCAAGAGGCTGCGTTCTCACATCCCGGTAGCCCGCCCCCGACAGCCACGCCTCCATCTGTGCAGGTTCGAAGCCCTGCCAGACGTGACCCATCGTTCGGCGGTATTCGGCGTGGGCGTGTGGAAGCATCTCCACCACCAGCAACCGACCCCCGGGAACCAGCGTCCGGCGCGCCTCGGCGAGCACCGCTGCCGGCTCTACGGCGTGGTGAAGGACCAGCGACAGGACCGCCGCGTCCAGCTCGCCATCGGCCACCGGCAATGCCTCGAAATCACCAGCGCGTAGCTCCACTGAGCTGGCGACCTCCGGGTCCATGTCGGACAGACGGGCGCGCGCCGCATCCAACATTGCCGGCGAGGCGTCCACGGCTACCACGCGCCTCACGAACGGGGCGAGCGAGGCGGCCAGTTGCCCGGTGCCGCAGCCCAGATCGCCCACCGTCCATCGCTCGTCGAGTAGAGCGAGCAGCGCGTGCAGGTCGGTCCGGCTGCCGAACAGGTCGGCCCGTAGCGCATCCCAGTCGGCAGCCACGCCAGCGAAGAAATCCGCCGAGACAGTCCGCCGCTGGGCGAGCACCGCTGGCACCCGCAGCGCATCCTGCCGAGCCGCGGGGCCTCCCGCCATCCCTTCCCCTACCAGCGCCCACAGCTTCCGCCGGGACTCGTCGAGCTCCGCCAGCCGATAGAGCCGTCTGGCGCCGTCGGCGCGGGCCAGCACCCACTTATCGTCGGAGAGTGTACGGAGATGCCGACTGACCGTGGACTGAGGCAACTGCAATACCTGACACAGCTCGCCGACCGTCACCTCGTGACGGTCGAGCACAAGCAGAAGCCGCGCCCTGGTTGGGTCGGCAAGAGACTGGAGCTGGGCAAGAATGCCTGGTTCGGCTAATATCCGCATATCCGGCTAATAGGATATTAGCTGTCACCCGAATCCACAACCCGACCGTCCACTCCACCTCGAACGTCCAGCCGGAACATGGGTATAGAAGAAGATGGGCTTGCCACTGCCGCCCTCGGGCACGTACACTCTCGACATTACCGCCTCGTAACCCGTACCCAGCGACCTGCCATGCGCCTGCTCGCCGTCGTTATTCTCGCCCCTCTGCTCGTTGCCTTCCCCCCGTCCTCTTCCTCTCTTCAGGCACAGGGCGACCCCGTGGCTACAGTGAGCCCCCGGAACACGCGTCTGCGCATAGAGCGGTTGTTGCGTGACACGCCAATCATCGATGGCCACAACGATCTCCCGTGGGCCATTCGCGAGGACCCCGCAGCGCCGCACGACGTGGAAGCTTACGACCTCCGTAAGCGCACCAGCGGAATGACGGACATCTCTCGCCTCAGGGCGGGTATGGTGGGCGGGCAGTTCTGGTCCGTCTACATCCCTGGCGAGCGTGACGATCCCAACTACGTGTCGCAGGGGACCTCAGCCAGCCTGCCTGGCTACGCACGGGTACAGTTGGAGCAGATCGACATTGCCCGCCGCATGATTGATCGCTACCCCGAACTGGTGCCCGCTAACACGGCCGCCGAGCTGCGGGCGGCGCGAAAGCAGTCGGGGCGAATCGGCTCGCTGATCGGAATGGAGGGTGGTCACGCCATCGAGAACTCGTTGGGCGCACTGCGCGCCTTTTACGATCTCGGCGCGCGCTACATGACCCTCACCCATAACGTCACCCTGGACTGGGCCGACGCGGCAATGGATGCACCCACTCACGGTGGGTTAACTCAGTTCGGCGAGGAGGTCGTGCGGGAGATGAATCGACTGGGCATGATCGTCGATCTCTCCCACGTGTCTCCGGGCACGATGAGCGACGCGCTCAACGTGACCGAGGCGCCGGTGATCTTCTCCCACTCTTCGGCGCGGGCAATTACCGATGTCCCGCGTAACGTCCCCGATTCCATTCTCAGCCGGCTCCCCAAGAATGGCGGCGTCGTAATGATCACCTTCGTACCAGGCTTTGTCTCGCAGGCTGTGGTGGACTGGGGTCGTAATGCAGACGCTGCGCAGCGGGCGGCCAGGCAGCAGCCGGGCGCCGATAGCGCGAGCGTCGCGCAAGTAATGGACAGGTGGGTGGCCGTGAATACCAGGCCGCGCGCGACCATGGGCGATGTCGTCGACCATATCGAGCACATTCGGAAGGTGGCGGGCGCGGACCACATTGGCCTCGGCGGCGACTTCGATGGCATCACCGAGACGGTTTTGGGCTTGGAGGACGTGAGCACCTATCCGGCGCTGTTCGGGGAACTCGCCTCCCGCGGCTGGAGCGACGCTGACATGCGGAAGCTGGCCGGCGACAACGTGCTCCGCGTGCTGGAGGAGGTGGAGAAGGTCTCCTCGCGTCTGAAGACCGAGCGACCGCCGTCGACGAAGACAATCCAGCAACTGGACTCGCCGCGTCCCTGACTCGGTGAATGTTCGGGGCACCGGGATTGCAGTTCCCATGGGCCCGGGGCGGTGTGCAGTTGACGCCGCCCAACTGGAATGGCTTCACGCAGGAGTTACAACAGATGACTGCATTCTTCCGCCGCGATCACCGACATCCGGCTTTGGCATTTGCCGAGGACCACGCGCCGGCACTTCTAATCGGCATCGGCACCGGTGCCGCCCTTGCCCTGTTTCTGGACCGCGGGCTGAGCGTTCGCCGCCGCCGGATGGTCGAGCGCGCCACCGCCGTCTCGCGTTCCACCACAGAGCGCGCGAGTAGGAAAGCTCGTGACCTGCGCAACCGGACCCGCGGCGCGCTGGTCGCCACCCGTAATCGTTTCACTTCCGATAGCCCGGACGACGAGCAGTTGGAAGCACGCGTGCGGTCGCAGCTCGGCCACCACGCCCGTCAGGCCAGCCGCATCGAGACCGATGCCGAGGATGGCGTAGTGACGCTCCGCGGTGAAGTGTTAGCGGCCGAGTTGGGCGACGTCATAGCCGGCGTGCGCTCGGTACGCGGCGTGCGCGACGTGTGCAACGAACTGTCAGTTTTCGAGGATGAGGCTGAGTTCAGCCACTGACCATAGCCAGTAACATCAACCGGGAGTCAGATGTCCCAGCGCGGTTTCGCCGTTCCCCCGTTCGCCCACGAATGCCTGGACGGCGCTGCCGCGGCATGGGGGGCATCGTTCGACCATCCGTTCGTTCAGCAGTTGGCGGCAGGTACGCTCCCGTCTGAACTGTTCCGCTTCTACCAGATGCAGGACGCGCGCTACCTGGAGGCGTTTGCCGACGCCGCGGCGATTATCGCCACGCGCTCGCCAGATCCCATTGACAAGCTCTGGTTCATAGACGCGGCACGGATGGCGCTGGTGGTGGAGGGCGACCTTCACGCTGGCTACGGCGAGAAGCTGGGTTACGGACCGGATGACATCCGGAACCTGGAACTGACTCCCAATAACCGCGGCTATCAGGATCACATGGTCTCCACCGCGCTACGTGGCACGCTGGTGGAGGCCATCGCCGCTCTCACTCCCTGCCCGTGGCTCTATGTGGAGCTGGGCCAGCGGCTGCAGAAGGAGCACGGCACGCCGCCGGAGAGTCACCCGTACGCGGCCTGGCTCGAGACCTACGCCGATCCCGGCTTTAACGACTACATGAATGAACTGCTGTCCCGGCTCCAGCGCGCCGCCGACGCTGCCGACGACGCAGCACGCGAACGAGCGAAGACGGCATTCATGGCGAGCGTTCGTTACGAGTGGATGTTCTGGCAGCAGGCATGGGAGAGGCAGTCATGGCCTACACCGAGCGCGCTGCCTCGGCCGGATGCGAGCAACTCGAGCGAATCCAACGGGCAGGTGGACCGTGTCCTCGCGGGCACCATCGACTGACCGATCCGAACGAGGGGCACCAGGCAGGCGTACCTGCTGGGCCAGCACAAAAATCATGGTGCTGGCATCGGTCGGCGGAGTGTTCCTAACTTTCCGCGGCATGGTCGGTGTGTGAACCACTCTGCCGGACAACGCGATGATCGCTCGTTCGAAGGTCGATCTCGCATGATATCTTGCGCCCGAAGCAGGATTGTGTCATGATACCTGAACAAGTCATGCCTCATTGATTCATGCCTCAGGCCCCGCCATGCCACCTGCCACCGAACTCTCGCTTCTCCAGGGCACTCTCGACGTGCTCGTACTCAAGACCCTCTCGTGGGGCCCGCGCCATGGCTACGCGGTCGCCCGCTGGATCGCCGACACGACCGGCGAGGAACTGACCGTGGAGGAGGGAGCGCTGTACACGGCCCTTCACCGGCTGGAGAAGCGAGGCTGGCTGGAGAGCGAGTGGGGGATCTCCGACACCGGCCGGCGGGCCAAGTTCTACCAGCTCACTTCCGAGGGCCGAGCCCAGCTCCATAGCCAGAGCCACCGATGGACGCGCTACGCCAGCGCCGTCTTTAAGGTCCTGGAGCGGAGCAGCCCCGACCTTCTGGGCGCGGAGGGCTGAGCAGTGGCACACATCCCCGGACTGCGTCGGATCTTTCGCCTGGGCGGACGGTCGCGTCAGGTAGAACTGGAAGTGGACGAGGAACTGGCCTTCCACTTCGCCGAAGAGGAACATCGCCTCGTCGCCCGTGGACTCGCTCCAGAGGAGGCGCGGGTCGACGCCAGGCGACGTTTCGGAGACGTCAGCCTTTACCGTTCCAAGCTGACGCAGATCGACCGCGGCCAGCTGCAGTTGGAGCGGCGCGCCGACCGCTGGGAGGCTCTGCGCGACGACCTGCGCTACGCCATCCGCGGCATCCGGCGGCAGCCTGGCTTCGCCGCCATCGTCGCCGTCACCCTTGCTCTGGGCATCGGCGCCAACGCTGTGATGTTCGGCGTTGTGGACAGGTTGCTACTCCAGCCGCCGGCATACGTCGTCGCACCTGGGGAACTCTACTCACTCAGCCAGAGCATCGACTTCGGCGGCCAGAGGAGAGAGAGCAATTCTTTCAGCGTCGACGCACTCTCGGATATCGCGCGCGGCGTGCCATCGTTCAGCTCGGTGATCGCCAGGGGCAGTATGACGATGAGCCTGGGTCGCGGTCAGGGCGCCGAGCCAGTGAAAACGCTCTTCGTGAGCGGCAACTATTTCGCCACCCTCGGCGTGCGAGCCGAGCGCGGGCGAGCACTCGGACCACTCGACGACACGGGGCCCGCCGGCCTGCCCGTGGCCGTGATCAGCGAAGGCTTCTGGCGCCGGCACTTTGGATCCGCCGACGATGTCGTCGGTCGCGCTCTGGAGCTGGATCGCCAGCAGTACACGGTTGTCGGCGTCGCCCCTGGCGGCTTCTCCGGAACCGGGCGCACCTCGCCCGATGTCTGGGTACCTCTACACACCGTTGCCCTGGACCCGGTGCGTGGCGCCGAGTTGCTGAGCGATAACTGGCAGTGGCTGACTCTCACCGGTCGGCTGCGCGCGGGGATCGACCCTTCAGTAGCCGAAGCACAGTTCACCCAACTGTCCCTGGCGCACGCAGAAGCCGGCCGTCCGTCCGGACAGGCGGCTGAAGGGTCGGTTGGCGTTCTGACATCGGTGCTCCCCATCGTCGCCCACCGCGACAGCCCGGAGTCGCGAGTCGCCACGCTGCTCTTTGGCGTTTCGGCCCTCGTCCTTCTGATAGCGTGTGCGAACGTGGCCAACCTGCTACTCGCCCGCGCCGTCGCGCGCCGGCGGGAGGTTGCTGTGCGGTTGGCCCTCGGCGTGAGTCGTGGGCGATTGATTCGACAGTTGCTCACCGAGGGGATGGTGTTGGCGCTCCTGGGCGGCGCGGGCGCCCTTCTCGTGGTCAGGTGGGGCGGCACACTGGTCGAGCGGCTCCTGCTCGGCGGCGCTACTGGCCCGAGCTCCGTCGTTGACGGGCGGACGTTCATCTTCACCGCCATGGCGACAGTGGCGGCGGGTCTGCTCGCCGGACTCTTTCCCGCACTGCTCGGTAGCCGCCTTAGCCTCACGAGCGCGCTACGGACCGGAGCGGGCGACGGTGGCGGGAGACGTGTGCGCAGCCGGGCGACGCTCCTCACTCTGCAGACAGCGCTGTCGGTCATCCTCCTGGTGGGCACCGGTCTCTTTGTACGGAGCCTGGTTGCGGTCCAGCAGACACGGCTGGGCATGGACACCGGCCAACTACTGGTAGGCCGTATGCCGCTGGGCGGCCAGGGAATGGACTCCACGCGTATCGACGCCATATTCGACCAGGCATCGGTGCGCGTGGCACGCCTGCCGGGTGTGGCCTCCACGGCGATCTCGGCCGGACTTCCACTCGCTTCCTCGTACGCCACCGGATTCCGTATTCCCGGTCGCGACTCGCTACCGACCCTGCCCGACGGAGGTCCATATGTGAACGCCGTCTCGGCCAACTTTCTGCCCACCTTGGGCACGAATGTGCTTCGCGGCCGCGGGTTCGAGACGACCGACTACGGGCCGGGCGCGCCTAGGGTAGCCGTGGTGAACGAGAGCATGGCGCGCCTGTACTGGCCCGACGGCGATCCCATCGGAGAATGTGTCGGCATAGGTGATGACTCGCTCCCCTGCTCCACAATTGTCGGCGTTATGGAGAACGCGCGCCGACAGTCGATCGTGGAGGAGGAGAGCCTGCAGTATCTGGTACCGCTCAGCTACGCCATGTCGTTAATGCAGGACAGGGTGCTCTTCGTGCGAGTGAAGCCAGGGGTGGATCGCGATGCGGTGGCCGCCGCGACGCAGCGGGCGATGCAGGGTATTGCTCCCGACCTCCCGTACGCCAGTGTCTTCCCGATGAGCGACCTGTTGGACGACGAGGTGCGCCCGTGGAGACTGGGCGCGACCATGTTCGGCATCTTCGGCGCACTTGCTCTAGTTCTCGCCGCCGTGGGTACGTACGGGGTGATCTCGTACGGGGTCGCCCAGCGCACCCGGGAGATGGGAGTTCGCATCGCCCTTGGCGCAGCGCCGCGGGAGGTTCTCTGGCTCGTGGTGCGGCAGGGCGTGTTGCTCGCCGCCGTGGGCATCGTTGCCGGCGCCGCCGTGGCCCTCTCCGGGAGCCCCTTCGTGGCCGATTTGCTCTACCAGACGTCGCCTAGGGATCCGCTCGTCTACGGGGGAGTAATCGTCGTGCTACTCGGCACCTCCATATTGGCCAGTCTCATCCCCGCCCGGCGCGCGGCGCAGGTGGACGCGGCGGTTGCCCTGAGAACGGACTGATGGGAGCGGCATCAGCGCAGACCAGAGCTTTCATGAGCCCGTCGAGCAGCTGATCCAGCGTCTCTGTCCGTACGGATGGCGGATTGGAGTTCTCGATTGTTTGCGCTGGAGTTTTTGCAGCCAGACTCCAGAACTCCAGAGTTCGACATCTGGCGCCAGAAACGGTATATTTCGTAGAGTGGTGTGTTATATGTGCGCCCGTACGATGGGGTGTAGCTGAGTGGCAAAGCATCCGACTGTTAATCGGAAGATCGGTGGTTCGAATCCACCCGCCCCAGTCCGAGCTGCTTCTCACCCGCCGTGTTGGCAACAGCCTTGCAGTGGGCGTCAGCTCGATCTGATGGAGACGGCCGTCCCAGTGGGGCGGCCGTTTCTCGTTCAACCATCGACGGGTCGTTCCGTTTGATCTGCCCGGTCGTCTGTCAGAATACCGGCCCGAAGGATTCGCTCGTAACGCCCATGGGTCGCCTGATCATGCCTGTAACCACTCCGCTGGCTCCACTCTTCCATCACCTCTCGCCATCATGTCGACCCTCTCGAGATGTTGAGTTCGATAATTCCCAGAAGGACAAGGGCGCCGAGAACCGCTCGATTCACGGACTCCTTCGGAAGACGCTGGGAAGTACGTGAGTTGTTCACCAGGGCCACCGCGCCCTCGCGGATCGCGAGCCTGGCCTTCGAGACAGATGGTCTGATCCGCCGTGTAAGACGTTATCCGTCAAACTGGATGGAACTGGGGCCGGCTGAACTGGAAGCGTTGAGCCAGGGGACCTGAAGCGCAGCACTGTTCAGGCTGGACAGGCCGGATAGCTTGGCATGGTGAGCGCTGCCCGGCGATGGATGCCATCAGACCGGACGCTAGATTCCTCCGGTCAGCTCCCCATCCTGAATGACGAACTGAATGCGCATAGTCTCTCTCTGCCCCAGCCTCACCGAACTCGTCTTCGACCTCGGTCGCGGTGACGACCTGGTTGGCCGTACCAAGTTCTGCGTGCATCCGGCGGGACTGGTCGACAAAGTGCCATCGATGGGCGGTACGAAGAACCCGAAGGTGGATCGCATCGTGGCCGCGAGTCCCGATGTCGTGCTCCTCAACAGCGAGGAGAACCGGCGCGAGGACGCCGAGTCGCTGGCCGCCGCCGGCGTACATCTGCACGTGAGTCAGCCGCGGAATGCGGCGGAGACGGCTGAGATGGTACGCGATATTGGCCGAACGCTGGACCGCAGCGACGAGGCCGAGCGTATTGCCGCCGACATCGAGGCACGCAGCCAGCGCGTCCGCGAGGCCGCCCGCCATCGGCCTCCGGTGCGCTTCGCCTACATCATCTGGCGCGACCCGTACATGGCCGTCAACGACGACACTTTCGTCAGTGCGCTGCTGGCGCAGGCCGGTGGTGAGAACGTTCTCGCCGGCAACCCGACGCGTTACCCAACTGTCACACCAGAAGAACTGGCGGCCGCCGACCCTGGATTGGTTATGCTCTCCAGCGAGCCATTTCCGTTTAAGTCGTCTCACGCCGACGAACTCGCCTCGCTCACCGGGCTTCCCCGCGAACGCTTCCTGCTCGTGGACGGTGAGCTACTGAGTTGGCACGGCTCGCGTACCCCGGCGGGTGTGGATTACGCTGAGAAGGTGCTGAGAACAGCCGACGACGCGACGCAATTACCCGCACGTGCCTGAGACGCGGCTGTGCGTGACGCACGTGCAGGGCACCGACTCTTCGTCCGAAGAGTCTAGATTCCACCCTACCGTAGCGTTTTCATCCGTCCTCATTTTTCCCAGACTTCCAGCTACATGACGATCTTCGGAAAGATCGTCCGCCGCGAAATTCCGGCGGACATCCTGTATCAGGACGATCTCGTGACGGCCTTCCGCGACAACGCGCCGCAGGCCCCCACCCACATCCTGATCGTCCCCAACGCGGCCATCCCGACCGCCGCCGATGTCACCAAGCGTGACGAGGCCGCGCTGGGTCGCCTGTTCACCGTCGCGCGGAAGATCGCCGAACAGGAAGGGATCGCCGAGAAGGGCTACAGGCTGATCGTCAACTGCCGGGAGGCTGGAGGGCAGGAAGTCTTCCACCTGCACATGCACCTGCTGGGTGGCCGACCGCTGGGACGCATGCTCGCTGGCGGCCAGGACGGCTGATGGCACGACTGTCGGTCGTAACAGAACGCGTCGATGCATCGACGACACCCACCACCTTGATACCGCGCCTGCTGCGCGTCGTCGCTCTGGGCTGCGGAGCGGCGGTACTCACCGTAGCCGCCTGCTCCAACGGTGGCGACCAGCCAGCGCGTACCGCTCTCCCCCCTGGAATGTCCCGGATCCAACCGTCGGAAGCCGCGCCCGAGCCGCCGAAGGTCCCCTTCAGTGACGCCACACCCCGGTATAACGTGAAGGTGTTGCAGAGTTGGCCGCACGATCCGGAGGCGTTCACCCAGGGGCTCGACCTCTACGACGGCCGACTCTACGAGAGCACTGGAGTGGAGGGCCGATCGAGCGTCCGCGAGGTGGATCTGGCTACGGGGCGTGTCCTGAAGCGCGTCGACGTGCCCTATCCCATCTTCGGCGAGGGCATCACCGTCCTTGACGGTCGACTCTATCAGCTCACGTGGAAGACGAAGAAGGGATTCATCTACGACGCCTTTACGCTGGCCCCACGCGACAGCTTCGCCTACGACGGCGAGGGCTGGGGGCTCACCAACGACGGCAAGTTGCTCTACATGAGCGATGGCACGTCGACGCTGCGCGTACTCGATCCCGTGACTCTCCAGGTCACCCGTACCATCGTGGTGACAGAGGCCGGTACACCGGTGCCGATGCTGAACGAACTGGAATGGGTGAAGGGTGAGCTCTACGCCAACATCTGGCTCACCGAGTTGATAGCGCGCATAGACCCGACAACCGGGCACGTCACCGGCTGGATCGACCTCACCGGCCTGTTGACGAAGGAGGAGCGTGTCGGAGTGGACGTGACCAACGGCATCGCCTACGACGCCGCCAACGACCGGCTGTTGGTGACCGGCAAGTACTGGCCGAAACTGTTCGCCGTCGAGGTTGTGAAGCGATAGTCGCCGGGTGGTCAACCGAAGCACCGATTCGGGGCCGAGCCGGCCGCCCAGTCAATCGGGCGAGTCGACACGGCCCCCTCGTTCATCTTCCTGTAATGTGCGGGACCTAACTTCGCATTTAGTGGAGCCAGGCTGCTGACCGGTAAGCAGCATCGGCGATGGTATCACTGCTCATGCGAGGTAGGCGTTGCGCTGCAGGTCGAGTGAGTTCGCACCACGATTTCTGCCCGCTGTTGGCGCCATGGCCCTCATCGGCATTGCCCTCGCCCCAGCGGGGGCTCAGCCCTGCTCGCGCCAGATCTCCCGCACCACACTGGCCGGCCTTACGGGGCGTCCGATCCGGTCCATCGATGTGGTCACCGAAGAGGTCGACATGGGCACCGGCACGCTCGGGAAAATTGCCGCGGCGCTCCATGTGCGCACGCGACCATCCACCGTGCGTCGGCAGTTGCTGTTCGCCGTCGGCGACACTGTGGACACGCTCGGGGTAGCGGCGTCGTTGCGCCGCTTGCGGCAGCGCCGCTACCTGACCGACGTGGAGGTGGAGGCTACGAGCTGCATCGGCACTGCTGCCGTCGACCTGTTGGTACGCACGCGCGACACCTGGAGCACGAAGGCCGAGCTCAGCATGAAATCGTCGTCGGGCGGAGGTACCGCCGGCACGACCAACCAGAGCAGCGGAACGTCGTCCACCATCGGGCTGGAGGAACGCAACCTGTTCGGTAGCGGACGGGGCGCCAAGCTCTATATCCGCTCATTTGGCTCCCGGCTGGGTGCTGGCGTCCTGCTCGACGACCCGTGGTTTCTCGGCACCAGTTATTCCGCCCAGCTCGGTTCCGACTCCTACCGCGACGGCGCCGACATGCGGCTGCGGCTGGCGAAGCGCGAGCGGAGCGTCTTCGATGCGTGGGGATCATCGTTCACCGTGGCCCGCGGAATTCGGAAGGTGCCGGGCGCCGACACGCTCCATCGCGACGCCGCGTCGCTGCTTGTGACCCGCCGGCTCGGTAGCGGTGATGATGCCGACAAGGTGACCGCGGTGATCTTCGGCGTGGAAGGGGAGCGGACGCGGCTCGTAGCCGCGCCGGGCATGGCGCTGGTGGGCCCGAGCTTCGCCGCGCGCCGCTTTGCCGCGCTCGACCTCGGAATGCGCCTACGGACGGCGCGCTACGACACCCTGACCTGGCTCCTGCCGGGTGAGGCGATAGTAGACGTCCCGATGGGTGCCGAGGGAGAGGTGGTGGCGGGGGGTGGGTGGGACATGGCGGCCGGAGCACCGGCGCTCCACGTGGATGCATGGAGCGGACGAGTATGGCTACCGCACACCGGCTCATTACTGACGGCCGACAGTTGGGCCTCCGGCTACCTGATAGGGGGTGCCTGGCGTGCCGGTAGTCTGCGCGGCGCACTGACCTACCGTCGCGCGGCGCGGCGCGGAAGCTGGACCACCCGCCTGTCGGCGGAACGGCTGTTCTCTCCGGACCCTGACACCCACGCTCTCATCGCCGACGACCCCACCACCTCGATCATCAGCGACAGGCTGCGCCTGTCACAGACCGCGTTGGCCGCCGGAGTGGAGCGCTCGGTACGGCTTCGCGGACTCACCCGCTCGTGGGCCCTGGACGGCGCAGCCTTCGCCGCCGCATCGCTGCGAGAGGACGCCGCCGGCTACAACCCGGAGCTACTGACCCTGGGCGTGGTGGGGTTGGGGCTGCGCGCGACACCCACACGCGCCGGCCGCGGAAGCTTTCGCCTCGACGTCGGCTACCCGGTCGTTGGTTCCGCCATGGTATCCAGAAAATTGCACGTAGGCCTCTCCGTTTCACCCTCATTCGACCAGTCGAGGCACCGCAGTGGCGTGGATTACTGACAACTCCAGCGCGTCAGCGGCTCCTGCACGAACGCCAATCGTAGACCCGCGAACCCTACCGATGCGAATCATGCGGTCCCGCTACGCGATCGCCCTGCTGGCCATCACGCTCTTTCTCGTCGTTGCCCTCGTAACCCGTATCTCGCTATTGGCGATACAGCCGGTAGTGCTACACGACGGGATCCTGCCACTGATGCGCGCGCTTGCTGCCGGCTTCCGTCAGGACATGACGGCCGCACTCTGGCTCACGCTCCCGCTCGTCCTCTTCCTTTCAGTGCTTCCAGAGCGCTGGTGGCGAACTCGCGCGCAGCGGCGGATCCAGGCTGGCGGGATGGCCCTGTGGGTGTTCGTGCTACTCCTGGTAGCGCTGTCCGAACTCTTCTTCTTCGAGGAGTTCACCGGTCGCTTCAACTTCGTCGCCGTGGACTACCTGATCTACCCGACGGAGATCATGGTCAACATCTGGGAGTCGTTCCCGACTGGCTGGATTCTGTTCGGACTCGGGATCTTGACCGTCGTTGTCGTGCGAATGCTGCGACCGACGGTTCAGCGTGCGCTGGATGGCGCGTCCAGCGGCCGACAGCGGCTGGGAACGCTGGCCGGTTACACGGCGTTGCTGGCCGCCTGCACATTCACCACTTCGGCCCGCACGGCCCAGGTGTCCCAGGATCGCGTCCTCAACGAGGTGGCATCCAACGGCTGGTACACACTCTGGAGCGCCTTCCTCGGCCAGGATGCGCCATACGAAGGGTGGTACGCCACGCGCGCGGCACCGGTGCTGTTCACAAGATTGCACAGCCTGCTCGCCGAACCGGCCACCGATTCGTCCTCGTTCGTCGCCGGGTCCACGCTACGTCTCGTGCGTGCCAGTGACACGCCGCGCGCACTTAACGTCGTCGTCGTGCTGGAGGAGAGTTTCGGCAGCGAATTCGTGGACATCCTGCGCCACCGTGATACGGTCATCACGCCCAACTACGACTCGCTGGCTGCCGGCGGGATCCTCTTTACCCGTGCCTATTCCACGGGCAATCGTACCATACGCGCGCTTGAGGCCACCACTGCCTCGCTCCCACCGCTGCCAGGCATCTCGATCGTCAAGCGGGAACGCTCCCAGGATCTCTTCACGCTACCCGGTGTGCTGCGTTCACGAGGCTACTCCACGGCCTTCGTGTACGGCGGCCGCGCGATGTTCGACGGCATGGGAAGCTACATGCGGGCCAACGGGATGGAGAACGTGGTGGAGCAAAAGGACTTTCCCGACACCTCATTCACTACCGCCTGGGGCGTCTCCGACGAGGCCATCTTCGATCGCGCACTGGTAGAGATGGACTCCCTTCACTCAACGGGCAAACCTTTCTACACGCTCGTCCTGACCGTCTCCAACCACCGTCCGTACCTGTACCCAACCGGCCGCATCGCCGCCGACCCCGAGGCCAGGCGTCGCGAGCAGGCGGTAGAGTACGCGGACTACGCACTGGGTCGTTTCATACGCCAGGCGCGGTCGCACGCCTTCTTCGATAACACCCTGTTCGTGCTGATGGGGGACCATGGAGCGCGAGTCTACGGCGCGGCTGAGATACCGCTCCCCAGCTATCAGGTGCCGATCATTCTCTATGCGCCCAGCATACTGCCAGCAGGGCAGCGGGTGAATACGCTGGCGTCGTCGATGGACATCCCAGCAACTATCCTCGGGCTGCTCGAGATGGATTACGAGTCGAAGATGTTCGGTCGCGACCTGCTGAGTATACCGTCCACTGACGGGCGCGCACTGATGACGCACAACAACTCGATAGCCCTCATGCGCGACACTCCCGACGGAATGTTGATGGCCGTTTTGGGTCTCCAGGAGTCGACCACCGTCTACCGCGTGGACGAGGTGACGAACTCACTCACTCGAATCGCCGAGCCCGACTCTGCTCAGAAGGCGCTGATCGAGGACACCATCGCCTACTATGCCGGCGCCGACTGGATGTATCGCAATGGGACATACGGGGTGACAGCGCCACTCCGCGTGGCTCGCGGAGGAGCCGCGCCGCGTCAGTGAACGAATCGATACCCCATCTTCCATACCGTCATGATGTGCCGCGGCTGGGTGGGATCCTCCTCCAGCTTTCGTCGCAGGAGCGCGATGTGGGTGTCCACCGTCCGGCTTTCCACTGCGGCGCTGTAGCCCCATACTGCCTTGAGCAGTTCCATTCGCGAGGTCACCGCGCCGTCCTTCCGGATCAGGGTCACAAGGAGTGCGAACTCCTTCGGCGAGAGGTCCACTTCCTGGCCGTTCCGCTTCACCAGCCTGAGTGGGACGTTTAGCTCGATGTCGTCGAACCGTTCCCAGGCATCTGCCGGCGAGTGGTCGGGGCTGTGGCCATGCGGACGCAGCCGCGCCTCTATGCGTGCCAGCAACTCCATCACGCCGAATGGCTTCGTGACGTAGTCGTCGGCGCCGAGCCGGAAGCCGAGTACCTTGTCGGCCTCCTCGCCGCGAGCGGTGAGAATGAGCACCGGCACCTCGATGGCCTCGTCGCGCAGCGTGCGCAGCACCTGGTATCCATCCATCACCGGTAGCATGAGGTCGAGGATAATCAGGTCGGGAGCAAGGGAGCGGGCCATCTCGAGGCCCTGCAAACCGTCGCCGGCCACGAGCACTTCGAAGCCAGCGATCTCGAGGCTGTTGCGGAGGCCGTAAGCCAGCGTCTCGTTGTCCTCCACCACCAGCACGCGCTGGTTGCGCTGGGTGTGCTCGGGCAGCGGAGTGACGGAATACTGCTGATGGTCGCGGCCAGTGGGCGACGACGGAACGCGCGGAGAGAGGTTCATGTTGGCACAGGGGATCGGGACAGGTGCGTGAGCCAGGAATTTGCTGCACGGTGCGCGCCAGAGTACTACGCGGGCGATTCGGTCACCCGGAGGGGCCCCCAGTTGAAGCGACAGTTGCCTGTGAGAACTCGGGGCTGGCCGCTGACTTCGGCGTCTCGGCGGCCGTGGCTGGAGGAGGAGGGAGCGTCACCACCACCCTGACGCCGCTCGGGTTAACGCCTTCCGTCCACACGGCGCCGCCGTGAGAACGCACGAGATCGCGCACCACGGTTAACCCGATGCCGCTCCCGGTGATGCCGGCGTCCACATCGCGCCGGCTCCGCCGATAGGGCTCGAAGACGCGACGACGGTCGGGGGCGGGGATCCCTGGACCCTCGTCCTCCACCCAGAGCCGCACTCCTCCGGCCCCGGCAGATTCCGCGGCCACCGTAACCGTCTGGCCGGGCGGCCCATATTTGAGAGCGTTGTCGAGCAGGTTGAGGAGCACCTGACGGAGCGCTTCCTTGTCGGCGAACGCTACAAGGCTGTTGTCCACGTGGAGTTGGATCCTTGTCTGCCGGCCCGCCACCAACAGGTCGAAACCGTGTACTACCTGCTCCAGAAAAGGAGCAAGAGGCAGCAACCGACGGACCATTTGCCGCGGACGCTCCTCACCGGCAGAGAACTGGAGCACGTTCTCCACCAGGTTCGTGAGACGGCGCGCCTCCAGATCGATGATGGCCACGGCGCGCTCCCGTTCCACCTCGTTGCGCACCCAGCCCAGCCGGAGCATTTCGGAGAACATTCGGATCTGGGCCAGCGGCGTCCGCAGTTCGTGCGACACGCTGGCCACGAAGTCATTGCGCAGTCGGGCCATCACGCTGTCCCTATGCAGGCGCCAGATCGTCATCACCAGCAGGGCGAGGAAGAAGGCGAGGAGAACCATCGTCACCCGCTCTTCGTCCCACCGCCACGGAGAACTGGTGAGACCCTGGATATTTGCAGTAGTGACGGAGGCGTGGATGGTGTAGGGAGAGAGCGCGCCGCTCATGGCCAACTCGATCTGCTTGCCGAGTTCCTGACGGCTCGGTTGCGTCGAGTGCCTGCCGATGGTGCTGAATACACTTCGGCCGTCCGACCGCTCTACGGACAACGCCAGCGATTCCTCGCCGAATGGATAAAAGCTGTCCTGCGGAATCCCGGTCAGCAGCGACTGCCCAGCCACCACTCTCGCCACGGCGTCGTGAGTCACCACGTCAGCATCGGCAACCAGACCGTATACCAGGTTCATGACACCGTCGGCACCGGGCACGGCTACGATTGCCATCAGGCGAGAGTCGCTCGTGACCACCTGCACTCCGTAATCGCCAGCACCACTCGTCCTGCCCTCAGCCAACGTGCTGCGCACGAGCTCCGGGATCCACGTTCCAGTCATTCCATCAGCCAGCGAGTCGCCTGCGGCTGGCTCCGGGCTCGACGCGACAGTGGCCAGTACGCCGGAGACGAGATCGAGGCGAAATGCCAGCGACGGCGTCAGGAGAGGCATCGCGACGGCAACGGAATCAGGGCCGGGCGACCGTTCCGCCGCCGCCGCGGTCAGCACCGCCGATGGAGAGATGGGCGGGCCGGTGGTGGATGCCGCGGCTGCGCCGACGGGGAGAAGGACGCGCCGTGACTCGTCTTCCACCAGCCTCGACGCCTGTCGTGACAGTTCGGTGGCGGCGACCACGGCGTAAGCCGCACGAGTGTGCGCGGCCATCGACTCCTCGCTCGAGACCACCCGGTATAGCTGATACGCGAGCGCCACCGTCATGGCGAGTGCTACAGCCATCAGCGCTGTCGCGGCAGGCGCTGAGAATCGTCCCAGGACAGCGAGGATGCGGTGTCTCGACATAATGGCGGGAAGGGCCAGAGGATTCCCGACGAGTATCCTTCAAAGCTACGACACAGCGGGCTCGGGAGCTATCCTTGTGGGCGGTCCCAGCAAGACTGCACCTGCGTCACGCCTCCCGATAACCGATCTCGCATCTCACGCCGTGCCGATTCTCGCCCTTCTTGCAGCTTTCCAGATAGCCCAGCCTGTAGCGTCCACTCCCACCTTCCAGGGTGATTCGGTGCCCGGCCGCGGCGCCCCGACGTTCGAGATACCCCGAATAGAAGCAGAGTCTCAGGTGGACGGTGAGCTGAACGAGCCCGCCTGGCAGAACGCCACCCGCCTGACTGGCTTCCACGGCTACCAGCCTGACGACGGCCGGCCGGCCGAGGAACGCACAGAGATCCTGCTCTGGTATTCGCCCGACGCGCTCCACGTGGGGATCATCGCCCACGACCGCGATCCGGGATCCGTGCGCGCAACCCTGGCCGACCGCGATCGCATAGACCAGGAAGATCGGGTGACGCTCTTCCTCGACACTTTCCTGGATCGGCGGCGGTCATTCTTCTTCTCCGTCAACGCCTTAGGCGTCCAGCAGGACGGCGTACGCAGCGAGGGCTCGGGTAACGCCGGTGGCGGTCCCGGCGGATGGAGTGGCATGGACCTGAACCCGGACTACGCATGGACTTCGAGCGGACGCCGGACGGCGTCGGGGTGGCAGGCCGAGATACGCATTCCCTTCACCAGTCTGCGCTATCCTTCCGGCGACCGCCAGCAGTGGGGGATCAACTTCACGCGAAACGTGCAGCGCACCGGACACGAGGATAGCTGGACCGACGCCATCAAGGGTTCCAACAGCTTCCTTGGCCAGTTCGGCATCGTGCACGGCCTGCACGGCCTCAAGCGAGGCGTCGTGGTCGAGACCCAACCGTTCATCACCTCGTCCATGGCTGGCGGGCGCGACCCGATCACCGATCGCTTCGACCGCAGTAGCGCCGAGACCAATGTGGGCGCGAACCTGCGCCTGGGCTTTGCCAGTATATCGCTGGACGCTACGGTCAACCCCGACTTCAGTCAGGTGGAGTCCGACGCCGGTCTCGTAACCGCGAACGAGAGATTCTCCCTCTTCGTGGACGAGAAGCGTCCGTTCTTCCTGGAGGGGATCGAGCTTTTCGGGGCACCCAACCGGCTCGTCTACACTCGCCGCATTGTGGACCCGATAGGCGGCGCCAAGGTGACCGGCAAGCTGGGCAAGTGGGGGGTAGCCTATCTCTCGGCGCTCGACGAAGTGGAAGCGGGCGCCGATGACGCCCTCTACAACATCCTCCGCCTGCGACGCGACGTAGGCACGGGAAGCACCGTCGGTTTCGTCGCCACCGATCGGCGCGACGACCGCCTGTCCAACAGCGTGTTGGCGGTCGACGGCCGATTCACTTTTGGCGGCATGTACTACGTCGAGGGACAGCTGGGCGCATCGTTGACCGACTTCAAGCCCGATCCTAGAATCTCGGCCCTGAAGGGCAGCATCTTCTCGCTGGACTTCGACCGCACGGGACGGAACTGGGGCTTCCACTACAAGATCAACCAGACCAACGACCGGTTTATAGCCAGTTCCGGCTTCGTACCGCGCGTGGGAGTCACCGAAGCCAGCGCCAATAACCGATTCACCTGGCTAGGCGGTACCAAGGCCACGGTTACCAAAGTGACCTTCATGGGTGGACCGACCCGTCTCTTCGACACGCGTCGATTCGGCCACGAGAGCGCCATCGAAGGCAACGAGAACGCGAACGTCAGCACCCTCTTCCGCGGCGGCTGGGAGATATCGGTGAATGGGAAGCGCGAATTCGTACACTTTAATCCGGCGGCGTACAACGGCTGGAAGACGGAAGCAAGAGGGGACGGGCCCGCCGCTCCGTTCAGCCCGGCAGATGGACTGAGCAATCTCTGGTCGGGCTCCATCCGCTTCACCACGCCAGTTTTCCAGATCGTGAACGGCTCGCTCAACCTGAGTACTGCCCAGGTCGCCCTCTTCAACGAAACAGCCGAGGGTCACGCTCTCGTCGGCCATTCGCCCCACCTCTCAACTGCGGATCGACGCGTCGACGGTATTCTCCCGCCTCACCCGCGCCCGCGATGGCTCGGAGTTCGCCCGCACGGTGATCCCGCGTGTTCGCCTGGAATATCAGCCTACCCGCGCGCTCTTCTTCCGCACCGTGGCCGAGTACCGTGCGGAGCGCGCATCGGCGCTCCGGGACCCACGCACCGAGCGGCCCATTCTGGTGGGTGACGTCGTGAGGGACAGGCGAGAGAGCAACGGCCTCCGCCTGGAGTGGTTGGCCAGTTATCAGCCGACACCCGGCACGGTGGCCTTCCTCGGCTACGCGGTGGACCTCACCGAACCTGATCCGCTCGCGTTCGATCGGTTACGGTCGCACGGCGACGGCATTTTCGTCAAGCTGGCGTACCAGTTCCGCCGCTAGATCCTTCTGACTGGGGGGGGGCGGGCGAGCCACCGTGCCCTTCGCGGCGCGGTGGCTCGTAGCGTGCGCGGGATTTGGCGCACCCATCCCACCCGAGGTTCGTTCATGGACAACAACGCCGCCCTGCGCGCCCAGCTCATCCGCCTGCTCAACTGGGAAGACGCCCACGTCAGCCTGGACCGGGCAGTCAGCAACCTTGCCCCCGCCGATCGGGGGCGCGCGCCGGCGGGCGCTCCGCACACCGCCTGGCAACTCCTGGAGCATCTCCGGCTGACCCAGCGTGACATCCTGGATTTCTGCCGCGACCCGAACTACGAATCGCCGGACTGGCCGGTCGATTACTGGCCGCCAGTGATGGCACCGGAGGATGATGCGGCCTGGACGGCGAGCATCGACGCCTTAACGGTCGACAGGAAGGAGCTCGCAAAGCTCATTCACGACGAGAAGGTGGACCTCTTCGCGGCGGTCCATCATGGCACCGGACAGACATATCTCCGCGAGATTCTGCTCGTCGCCGACCACAGCTCGTACCACGTTGGCCAGTTGGTCTCGCTCCGCCGTCAGCTTGGCGCGTGGCCAGTGGAATGAGCATGAGAATGAACTGGCCTGATCGCGCACGCCGCCTGTCGGTCCTCGCCGTCTCGGGCTTCGCGATGACCGTCATCCTTGTCGCGTGCGGGGGCGATGACGTGAGGTCCGTCGCCGACAGAGCGGCGGTGGAGCCGACGCTGCCGGAGGCTCCGCGGACAGGCACCGCATCAGACAGCGCAGCGACGGCGGACCTGCTTGCTCCCGCCACCTCAGCGACCATCACCACCGACACCACGGGCGGCTACGATCGGGTCGACATCGCCACCCTGTTGGCGGCGCGTACATCGCCGCCGTCAGCGGAGGGTGTGGAGAGAGTGGTGTTCGAGTTCGACGGAGACAGCGTTCCGCGCTACGAAATTTCCTACCTGGAACCGCCCTTCGTGCAGTGCGGTTCCGGCAACCCGATCGTCGTCACCGGCGACGCGGTGCTTCAAGTACGTCTCCGTTTAACGCGCGCCCACGCCGAGACCGCTGACCGGCTCCTGCCTACGGTGACCGAGCGGGACCGGAAGCTGGGACAGCCGCTTCTCAAGCAGCTCATCCTCACCTGCGATTTTGAAGGTGAGGTTGAGTGGCTGCTTGGCCTGACATCCCGGATTCCCTTCCGTATCCTGGAGTTGAAGTCGCCGGCCCGGCTGGTGGTGGACCTGTCACCGGCGCAGTAGTTCGCACTGGCAGGCCGAGGCGGCTATCTCCACCTTATCCGATGCGCGATCGCGACCGCGGCCAGACGCGGCAGGATCGAGCAGAAATCTCGGTGCCAGTCGCAACGAGCTCAGAAGCGGAGCCACCTCCAACGCCAACGGCATAACCATGTCAGCCATGCGCGCATTCCTGATCGCCCTATTTCTCGTTGTTTCTCCGCTGGCCATCCAGGCGCAGCCGTCCACCGTGGTGCTCGTACGGCATGGTGAGAAGGCGCTCGCGCCCGCTGGTAATCCACCGCTCAGCGCCGAGGGCGAGGCGCGCGCGGAGGCGTTGGCGCGGGTTCTGGCCGATACCCACGTGGACGCGGTGGTGACGACCGGCCTGGCGCGGACGGCCGGCACCGCGGCCCCGCTCGTTCGCGCCCGAGGCCTGACGCCGATCATCGTCGCCGCCGGGCGTGACGTGAAGGCGCATGCGCGGGCGACAGCCGCCGCGGTGAGGGCCCGGCCGGCCGGCGAGGTGGTGCTCGTGGTCGGCCACAGCAACACTCTGGCCGATATCATCGCCGCGCTGGGCGGCCCGACCATGCCCGAGTTGTGCGACCAGGAGTACGCCAGCCTGTTCGTCCTGGAACTGCGGGAGAACGGACCGGCGCGGCTCATTCGTTCCAGTTTTGGCGCTCCAGACACAGAGGCCGACGTCAACTGCCATCGCGGTATGCGACCATGACGACGCACCCTCTGACCGGCCGCGCGGAGAACGGGTTGGAGGGCGAACCGCCGCCGTTGCGGGCGAGACTGATGCGTGGTGAGACGCTGTTCGGGACACTCCTATCGCTACCCTCGCCGGACGTGGCAGATCTGATGGCCAGGATTGGCTTCGACTGGCTGTTCGTGGACGGCGAGCACGGCGCCTTCGATGCGCGCTCGCTGATGGACGTCGTGCGGGCCGCTGGCCGCACTCCCTGTCTCGTTCGGACGCCGGTGGGCGAGGACGCAGCCATCGCCCGCGCGCTGGATATGGGCGCCGCCGGAGTGATCGTGCCGCAGGTCCACGACGCGGCTCAGGCGGCGCGCGTTGCCGCCCTGGCCCACCACCCGCCAGAGGGCACTCGAGGAGTGGGTGTAACTCGCAGCAACGGCTTCGGCCATGGCCCAAGCTCGCGCGGTCCGCTGGCCGCGGCGAATGACGCGGTGACCGTCGTCGTCCAGGCGGAGAGTACGGCGGCGCTGGCGAACATCGGCGCTATAGCCCGCGTGGAGGGCGTGGACGCGGTGCTCGTGGGCCCGAACGATCTCGCCGCCAGCATGGGCTTTGCTGGACAGTCGGGCCATCCACAGGTTCAGGAGGCGATCGGCCGGATTGTGAGTAGCTGCCAGGACGCCGGCCGCGCGGTAGGGATATTCGGCGCCTCCGCCGCCGCCGTGGAACCGTGGATGGCTCGTGGCGTCACCCTCATCGTGGCTGGTGTGGACGCCCTGCTTCTGGGAGCGGCGGCCCGAGCGCTCCATGACAGTCTGGTCGCCGCCGCTTCCTCCGCTCCTTCCACTGACCGCGCAGCCAGATGAGGCATTCGACGTGATGACGCTCGCCAGACGATTCGCCCCGATCCTTCTGATAGCGGCTCTCCTGGCCGCTCCCCAGACGCTCTGCGCTCAGGGAGTGAGCCTGGCCGCCTATGACGACCCTGAGTCCGTGGGTGCGGGCAGGTTCTCCGCGCAGGTTACCCTGGGCACCGTCGGCACGCTGAGCGGTTTCGTGGCCGGCGGGCTGGCCACGCGCTGGGTGGCACGTCGCGCTGGAGCCGACCCCGGTCGGGCCTCCGACCTGGCAAACGTAGGCGCCTGGACAACGGCGGCTCTCGTCACCCCGGTCGCTCCCATGCTACTCGGCAGCCAGGGCGACGTCCACGGTTCCTATCCGGCGGCCGTTGCTGGCACGCTGGCCGGTGGCGCGGCCAGCCTGGCCATTGTTGCCATTGGCCGTCGCGGAGCCTTCGACTGCCGTTACTGCACCCCTCTTCGCGTACTAGCCGGCGTGAGTGCCTTCGTGCTGCCCAGTGTGGGTGCGACGATCGCCTTCAACGCGAGCCGGCGCGGCGGCGGTTAAGGTGGCCCGGCGCGCCGCGGTCAGTGCCGGGCTGCTCCTCTACCGGCGCGCGGGTGACGGCCTGAAGGTATTTCTCGCCCATCCTGGCGGTCCCTTCTGGGCCAACCGCGACGCCGGCGCCTGGACCATTCCCAAGGGTGTGGTCGACGAGGGAGAGGAGCTACTGGACGCCGCTCGTCGCGAGTTCGAGGAGGAGACCGGGATCCGCCCACGCCCTCCTTTCCGTTCCCTGGGGAGCATCCGCCAGCGGGCTGGCAAGACCGTCCACGGCTGGGCCTGGGAGGGTGACGCCGATCCGCAGCAGATCACGAGCAACAGCACTCAGATGGAGTGGCCGCGCGGTTCGGGACGCATGCTGACATTCCCCGAAGTGGACCGCTGCGCCTGGTTCACCCCAGCCGATGGGCGAGTCCGTATTAATCCCGCTCAGACCGCCTTCCTGGACCGGCTGGAGCTTTTGCTCAGCGAGAGCGCGAAGACAGCCAGCCACACTGGAACCGATCGACCCTCTCGCTCGTAGGGACACTCATGCAGCCACCCGTTCCGACTCCGCCGCCCCTACCACCTCCGGTCGCGCCCCCGCCAGCCGTGGTCGACGGGGCCAACCAGATCCTCATCGAGGGCGGCCAGCCGGTTACCGCGCTGGACGGGGCCACGCTCCGCAACCGACGGTCCGAGCTGTCGCGTCAGCTCANNNGCCGACGCTCGTCGTCAGGAGCTCGTCAGCCAGTTGCGGACCGCGCCCGATGGCAGCCAGGCCGGACTGGTGGCGCGCATCGATATGCTGGACACGCGCATTGTCCAGATCGAGCAGGACATCGCCCTGAACGGGCAGCGGTTGGCGAGCCTACCCGCGACATCGTCCACCACGGAGGAAAGCATGGGTTGGAATCTCAGCAGCGATCAGGTCACCGGAATCTCGATCGTCTTCATCATCTTCGTGCTGATGCCGCTTGTCGTGGCTATGGGGCGAATGATGTGGCGGCGGGGAAGCGTACAGCGAGTAGTTCCGGCGATTCCAGCGGCCACCGAGGAACGGCTGGAGCGGATGGAGCAGGGGATGGACTCGATCGCCATCGAGATCGAGCGGATTTCCGAGGGGCAACGCTTTGTCACCCGCTTGCTGGGCGAGCGGAAGGAGCTGCCGGCGCTGGGTGGGGCGGAAGTACCCAGGCCCGTTGCCTTGAAGGCGGACGGAGCCTGACGACGGCGGCTCATTCACGGGCCAGGGGGCGCTGTCAGCCACTCGTTCCGCCTCTGTTCTTACGGTCGTAGCCGCTTCACCCGCTGGAACTTTTACCGCTCAGAGACGTTGAATGAGGTTGACCAGAGTGCCGGACTCGCGCTGCCCCGCGCATTCCTGCATTCTTCATCCTGTGTCACCGCACCGTGGCTGTGTCGGGCGCGTCCGTCCGCCTTTGCTCCGGGGCCAGTTCAACAGGCAGACAGCTCAGATGCGTCGTTCCCTGCTCGCCCTGCTCGCCGTTCCCGCTGCACTCGTCGTAGTCGCCTCACCGGCAATGGTGAAGACCGCTGCTGCGCAGAGCCCCGCCTCCGCCGCTGCTACCGCTGCCGCGGACGCGCCCGAAGTGGGCCAGGTTGCCCCGGACTTCACCGCCGAGTGGGCTGACGCGAGCGGACCGGGCGCGACGCCACTGTCGCTCAGCGACTTCCGCGGCAAGGTCGTCGTGCTCGCCTTCTATCCCAAGGACCGCTCCACCGGCTGCACGGCCGAGCTGCACAAGTTCCGCGACGAGCAGGCAACCTTGTTTGGCCCCGATGTCGTGGTGCTGCCGATCTCGGTGGACGATGTCGACACACACGCTTCGTGGGCAAAGGACGACAAGTTCCCGTTCCGCCTCGTCGCCGACCCGGAGCTGAAGGTGGCTGCACTGTACGGTTCGAAGATGGCTGAGCGGCCGATGGCCAGCCGGACGATATTCGTGGTGGATCGCGACGGGCGCATTACATATCGCGAGATGCGGTTCAACGCGCTCAACGAGAAGGCCTACCAGACGCTGGCGGCGGAAGTCGCCAAGGCGCGGAACTGATGAACGAGAAGCAGCTCGCCAAGCTGATCAAGAAGACAACCGCGAAAGCGGAAGCGAAGAGCACTCGCGCGCGACCGGCGCGCGCCTACGACCCGACGCTGCAGACGAGGGCCGAGGAGGATGCGGCGAGCGACGAGCGGGCGAAGATGTTCGACGAGATGAAGCGGCGCGAATTCTGAATAGCGGGGTTACCAGTCGCGCTCGCCTGGCGACCACGCAGGGCAATTCAGAGGCTCGTCATGTTCGGTAGGGCAGACCGGACGACGAGCCTTCTGGTGTCAGTGATGGAAGGCACAACGACCACTCGTCACAGGTCGCTATGATTCGGTATGCCAGCCGCACCGGCAGCGAAGACGCCATGTCGCCGCCGCCGCATTCGTCAGCGAGCCGTCCCGCGCCCATGCCGTTTTCACCCAACCCAGCCGAAGCATCGCCCGGTGGTGACCCGGGTCGCGGAGTGCCGCATCCGTATCCGTCGTCGCGCGCCCGTGTCGCCGTACGGCGTGACGCGCATCTGGAGCACATCGAGCGCACCCTACGCCGCATAGCCGAGCGGGCAGCCGGCCTCATCGGCATCACGGTGCAGCACCTGGAAAGCGGCGAGTCGGTGAGCGTTCGCGGTAGTGAGCGCTTCCCGATGGCGAGCGTCTACAAACTGCCCATCGCCGTGCAGTTGCTATCGCGGGTGGATCGCGGCGAACTCTCGCTGGACAGCCCGGTCGCAGTCACCCAGGCCGACCTGCGTCCCGGCTTCAGCCGGCTCCGTAACGCGCTCGCCGATACTCTGGTGCGACGCCTTGCCTCCGCACCACCGGAAGCCAATGCACACGCCGCATCGCTGCCTTTGGGGACGTTGCTCGCTCGCATGGTAGCGCACAGCGACAACACGGCGAGCGACCTCATCCTCGAGCACGCGGGCGGGCCGTCCGCGGTTACCGCTCGGCTCCGGTCCATGGGCATCAGCGACATGCGTGTGGATCGTCCTGAATCGCAGCTCCTGCTGGACTTTCACGGTGTATCCAGTGGGCCGCCAGCCGGCGACTGGACACTCGGCGAGGTGGAGCGACGGGTGGATGCGGTGCGTCCCCTGCGCCGCCGCGCTGCGTCTGAGCGGTTCGCTCGCGACCCACGCGACACCGCGACACCGGATGCGATGGCGGCCCTTCTCGCCCGTCTACAACGGGGTGAGATCCTCACGCCCGCGAGCACCGAGCGTCTGCTAGTCCTTATGACTGAGACCCCCACCGGCGCCTCGCGCCTCAAGGGCCAGTTGCCGCAAGGCACGCCGGTGGCACACAAGACGGGCACCACTGGTTCCACGGGCGGTCGCACGGCGGCAGTCAACGACGCCGGCATCATCACCCTTCCCGACGGCGGCCACCTTGTGGTGGTGGTGTTCGTCAAGGACGCGCCCGGCGACATCCCAACGGCCGAGATAGCCATCGCGCGCCTGGCCCGGTCGGCCTACGAACACTGGGCGCGCCGCTAAACAGCAGGACGGATTTCGTGCGTCTCCACATCGACTGCTGAAGTGTGGGGTATGAACCAGCGTTGCCATCTCCATCCCCTGCCCGTGCCAACCGCGGTTGCTCTCGCTCCCGAACACATTTGAGGCCATCTTTATGGGTGGCACCTCGACGATCATCACCCCTACTACTGGATCGCCATGTTCTCGACTTCCCGCACGCTAGCCGTTGCGTTCGCCTCCGCGCTTGCCATCACGGCTTTTAGCGCCCGGCCAGCCGCCGCCCAGACAACGCCTCCACCCGCCAAGTCCGGCATGATGGACGCCGACCACATGTCCCAGATGGGCAAGTGGGCGCCCATGAACGAGTTCCACATGCTACTCATGGCCACCTGGCATCCGGTCAAGGAGACGGAGAATCTCGCCCCCACGCGGACGATGGCGGAAATGATGGCGACAAAAGCCGAGGCATGGGCCAAGACCGCTGTCCCTGCCTCCTGTAAGGCGGGCACCGAGGCCGCCGTGAAGCAGATCGCCACCGATACGCGCGCGCTCGCCAAGCTAGTCGCCGACAAGGGCACCGACGCGCAGGTGAGGAGCGCGATCTCGGCGGTCCACGACAAGTTCGAAGCTGTCGAGGAGGCTTGCTCGGAGCCGGCGAAGGCCAAGACCACGCCGCCGGCGCTGCACTGAGCCTTTCCCATCTCCAAGCAGCTTAATCGCGTCTTTACCTGACCAGTTTTCTCCTGCTTTCAGGACTTCCACGCTGCCATCGTAAACTGTTTCAATAGACGGATACACAGGCAACACTTCCTCAGTAGCATCCCATACTTTCCCAGCCTCATCTATGACCCTGGCGGTAAAGATTAAAGGTCCGTTCTCATTTTGGTCAACACTGACCGGAAGTGATAAAATAGTTGATTTACCAGCGTCCAATTCAAATCCAAGATTCTTCTTAAAAATCACTGTGTTATTGTCGGAAAACAAGGGCTTTACTTCAAATTCTACCTGTCCGGATAGAGACTTTTTAGCATTATTGTAGAGTGTAAAGGTTAGATCTATCTCGTCACCCTGCCGAACCATACCAGGTAAATAACTTTCCAGAAGCAGATCCTGATAAGTTTCGAAGGTATGCGATAACACAGCTGAACTCAAATCTTTGGAATGAGCAAAAACTAATATCTTCCACCGACCGGCTTTATCATTGGTATGAAACGGTATAATAGCTTTTCCGGTAGAGTCGGTATAAACTTTACCCGTGAAAAGTAAAGTTTCTGCAAAGTCTTTTCGCACCGGAACTGATTGAGGCTCTGGCGTTACCTCCTGATCCATTACCTCCTCTTGTCCTGTTTTTGCAAAACCAGAAAACAGTCCGGATGATTCCATAGATTCAGGAGCGGCCTTATCCATCAAATTCATATTGCGTCGTGAATACATGATACGGCCATATCCAAATTCCAGGAAAGGTAGATGAGGATAAATAAGGGGATGAAGCGGAGTTGTTTTCTCCCAATAATTGTTTTCAGAGCTAATGGTATAGCCGAGGGGGGCAGAGATGTTTTGCAGGCTTAAGGAATTATAAAACATTCTGAAGAAAGGATTACCCATTCCCCAGTCATGAGGTAGATAGGCATCCAATGAAGCATCATAGATAGCCACTGCTACTTCGGATGATACAGGTTTGCCATTGTGATTCACCACATTGATAAGCAGACTTGTATCGCTATTTACTTCAAGTTTAGATAGACTATCAAAACCTGAAATGTTTAATTCCTTATTCGTCCAAGGAACATCGATATAAAGGCTTTTTTCATAGAAGCGGTTGCTCAGGTATCCAAATGCCTTTACATAAATCCCCCCTCGGTCTTTCTCTTTGATTTGAAGCCCTATTCTGGTTTCATTTTCAAGATCATATTCTTTGGAAGAACCATCCGGGCGTGAAATGATAATTTTACCTCCCTTTGTTTCTTTGGGTGTATAAATATCAAGCCATATTGTTTCACCGGGCTGGGTAGTCTGATGACTGGCCAATACTTCAATCGCATCGTGAACAATTGGAAAATTCTTTTTTGAATCAGCAACCCCAAAGGACGATGTGGACAGCGTATCTCCCGCCATAGAAGTTATCATAAGGCGGTAATAACCAGTTTGGTTGATCATGCTACCCAAATCCAGTGTATCAGCATCCCGAATAACCTGAGACCACGATTTAATTGATTTTAAATCTTTCCATTCGTCCATCGAAGAGCGATGATTATAAAAAAGGTGTTTAATCTGTTTTTGAAAATCAGAGTCTTTCATCAATGGTTGATCAGGTATAGCCCAATGGCGGTCAACCTTATAAACATCGGGAGCATCCAAACGGCTTAATTGGATTTTAACTTGTTGGCTGTCCGGTTCCTGAAGGGCATTCTTGACGGAATATTTCACCGGAGCAAGATCCTCCAGGTTTTGAAAGGTAGGATAGTCAATCTGTACCTGTACTTTATCGGGATCCAGTGGTATGGTTTTCGTTATCTCCCGGATCTCACCAGAAGGAGCTTGTACCGTTACATAGATGGAATAAAAATAAAATGAGCCGTACCGGCTTTCAGACTCAGGGGGCTCGACTCCTTCAAAAGAAGCTTCAAATCGACCCTGATCATCCGTCTGGAAAGTTCCCGTGTAGATGAGCTCGGCTGTTTCGGGGCGAATACTGTAGAACCAGTGACGTCTTTGTAGTACTACTCTTATTTCTCCCTGTCCATCTTGTACAGGAAATCCATGGTAGGTTTTTGCTTCTCCCGCTAATCGGATCAGGCTGTCCAGACGGTTAATGGAAGAGTCTGGTAAAACGATCTCAAAATTGGGGCGTTGATAATCCTCTACCTGAATGCTCGTCTGTCCGGATGGCATAGCTTGCAAGGACCAGCTACCTTTTAATCCTCCGACAGGAATAGGAACGGTCCCCGTTACGGTTCCCCAATCATCTGTAATGTAGGTCTTTTGCCAAACCTCTTTGCCATTCGCATTTCGAAGAGAAAGCTGAATTTCTTGTTTTTTTAATAGCTCTGAATCAAGTTTACGGGAGAGGACGGTTAATGCCTTGAAATGTATAGTTTGGCCTGGCTTGTAGACCGCCCGGTCTGTCAGTAATACCGTGCGCCGGAAAGGTTGATCCGGACTGTGGTTTACATAGCCTCCATACGTCAGAGGTGAAATGTAGATATCATTGCCATGAGTTACTTTGTAGTATTGATTTGACTGCTTCTCAGGAGGAAAAAATGATCCTGAATTACCTCCGGGAAGAATTTGTATTTTGATATTTCTAAACTGCGGATACCGCACAATAGTGACAGCTTCTACCCTGGCACCTTTTATCTGGGCACCGGTTAGCCGGTCCATGATAAACAGTTTTTGATTGACTTTATCAGAAGTACCAATCAGTGTAAGGTCGGTCACCTGAAACAAAACAATACCTGATAAGTCCAGTGTATCTTTCTTGTACCAATAGCGGAGTGCATACGCTCCTTTATTTAGATTGCGATCAATCAACACCTCAGTACGATGGCTTTTATAATCTTGAGATGCCGGCAAATTTATGGTCTTCTTCCAGACCGAATTTTTCTGCCAGATCATTGGGATATCATTTTTCTCCCTGGAGTCTGAAAATTGCCACCGTGTGAATTCTTCTTCAGTAAGCTGATATACTTCCATCCGTACTTTGGTCAAATTACGGAAAGAGATGGAAGTGAGTGGGCGCTGGCCGGAAGGATACGCTTCCTCTACCTGTACATTAAGTTCAGGTGCTTTTATGGTCCTTATCAGTTGACTTATCTGATCGATGTTGTTTTGATAAGCATTCTTAGGTTTTTGGTTCAATGCTGTTTGAAGCGTTTGAAGGGAAGTTGCATAGTCTCCTTTTCTGTATTGCAGGTCAGCCAGGGCATAAGCTATCGCCAGACTGTTTTGTACGGAAGGGTGATTTTTGTTGAGCGCATCGAGTAAATTAATGGACTTAGGAAGGTGTTTTTCATCCAGGTAATTGGCCACGAAAAGAATACGTTCCAAAAGGATATCCAGATAAGCCTCCTTGAATTTGGTTCCTTTCAAAGAGCGTTCCCATTGATCGTAGGCCTGGACGATGGTATAAAGTCTGGTGTCCTTTTTATGGGTATTCAGATAGCCGGAAAGGTCCCGGGAAGTTAGGAGATCGACTTCCTCCTGATCCGGCTGGTCATTTTGAAGGGACCAGTACAACCTTTTGTTTTGTAAGTACTGGACCAACCGTTCTTGCAATAAATCATAAATCCTTGGTCTCAGCTCATAATGGATATCGGTTGATTCCTTATCCAGCATGACTTTGATATTTTCGGAAGAAATTTCCTTGAGTTGCCCGGCTTTGACACTTGAATGATAGAGACTATCTATAGTCTTTTCAATTTGAGAAGATGACCAACGTTCTATATCGGTCCAGGATAAGTCCTCGGCCTCCTCCGTCTGGCTGATAATATAACGATTCCTTTCATAATATTGGGTCAGGAGTTCTGCCAGATAACTGTCCATGATGGAGGAGATTACCGGCTGAACCGGCTTAGTGGTTCCGATCTTTATCAACACGGTTTTCACCGCCTCATCTTCTACCCGATAAATGTTCCGGATCATAAGGTTGATCGATCCAACGATGCCCGGGATGTTATTATCTAGAGTTGCCTCATCAAATACCTGATTCGCCTTGACATAGGCGGACCGGTTTTGTCCCTGCTCTTCCAGCTTGGTGATTTGCTTGAGTTCGTTATTGTATTTATCAGACCAGTTCAATGCCGATGAATCATTTTGTCCTGTGGCCCATGCGGACCACAATGAAAAGAGTAATATAGAGAGATTTCGAAAGATCTTCATTTCTGTTATTTACCATTAAGATGGATTTCACTAAGGTAATGGTCTAAATAAAATCTAAAATAACAAATCATTAACTACCAAAACCTGAAAATAGAAGCTTCCGGATGAATCTCACCGTCTTGTGTAAGGTGTTCAATCAAATTATTCGCAAAGAAGGGGATCAGACTCGAACCTTTGGATCCGAAACCGTTAAACAGATAGATGTTCGGGTGGTCAGGATGGCTTCCGATTACGGGGCGACGGTCATCCACAGTAGGCCGTATAGCAGCCAGATGATCGGTAATAGTATATGGGATTTTTAAGATGTTGGCTTTGGACTTCAGATAATCCAATCCTTCATTGGAAGGCAGATTATTCTCAAAATCCCATGAATTCCAGCTCCCCACCCATATTTGTCCATCCTTTAAAGGTACGAAAAAGGCAGATTGCTTGACTATGTCTGGGAAAGTCATTTTTGTAGGTTTCAGATGCAGAATCTCACCCTTATTTGGATTCATTTTCACCCAGCTGAAAAGAGGATGATCGATAATCGATGCACCTGTCGCCCATATTATTCTATCACTAAAATACTGTTGGAAAGTAAATGTTTTATGTGCCAGAAGATCTTGGGTGACAGAGAAGATTCCTTCCAGATACATATCTTTACCAAGAAGATATTTGATGGCTTCGTCCAAAAAGGTTGTGGTATCCAGCTGGTATCCTTTCATGACATATCCAGGTGTTCTCAAATCTATCATTGTACTAAGATGCCGGATTTCTGCTTCAGTCATTTTTCGACAATGATTTTGATACGCCGGATCGGTTAATTTGGCGTCCAGATCGTTGACAAGCTTATTTTCGGGAACAGACCGGAAGATGTCTACCGATTGAAAAAAGCGGGCTTTTAATTTTTTTTCCCAGTGTTGATAAGTTTCTTTAAATACCGGTTCCAGAGAATCATATAACCATGTGTATGCAAATCTCCGGCCGGTAATCGGGTTGATAATCCCCGCAGCTATACGAGAAGATGAGTGCGTGTCAGGCCTATTAATAACTAAAGGAACCAGGCCAACCCGGTCCATGGCAAGAGCCAGATGAACACCGGCCAATCCACCACCGATGATAATTGCATC
>CAJDWZ010000007.1_pt1 | contig 59473 bp, 48 predicted proteins | sample 7391701 | NCBI WGS metagenome assembly CAJDWZ01 (sample SAMEA7055744, study PRJEB34461) | soil metagenome | biome: terrestrial ecosystem; feature: Peninsula; material: soil | place: Antarctica | collected 2016
GAACAGTTCCAGCGCTGCCGTTCCCTGGCCGGCAATCACCTGTTCGTCGTCGAAGGCGTGAATCAGGACCCGGTTTTCCTCGGTCTCGATTCTTCGGGCCTCGACCATCGCATCCGAGAGCGTTTGCCCACAAAAGCTCACCTCGGCACCGAAACTGCGGGTGTTGCTGATCTTTATCAGCGGGGTATGCTCGGGCATGACCACTTGGACGTGGATGCCGAGTCGGGCGCCGTTGTAGGCAACCGCCTGGGCATGGTTGCCGGCGCTGGCCGTCACGATACCGCGTCGGCGCTCTTCAGCCGTGAGGTCGAGCATCCGGTTTAGCGCGCCCCGATCCTTGAACGAGCCGGTGCGTTGCGTGTTCTCCAGCTTCAGCTGGAGAGCGCAGGAGAGCCGGTCGCGCAACGCCAGGGCAGGTATCACGGGCGTCGTGACGATCCCATCCCGAATGCGTTCGCGGGCGGCCAGGATATCAGCCAACTTCACGGTCATCTTCAAGCGCTCCAGCTGAAAAGTCTGATCACGCCCCCACAGCCGGCTTGGCTGCGGGGACGGCAACCACGGTCAGCAGAAAGATGCCGCCATCGACGCTGGTAACGCTATGGGGGAGGCCTCCCTCGACGGAGAAGAGCGCTCCTGTAGGCAGCGGCCACAAGGTCCCCTTCACCTCGAAGTCTACCGATCCCTCGAGCACGTGTACGGTGATCGGGCCGTCGGCGCGGTGCGTGCGAAGCGAGCCTCCCGGCTTCAGTCCAACAAGGGTCGCGCGCAGCGGACCGTTCTTGAGCAGTGTGCGACCGATGCGTTCGCCGGCCACTTCGAGTTCCGCCCGAAGGATATCCATCTCTTCGCTGAGCGAGAACAGGAGTGTGGCGCCCGTGATGTCGCGCTGCACTGGTGACATTTAAATCCTCGAGTTAATGATAAAGGATTGCCCCTATACCACAGTATAGAGTCAATAGTTGATGCATGCACGTTGCGGCCGTCAGTGGGCGGCGCCTATTGTTCGAACATGCATCATCAAGCGCCAGTTCGCGCTGCGGAGAACCTGATCTTGAATTCGACCGAGTCCGCGGCGGCATCGTCCGCGGGGACAGAGGCGGGCGAGCCGGGCGGGATTGCCGGAGGGCGCCGAGAGACAATCCTCACCGGTGACCGCCCGACGGGCCCGCTCCACCTGGGCCACTACGTCGGCTCCCTGCGCGGTCGCGTGGAACTGCAGCACGACCACGACCAGACCATCCTCGTCGCCGACCTCCAGGCCCTCACCGATAACGCCGGTCGCGCCGCCGACGTACGGCGCAACGTCCTTGAGGTCGTGCTCGACTATCTAGCCGTGGGAATCGATCCCTCGGTAACCAACATCGCCCTTCAGTCGGCCATCCCGGAGATGGCCATGCTTACCGTGCTCTACCTCAACCTGGTGACGGTGGCCAGGCTGGAGCGCAATCCGACCGTGCGCGCCGAGATAGAGCTGCGTGGCTTCAAGCGCGACATACCTGCCGGCTTCTTCACCTATCCGGTGAGCCAGGCGGCCGACATCACCGCCGTGCGCGCGACACTGGTGCCGGTGGGTGATGACCAGCTTCCGATGATCGAACAGACCAACGAGATCGTGCGACGGCTGGCGCAGTTGGCCGGTCGGCCCGTGTTACCGGAGTGCCGGGCACTTCTCTCGGCCACGCCGCGGCTGCCCGGTGTCGACGGACGCAAGGCCAGCAAGTCGCTGGGCAACGCTATCTCACTCTCCGCCACGCCCAACGAGATCAGTGCGGCCGTGAGGGCTATGTTCACTGATCCCGACCATCTGCGCGTCAGCGATCCGGGGCGCGTGGAAGGCAACGTCGTCTTCGCTCACCTCGACGCATTCGATCCGAATCGCGACGAGGTGGAGGAGTTGAAAGCGCATTACCGCGCCGGCGGACTGGGCGACATGGTCGTGAAGCGCCGGTTGGAGGAGGTCCTACAAAACATGCTGGAGCCCATACGCCACCGCCGTGCCGAATTCGCCGCTGATCCGGCAGCAGCGCTAGCCATGCTGGACGTAGGCACCGCGCGAACGAGGGAGACAGCCGCTACAGTCCTGGCCGACGTGAGCGCGGCGTTCCATCTCAACGACGAGATCGTCGCCGGGGCCATCGATAGCAGTCTGGTGGAGATCAACAGTGGGGAAGGTCACTGATGGCCGGCCGTCGCACCGATCCGAACATGAGACCGCACATGCGGCCCCAGACATTTGCTGAGGAGGTCGCCAACAGCGTCACGCATGGCGCGGCCCTTCTCGGTAGCATCGCCGCGATCCCTGTCCTTGTAATTGCCGCCGCGAGCCGGCATGACATCTGGCAGATAGTTGGGGGTACGATCTTCGGTATCACCCTGGTACTCCTCTACCTCGCTTCCACGCTCTATCACGCACTACCTGTAGGTCGCGCGAAGGGACTGCTACGCAGGCTGGACCATGCGGCCATTTACCTGCTCATCGCTGGCAGCTACACGCCGTTCACTCTCGGCGCGCTGCGCGGGCCATGGGGCTACAGCCTGTTGTCGATGATCTGGACGCTTGCCGTGCTCGGGATCGTGGCGAAGTTCACCCTCGGTTTCCGTTTCCCGCGGCTGTCGACCATGTTCTATCTGGGCATGGGTTGGTTGATCGTGATCGCCATCCATCCGCTCATCACGAATGTCTCGCCGTCCGGCCTTGCGTGGCTTGTTGCCGGTGGCCTGTGCTACACGGGTGGCGTCGTCTTCTACGTCACCGATAGCCGAGTGAAGTTCGGCCACGCGCTGTGGCACCTGTTCGTCGTTGCCGGTAGCTGCTGCCACTTCATCGCCGTTCTCTGGCACGCAGCTGCCACATCTGCCTGACGCCTTCCCGCACGTCTCTTGCAGACCCGCTCTGCGATACGTGAAATAGTGATCCGCGTTTCGCAACGCATCCCCGGACGTCTGACCCGAGGAATCCATGCTTCCGTCGTCAATTCCACTGATCGTCGCTACAGCGGCGTTCACATTGCTTGGTACCGCCTTTCTTGCTTGGGGCTGGAGCCGCGGTTTCTTCTCCGACCTGGACGCGCAGGCGAAGGTGATCTTCGAGGAGCGCGACTGGCGCCTTGAGCGACCCTGGGAAACGCCGCTGCAACAACTCGAACGGCAGGTCGCGCACGGCGAGCCCATTCCGGCCGAGAGCGGTGAGTGGGGAGGTGCCCGTTGACTGGACCGTCCACGATGCCCGGCCGCCAAGAGGGTGCGCTCAGCGAAGCCAATGTGCTCGCGGTGGCGGCCTCGCGCGGTCTGGTTCCAGATGATCTGGATGCTCGGCTGCGCGCTGATGACTCCAGCCGCAACGCCGTCCTCGTGCTCTACGCGTTGGCGATCGTCGGGCTCCTCGTCGCGTCGATATTCGGTGAACTGGCAAGCCTGAAGCTGCACTGGCCCGATCTTCTCACGCACCAGGCCTGGCTGACCTTCGGGCGCGTGCGCACGGCGCACCTCCATTCGGCGAACTATGGTTGGGCGTCGGCAGCCCTCATGGGCACCTGCCTCTGGCTCCTGCCACGACTGATGCACACCGAGCTGAAATCACCCAAGATCGCCATGTGGGGTGGGATCATCTTTCAGGTCGGCGTCTACATCGGGATGATAGGAGTGCTGCTCGGCTACAGCGACGGCATGGAATGGCTGGAGGCCAACCGATGGGCAGCCGGTCCATTCCTCGTCATTGGCGGTGGAATGCTCGGAGTGAGCCTGTTGCGCACGGCAGCGGCCCGTCGTGCCAAGCACATCTACGTCTCCGTCTGGTACATCATGGGAGCCTTCATCTGGTTCCCGATGCTCTACCTGACGGCCAAGTGGCCCACCTGGAGCGGGGTAGAGAGCGCCGCGGTCAACTGGTTCTTTGGCCATAACGTGCTCGGCTTCTGGCTCACTTCCATGAGCCTGGGGGCCGCCTACTACTTCATCCCGAAGGTGTTGGGCAGGCCCATCTACAGCTATCAGCTCTCGATTCTCGGCTTCTGGTCCTTTGCCCTGTTCTACTCGCTCAATGGCATGCACCACCTGGTGGGAGGGCCCCTTCCCACCTGGATGATCACCACTTCTATAGTCGCCAGCGTTTTCATGTTCATCCCGGTGGTGGCCACCGGAATCAACCTGCACATGACGGTGGTGGGACGATTCGGTGCGTTGCGCTACAGCCCGACGCTACGCTTCGTCGTCATCGGCGCCGTCGCCTATACTGCGGTCTCGCTGCAGGGGTCGTTCACGGCGCTCCGCGAGGTCAGTCGCATCACTCACTTCACGCAATGGACAGTCGCCCACTCCCACGTCGGCAACTATGCATTCGTGACGTTCATCGCCTTCGGCGCCATGTACTACGTGGTGCCGCGGCTGGTGGGTCATGAGTGGCCGAGCGCGCGACTAATCAACTGGCACTTCAACATGGTGCTGGCGGGGATCGCTATCTACGTCCTCTCTCTAACCTGGGCCGGGGTGGGTCAGGGACTGGCGCTGCTGGACGCGCGTATCCCGTTCCAGGTATCCGTCGAGCGGTCCATGCCCGGTCTGATTGGTAGATCGATCGGCGGATTGCTGCTCACTGTGGCGCACTTTGTCTTTGCCTATCACTTCTGGCTGATGGTTCGCCGGAAGGATGGTGAGGAGAGATTCTCACGGCCGCCATTCCACGACGCCCAGCCTATGCTCTACACCGCCGACGCAGCCGCCGCTAACGGGCGGTCCGGGCGACGCTCTGAGGCCAGCCGTAACGCACGGTTGGACCTCGCCGGGGGCACTGAGCCAGGGCTTCCAGCGGAGGGCACGACATGACACGCGTCTCTCTCATTGCTCTCGGCGCGTTCGCCATCATGGCCGGCGCGATTTGCCTGCTCATCCTCATTCCGCAGGCGATGCTCTCCCAGGTCGAGGCGCCACCACAGCTCAAGCCCTATACGGCCGAGCAGTTGGTCGGTCGTGAGTCGTACATCGCCAACGGCTGCGTCTACTGTCACTCGCAGCAGGTGCGCGACCCCTCGTTCACCACTGATGTGGATCGCGGTTGGGGTTCCAGAGCTACCGTGCCGGCGGACTACGTGTATGACAAGCCCCATCTTCTGGGTACCATGCGCACCGGTCCGGACCTGATCAATGTGGGTCAGCGGCTACCGGACAGCGAGTGGCACCTGATCCATCTCTACCAGCCGCGGTCGCTCGTCGACTGGTCCATCATGCCTGGCTACCCGTACCTGTTCGAGGAGAAGCAGGAGTCCGAGGTGAAGCCGGACGACCGGGTGATCACGATACCTGGGCCACTGGCGCCCAAGGGAGTGGTGGTGGTGGCGAAGCCGGAGGCGATCGCCCTCGCAGCTTACCTGATATCGCTCAACCGGCAGTACCCGGTACCCGCGTCTGCGCAGGCTCGCGACCGCATGGCGGTGGGAGGCGACAGTGCCATCCACTGACCAGGGACCGGGAGATGCGCCGGCCAATCACACTGGCCGCCCAGCCGGTGAGGGAACCCGCCGCGACAGACACTCCGTGGACCTGCAGCCCGATGTGCAACGGATCCACAGCACCATTCGACGGGAGCCGCGCGACCCCCTGGAGGGTCGGGAGCGGGTTCCGTGGTTCCTGCTGGCCCTAATTCCGCTAACCATCTTCTGGGGCGGCTGGTACCTGGGAAAGCACGGTGGCCAGTTCGACACCACCTCTCATCTGGCCTTCGCCACTCGGCAGACGGGGATCGCCGCGGCGGCTGCCGGCCAGAGCGCTGCGGCAATCAGCGATCCGATAGCCGCCGGTAAGGCGGTCTACGAGAAGAACTGTCAGGTCTGCCATCAGATGGAGGGTGCGGGAATGACCGGCGCCTTCCCACCGCTGGTGGGTTCGGAGTGGGTTACTGGCGCTCCGGAGATGGTCGTACGGATCCTGCTACACGGTCTGCAGGGTCCGCTTGAGGTGGCCGGTCATACCTACAACGGTGCCATGCCGGCCTGGGATGGCGTGCTTCAGGACGGGGAGATCGCTGCTGTGGCGACTTACATCCGTCAACTAGCAGGGAACGACGCCGGAGCGGTGGCACCGGCCACGGTGAACATCGTCCGGGAGGTGGACAGCGACCGCACCACTCCATGGACAGTCGCGGACCTGGAGCAGGCTCCCCCGGTAGACGCCGCCGGCGCCGATGCATCGGCCGCTCCATCAGCTCCCGACTCGACGACGCCCGCAGGAGGTGCACCGTGACATCGCCCATCCCCGACTCTGGTACGCACGCTGCCACTCATGGCCAGGTGTTGGAGACGGAGTTCGCCAGCGGCCAGCAGATGCTCGAGCCGCTCACCGTCACCGCCCTGTTCGATGACCCGGTCAAGGTGGAGCAGGCCCTGGATGCACTCTACGAAGCCGGGACGCCTCGCGACCTGATAGAGGTGGTGGTCTCGCGGGAAGCCGCCGAGCGATTTTACGCGAAGCTGCCGGGCCGCCAGGCACCCCGTTCTCCCCCACGGGAGACCTGGCGCTTTGCCGGCATCGGCGCCCTCGGTGGGTTCGTGGGCGGCGTCGTGATCTCACTGGTGATGGTCGCCTGGCCAGGGATCGACGCACCCGGCGGCCTGTCGCTGGTACAGGTTGCCGGCCCCAATATCGGCACCATGGCCGGCGCGGCAGTGGGCGCAACCGTGGGGGCTTTCCGACGTCAGCGTCCTCAGGCGCGTCACGCGCGGACCGCCGAAGCGGCCGACGCGATTGTCTTCGCGGTGGCCACAAGGACCGAGCGCGAGGCCGAGCTGATCGGCCAGCTGTTGGAGAGCCAGGGCGGACGCGACGTGCGCAGGGAAGAGGTGGAGGGTCCAGTCTAGTAGAACTGTAATGGCGCCCGGACGAACGACGCCGGCACTCGCGCATTGGATGGGCGTAGAGCCTGATCCACGATCCCGAGAGGAGGAGGTTGCATGTTGACACCGAAGGAGCTGCAGGAGCTGTGGCGTGATCTCGCCGACACCAGGGTACTGAGCGTTTACCTCGATACTCGGGTCACCGATCCGGCCATGCGCGAAGCGTGGCGGCCAGCCCTTCTCACGGCAATCAGGAGCGCCGGCGCATCCATAACCGATCCTGAGGAACGCGCCAGCTTCGATCGCGCGGCGGCCTTCCTGCGCGACCCGCAGTCGCCGCCCGGCGGCATGTGGAGCGCACCAGGGTGGGTGGCCTTTGCAACCGAGGACGGAGTTCGCTACTCCTCCGACCTGCCGGTGAAGCCGACCCCCATTGCCGTCTGGGGCAACGGACCGGTGGTGGCGCCGTTCACGCGCGCCATGAAGCAGCACCGGCCGGTGATTGTCGCCATGGTCGAGTCCCGAGCCGCTCAGATCTACCGTTACGCCATGGATCACATCGAGGCGATCGACGAGGTTAAGGCATCGGAGGAGGAGGGGGCAAGCGAGAAGACCGCCTCCTACCGTAGCAGCTCGACCTCGGCGCCCCGTGGCGCGGTCGGCACGGAGACCGCCCAGCGCCGTCGCCTGGCCTCCTTCACTCGCATGTCGGTCGAACTGACCGAGCGGTTGCGGGAGCACGCGGGTGACGAGGCATGGGTGCTCATTGGCGGCACCTCGGAGTGGGCCCACCACGTCTACGATGATGCAGCAAAGCACTTCTCAGGCCGCATCAAGATCGCATCAACGCTACATCATGGCGCCACAAACGGCGAACTTGTCCGCCATGCTAAGGATGCTGCCAGCGAGCTCCGGGGGGCCCGCGGTCAGCTCCTCGTGCAGCAGATCCTCGATCGGGCTGGCGGCAATGGCCGCGGCGCTGTCGGGGTGCCGGCAGTACAACGAGCACTGCAGTCGGTGGCTGTCGACCTCCTGCTCGTCTCGCCGGAGTTCATCCGCCAGCAGGAACCACAGGCCGAGGAGCTGGTGAGGTCTGCCCTGGCACAGGGGGCCGAAGTGGAGGCTCCTTCAGGAGATGCCGCCGTGGAGCTCGATCGAGTAGGCCACGGCGTCGCCGCCAGACTCCGCTTTCCCATAGGCGGCGCGCCCGACGCCAAGGGGTCAGACGACTCTCAGGTAGATCTGCCAGCGGCAGTCTGAGTCTCAGTAACTGACGACCTAGTCGCGAGCACAGGCGCCGGTCGTGGAAAGGGCGCCCTCCTGATACGGAGGGCGCCCTTTCTGTCGCTTTACTGCAGCCACTCATCCAACCGGCGAGCCACGTCCGGATGGCCGAACATCCCCGTGTGCATGACGCCAGCACTGCCTGGAATACGCAGGCAGTGGTCGGCGGCTATGGGGAAGCCAGCGCCACCATTTCGATCGTAGACTCCCAGCTCGGGCACCACGAGGTCGTTCGCCGCGCCCTCGAAGATGCGGTCGACCACGGCGTCCTTCGCCCGGCTCACGAGCCCCTTCAGCCCCGGATCCGTAGGCTCGTAATTGGCGGCGACGGCATAGTACGTAGCCGAGGATGCTCCACTCTGGTTGAGGGTGCGCAGTACATCTCCCTTCGGATCCATTGCTCGCAGCCCGTCCAACGCCTTCAGCGCCCCATGGCCGATGATCTTCACGGCGATCAGGATCCCGTCCAGCACGTCGGCCACGCCACCCGGCGGCAGCAGGTTGAGCCCTGTCGTCAGCCGGTCTATCATCTCCACCATGTGGTCTGGCTGAGCCAGTTGGGTCCCCTGATTGGGCACGCCAAAGAAGGCGATCTTCCGCACCTTCACCCGGTCTCCTTCCAAACCCAGCGCCGCGGCCCCCTCCAGGGTGCGGGCGACCAGCCCGCCGCGGCTGTGGCAGACCACATCTACCTCCAGCCGGCTGTCCGGCGAACGCTCCCGCAGGCTGTCCAGCAGCCAGCCGACATTCCGCGTCGGGTCGTGCGACAGGGTGAAGTGATCGAGGGCGAAGACACGGCCGTCGTAACGCCCGTGGAGAGCGCTCATGAGGTCCACTGGGATGTCGTGAAAGCCGCCCTGGGCAGTGCTGAATGTGCCGTGGATGAAGAGGAGCGCCGGCCCGCCTGCCAACCAGCCCACCCCGTCAGCAGTGAGCGCCAGCCGTTCGCGGTCGGCGGCGGCGGACGTCGACTCCTGGTAGTTGGAGGGGGAGAAGTCTCGCAGTCCGTAAGCCCTGTGTTCTGACTCCCAGTGCTCGGCGATCATCCTGGCTGGCTTGCCGATTATGGCGTCGGTGATGGGGTAGACGATCACCTTGAGCAGCTTCCGACCGATCGCCCCGAAGAGGCTGCGGTCGCTCGTCGCTCCGGCTGGCGGCGTGGACGGGATGTCGCGACGGATGAGGAAGCGCTTCCGTTGGCCGGACCCGCGCACCGCTGGCGGCTGGATCTCATCACCGTCCAGAGGGAAGTGCCATGTGAGGGCACCCGCCTCGTCCACCGCCAGCACCACCTGACCGGCGCCTGGTCCCAGGTCGGGCACCTCAAGAAGCAGGGCGTCGTCGCCACCGGGGTCCCTGAGGTCGCTGACCGTACTCGACTGTGGAACTGCCGTTGCCGTGATGTCGATCGTCGCTACTCCCGTCATGCCCACCCGGGCCAGCGCGTCGTCCAGGAGCGGCGTTGCCGCTTCTCTCGCCCGTGTCTCTGGCGCCCCGGCATCCAGCCTCTCCACACGACCACGCAGTCCTGGCGCTATCACTGCGTAGTCGCGACCCAACTCAACTCGCTCCGTTCCACCGCGTAATTCAGGCATCGTTGCGTCCTGGCTGGAGAGTGTTCTGTCGTGTGCGATCCGATCGAGATCGACTGCCGCTCCTTGCCCGTACGGACTGCGAGAACGGAAGCCGTCTCAGCACGGGACCCATCGGTTATACCACCCTTCACCCTTCCGGAGCGCGACTGAGCGTCAGGAACGGGTTCCCGTAGTAGACGTAGGCGAGATAGGACGATACGGGGTGCTCGCTCTTGTAATTGGCTCGCAGGTCGCGTAGCACCTCGGCCACCGAGCGATGGTCACCGACGGCCAGCGCCTCGTCGTAGAAGGTGAGGGCGAAGGTACGGGCGACGGTGTCGTTCACGGCCCAGAGCGGAGCGACGAGGCCGCTGAAGCCACCAGCCAGACAGTTGCCGGGAAAGCCACCGTAGTCGCCGAGCATCTCACCAGCCGTGCCGACCATGCAGGCGTTGAGGAAGATGAAGGGGGAGAACTCCATGCCCAGTCGCGAGCGCCGGAAGAAGAGCGGGGTGAGCGCCTTCCCGTTGCTGAGGTAGAGCGCAGCCTCACCGGGCCGCGACGGATCTACCTCGCCGTGTCCGGCGAAGTGTACTGCCTCGGCACCACCGACCGGCGCGAAGCGGTAGTTGAGTGACGCGTCGAGGAGCAATTTGAGGTTTGCCGGCGTGCAGTCCAGCGGTACTGCCGGCAGCGCGGCAAAGGTCGTCGTGAGCGCCAGCGCCTCCGCCTGCGCTTCGGGCAGCGCTCGCAGGCCGGTGGTCGCGCTGTACATGCCGGCCATCACGGCCATCGTCTTCACTTGGATGGAATTGCGTGGCGGCGAGGCGACTGTCGAATCTCCCAGTATCCACCGTCCCATCACCAACTGGGCGGACAGGTAGCGCGGGCGCGTGGGATCCAGCGGCGGGTCCACCAGCGCCAGCTCCCACGGCACGTAGGGTTCAGCGCTATTGAGCTGGAAGGTTATCGGACGGTCCGTGACTTTCTCGGCGACCGCGCGCAGCGTCTTCCAGAAAGCCTCGGGCAGCTTGGCGGCTACCGTCGCGCCAACGTTCTCCAGCAGGTTATCCACCAGGTCATCGCCACTCCACTGTCGCACCTGGTCTATGAGCTGCTTGGCGAACGTCTTCGCGTCATCGCCCAGGTCGATCTCCAGGGAGCCATCGGGGACCGGGATTCCGTGCGCGTTGCGGACGACGCAGCGGTAGCGGCCACCGGTCGCGTTAGCGTCGGGCTTGGCTATATCCAGTTCTACATCCGGCCGCGCCGTCGTGGTCTCCAGCGTCATCGTCGGAGGTGGCTCACTGGCGGTCAACCAGGACTGGCCGCGGTCATCGGCTTCCGGAGCAACGCCGGCCGTCCGTTCCACCACGATGTTCCGCGCCGCCGACCCGCGCGCCACACCGTCGGCGATGTAGTGGACAATGATCGATGTGAGCCTCACCGGCTCGTCCTGCGGCGACGCGACGAGACTGACGGTGACACTCGACGCGGTCGGGTCGGCGACGGCAACAGTGAGCTGTCGACGCCAACCGTCTGGCGCGAGAAAACCGTCAGCGACCACCTGAATGTCAACGTCGATGGTCGTGGCGCCAGCGGGTGCAGAGAGCTCGATCTGACCGCTGGAGGCGACGCCGGCCTGTGCCGTCGCGGCAAGCCCGACCACGACATCGAACGGAGTTCCCACCTGCACGAGCTGTGGAGCGTCGAGTCGCGGATGCGCACGCACCCGCACCGGCGGCTCAGCCTCTGCCTCCGACGAGCCAGACCCAGCCCCCGCTTCGCCACCGGGTTTACCTGCACCGGCGCCAGCCGCCTGCGGTGGCGATGGTGGGGGTGGTCGCATCGACGCCGAAGGGCTCCTGTCGTGAATTGACGATATCGAAGGCCGACGGTGTGGAGTAGGCACTGGTGGCTCGAATCCAGCCGACCGCACTTCCTGAGATTCCAGTTCATGGGGAGCCGCCGACTGCAGGTTGGACTCGCCGACGGCTACCGGCTCCTGCCCGCGCAGGACGACCCCGGGGAAATAGCGCGCGGCTGACTCGTCCAAGTCCGACGCCTGAATGGTCCGATCGGACGTGAACTCGTGGAGGTCCAACGCGTCGCCCACACTCATGTCCGTCGCCCTGTCGACCAGCCTGTTGAGCACCTCTTCAACCGACCGGGCGTACCAGAAGATCGTCACGCCTTGCTGGCGACGGATGGCGACCCTGCCCTCGTCGAGCGGACGGGCGAGGAGCTTCGCGGCATCGGCGGCGGTCATCTCCGCGGCATCGATGGGCTCCCACTCCCGCTCGGACGACCCGCGACGAGCGGTGTCAGAGCCGCTTGCGTCGCCGGCCAGGACGGGGCGTGGAACGGCGGCTATGGCACGAATACGAGCAGCATACTCGGCCAACCAGGCGCTCGATTCGCGCGCTGTTGGATCGAGCCAGTACCCGTGCTGCGCCAACCTAAGGAGCGCATCACCCACCGTCATCGCGGCATCGATTGTAACCGCATCTCTGAGCATGCTTCTCAATCCTTTCGAGAGGTTCAGCTCTACTACCGTGCGAAGCGGCGAGCAACATCGCGCGCCATGTCATGCGACGCAAGCAGACTCAGGCGCCGAATTATGAGCGTAGTTGCGATGGCGCACGCCACCGGGCGGAGGCATGAGCTATTGTTAAAGAGTGCTCTCGCCATCGAAGCAGACGCCCCGACTCGCGCCATCCTCGTCCTGGCCGTGACATCCGACCCTCCCGAGACTGCACCCGCGTCCTCGTCCTCCGGTATGGAGCACAATAGAGGACGCAGGCGCGGATGGTCGCTCGCCTGGAAGCTGCCCCTGTTGATCACGGGGTTGCTCGCGACGCTCCTCACCGCCACCCTCGGCCTGACCTACGTCACACTCGCCAGGGGGGCGCTGGCGGCTGCCGAGGAGCGGCTGGCGAGGGCTGGCGAGCAGTTCGGCGACATACTCGACGGAAGCGTGCGTCAGGCGCGCGCGCGGGTCTCAACGGCGGCCGCCGACAGCACCCTGCAGCTGGCGCTGGCGGCGCACGCTCAAGCCGATGGCGAGCATCGAGCCGATCAGTCCGAAGCCGCCGCGAGCTTGGCGCGGGCGACGCTCCAGCGATTGCTGTCGGGCGCAGGCTCCGGCCTCACCGCTGAGCTCTGGTCTGACGACGGCCACAGGGTTGCCTTCGCCGGAAGAGACGTCAGATCCGGCCTGCCCGACCAGGTATGGACCGCGGAGAGGCCGGGTTCGTCGCTGCTGCCACCCGGCTTCGAGTCGGCGGGCAGCATGGAAGCTCTCCGCACCTCTGACTCGCTCCAGGTCGGCAAGTTCTATCTTTCCGACAGTTCGGCCTATTTCTGGATGGTCTCGCCAGTAGGTAACAAGGGCGAACGACAGGGCTTGCTGATGCGCCAGTTTCGCATCGGCCGTGGAGAACGTGCTGACGAGACCATTCGCGCTCTCACCAGCGCTGATGTCTCCACCTATTTCCGCAACACCGACGGATCGCCGTGGGCCACGATAGCTGGTGACAGCGCCTCACCACCACGACGTCGCACCACCAGGGAGTCGAGACTGATCGTCAACCGCCCTGGTGTTGGCGACCTGCTCGCGGTGGAGGAGCCAGTTGCCGGCACCCAGTTGGTGCTCGTTCTGGAGCGTCCGGTGGCAGCGGTGCTCGCCGCTCCCCGCGCAGCGGTGCGTCAGTTGGCGCTCCTGAGCCTGCTCCTGCTGGCCGCCGGAACGGTAGTCTCGTCTCTCATCAGCCGGCGGATTACCCGGCCGCTGATGGCTCTCACCGGCGCATCAGAAGCGATCGCCGGCGGTAACTATGGCACACGAGTCACGCTCAACGGTGACAACGAGCTGGTGAGTCTGGCTAACAGCTTTAACCACATGGCATCCGAGGTCGGTGCGGCTCACGCCGCACTGGAGGTCCAGACCGAGGAAGCCCAGGAGACCGCCGAGCAGCTTGATCAATCGAACGTCGAGCTGGCGGCAGCTCTGGCTCACCTGGAAGAGCGGGAAGCGCAGTTCCGGGTGCTTGCCAACACCATCCCACACCTTTCGTGGATGGCGCATGCTGACGGGCGCATGTTCTGGTGCAACGAGCGCTGGCATGCCTACACGGGCGCTCGACCGGACGAGGTCAACGGGTGGGGATGGAATTCAGTAGCCGACCCGGCGGTGCTGCCAGAGGCACGCTACCGCTGGCAATTGGCAATCGCTTCGGGCACTGCTTTCGAGATGGAGCTCCCGCTCCGCCGGGCTGACGGGGAGGTTCGCTGGTTTCTTACGCGCGCGCGGCCCGTACATGACACGGAAGGGCTGGTGGCGCGCTGGTTCGGCACGGACACCGACATCCAGACGTTGCGCGAAGCGCGGGAAGCCGCCGAGTCGGCACGCTCCGACGCCGAACTGGCGCGGGCACAGGCAGAGGCCGCGAACCGGGCCAAGTCGGACTTTCTGGCCGTCATGAGCCACGAGTTACGGACCCCACTGAACGCCATTGGCGGCTACACCGAGCTGCTCGAACTCGGCATCCGCGGTCCCATAACCGACGCGCAGCGCCACGATCTGGACCGCATCCGGGTCAACCAGCAGCACCTGCTCGGCCTCATTGGCGGCGTGCTCGACCTGAGCCGGATCGAGTCTGGCAGGGTGAGCTACGACCTGACAGAGGTAGCGGTGGACGAATTCCTGACCGGCCTCAACAGCCTAGTGGAGCCACAGGCGGCAGCGAAGTCGCTCAAACTCGACTATGTCCCCTGCCCTGCCCAACTGTCGGTGCACGCCGATCGCGAGAAGCTGCGTCAGATACTTCTCAACCTGCTGTCCAACGCGATCCGCTACACCGAGGCCGGTGGCAGCATCACGGTCGGTGGCCAGGAGGTGGAGAGCGGCCGCGTGGAGATCACGGTCCGTGATACCGGTATCGGCATTGCGGCTGATGAGTTGGAGCAGATCTTCCACCCGTTCGTACAGCTTGACCGCTCACTGATCAAGATCCGCGAAGGAGTGGGACTGGGCTTGGCGATCAGCCTGGATCTGGCGCGCGGGATGAACGGCGAGCTGACGGCGATGAGCGAACCGGGGACCGGGTCATGCTTCACGCTGTCCCTGCCAGCCGCTCAGTTGCAGGAATAGTAAGGCTCAGTGCGCGGGGTCGGCCGGTTGGGATCGCATAGACCAGACCGCACAGATCGGGTGGCCCGTGCGGACCGCTTGTGAGGTACGGATCGCACGAACCAGAAGATCAGGCCAAACAACGCCGACCGCGACACACCTCAGCCATCTTCGCGCCATATCGACGCCAGACCGCCGGAGCCAGGTAGAATTCAGAGCGCCGGCCGCAGACTTCGGGTAGCCTTCCCGGTGTCGGGCTCGTGAGCTGCCGCGGTCACCATTCGGCGAATCCTCGCTCTAGCGACGCGGATCACATCTCGTGGAGTCCAGTTGGAGACCCGACGGCCGTCGAGGGCCGGCACGGTGGCGAGCCAGCCGCGCATGGCGTGGAGGACGACGGCGCAACGGTCCCCCTCCGCAAATGACCTCTCGCACGGCGGGAGCACCATCATCCGCGCGGCGGGGTGGAGCGCGGCAAGGGTGACCCGATTCAGGGCCACGAGCGCTGGCTCTCGACTGTCGACAAGGAGGAGCACGGGAGCGCGAACAGCATCCAGAACGGCATCGGCGAGGTCCATTCTCCCGTCTACCAGTACAATTGCGGCAAACGAGGTGGGGCAACGGGCCGCTGCACGCAGCGCCGCCGCCGCCGCCACACCCTCGGCGATAACGACCAGCGGCAGCCCTCGACCGGCTGCGGTGGCGACAACATGGTCTGCTGTCTCGATAAGCGCTTCGGCCAGCCGGTCGCAATGAGCGAGGGCGTCCGGATTGGCGCCGGGCTCATCCTCGCCGCCGGGTCGGGCAGCGATTACCGGCGCTACGAGTAGCCCGACATCGCGCTGAGCGAGCGCCAATCGCTCGGTAATGCACGGCCCGAACTGCCCGCCATCTTCCAGATAGAGTACGATACCCCGCGCCCGAGAGCCTTCTATCTCGACCTCGTGGTCGTTCAGCGCCGGGGCTCCCGCGGCTCCGCCCACCACGACGCTCGACGAGCGGCTCATGGGAGAATTGGCGGCGACCGTCGGCCGCTGTTGGTGACGCTGATGCCTCTCCGAGAGCAGGCAGGGTGAGAGGTTGACAGGACGTTCATGGGGGCGCCTCCAGGCAGCCGATTCTGTCCGGGCGCTGACGTACCTAGCGTGACGTCACACGATCGATCGGACATCACCACTCTGCTACAGATGGCCGTCGCCGTCTGTCCGGTTAAGTCCGACGTAAGCGAGCTCTACAATAAAACGGCTAACCGGCCGAACCGCTCGAGCTAGTCCTTTGCGGGACGAGATCGGTCCTTGGGGCTCGCGTTTGCCGACGAGTCATCATCCCGGCGAGCGCCACGGACGGTATCGCTGTCGTCGTGCAGCATGCGCAGGGCTGGCGTCTCCAGGTCGTCCAGTTGACCGCTCCGAGTAGCCCACACATACGCGGCCACTGCGATCGCAACGATCAACAGGGCAAGCGGGAAGACGATGTAGAGGACGCTCATCCAGCGCTCTCCACGTCGGCGACGAATGTCCGGCTGCGCCAGGACGCCAGTACCACAGTGAGCGAACTCGCCGGCATAAGGATGGCGGCCACCAGCGGGTTGAGGACTCCGGCGATGGCGAGCGTAGCGGCGACGACGTTGTAGGCGAGCGAGAAGGCGATGTTGCGCCTGATGACGCGCATCGTGCGCTCGCTCCCCTCCACCAGGCGGACCAGTGGGGAGAGTCCTGGCGTGCTGAGATAGACGTCGGCGGTGGCCAGCGACGACTCGGCGCCACCGTGTACGCCGATCCCGACCGACGCGGCGGCGATTGCCGCGGCGTCGTTGACGCCGTCACCCACCATCACGACCCGACCGCCGCGCGCCGTCTCGCGCACTACCCGCGCCTTCTCCTCCGGCGCCGCCCCTCCAATGCAGTCTTCCTCTGGTATGCCGAGATGATGTCCGGCAGCAATGACCACCGCAGGCGCGTCACCGGAGAGGAGTCGAACGTGCCAGCCGTGGGCGCGCAACGACTCCACCGCAGCCGCGGCATCCGGGCGGAGCGGGTCGCCGAAGCCGGCGGCCGCGACCACCTCTCCATCCACGGCGATGAGGACCGGGGTGAGGGCGAGATGTCGATCCGCACCCATCGTCTCGCGGCCAGTCGCCCTCTGCCGCACGAACGCCGGCGAACCGATCAACACGACGGAGCCGTCGACCGTCCCCTCGATACCCCCACCCATCACATGGGAGGTCTCGGTGGCTACGGCCGCCGTCACATCCGGCCAGGCGCGTCGGAAGCCCTCGGCAAGCGGATGACGCGAGCCACTCTCCAGCCCCAGCACCAGCGGCCGTACCCAGGCCGGCCCGTCCCACCACTCCAGCGCCGTGCGGGCTTGGGTGACGGTGCCTGTCTTGTCGAGAAGGATTGTTCCCGGCCGCGCCAACTGCTCCAGCGCGTCACCACCCTTAACGAGGATCCCCGTGCGGGCGGCGCGTCCCACCGCCACGCTCACCGCCAGCGGCGTGGCGAGCGCGAGGGCGCACGGGCAGGTCACGATAAGGAGGGCGATGGCGTGGTCCACCGCCAGCGCCGGGTCACGTCCCCACCAGACGGCCACGGTTATGACCGCGAGCACCAGAACGGCGGCCACGAAACGACCTGCCAGCCGATCTGCCAGCTTCACCACCGGCGCCCGTCGCTGCTCGCCATCCTCCACCTGTCGCAGGATGTTGGCGAGCCGGCTGGTCTCGCCCGCCCGGGTTACACGCAACCGGAACGGGGAGGTGAGGTTCACCGTGCCGGCATAGACAATCGATCCAGCAGCCACGGACTCTGGCAGGGACTCGCCACTGAGCAAGGAGAGATCGAGGGTGGATTCGCCGGTCTCCACCACACCGTCGGCGGCCAGCGTGTCGCCGGCGCGCACATCCAGCAGCATGCCCGGAAGAAGGGCGGCGGCAGGGAGTTCGCGCACCCGCTCCCCGCTACCATCATCCTCCACCACCCGCGCCGCGGTAGGCGACAGGGAGTAGAGGAGTTCGGCCGAATCGGCGGCGGCGCGCTGACCGCGTTGCTGCAGGTAGCGACCGGCGAGCAGAGCAAAGACGAGAGTGGCCAGACCGTCGAAATAGATCGGACCGGAATCGCTCACCGTGTTCACCGCGCCCCGGGCCAGCCCCACGACCAGAGCGAGGGCGATCGGAACATCCATGTGCAGCGAGCGAGTGCGCAGCGCCGCCATGGCCCCGGTCAGGAATATGCGACCCGGCCAGGCAATGGTGATCGTGGTGAGAATGAGGCTCGCCCACCGGAACAGTCGCTGGTACTCCGCCTCGATGCCCGTCGGCCAGCCGCTGTACATGGCTATCGCGGCGAGCATGACATTCGCCGCGATCGCACCGGCGATACCGACGCGACCGAGCATTGCCCGGTCCTCTCGTCGGCGAACCTCCTCGGCGCGCACGCCGCGGAATGGGTGCGGAGCATAGCCAAGGCGGTCCAGCCCGCGCGCGACGGCGGAGAGCGGGATCGCGTTCTCGTCCCACTCCACCCGGGCCAGGGAGCGTCGCACGTTCAGTTCGGCGCGCACCACTCCCGGTAGGAGCATCGGCACTCGTTCCACCAGCCAGACACAGGAGGCACAGTGCACTCCTTCCAGGTAGAGTTCCACGCGCGACAGCCCGTCGGGCGTCCTGTGCACGTAAAGCTCGTGAAAGGCCTCATGATCGAACTCCTCGTAGCTGCGATCGCTCGCCCTGACCGGCGCATCGCGACGGTCGGACATGGCGTAGTAGCCGTCCAGGCCATGTTCGCTCAGTATCGCGAAGGCGGTACGGCAGCCGGCGCAGCAGAATTGGAGATCGGCCGCGGAGCCGCTGATGAAGCCCTCCGGAACGTCGCTCGAGCAGTGAGCGCACGTCACCCTCACCGGGCGCACCGGTGCCTGCGGTGGGGTCACCGTTGCCGCACGCTCGGCCGACTCGTCTGACCGACCGAGCTCCGGGCGAGGCAGGGTGTCAGTGGCCGCCATGGCCGGCCTCCCGGATGGACGGAACGACGTTCGCGGGCACTCCGCTGGCCGCCGCCTCTGAAGCTTCGTGCAGGAGCGCCGGCAGCGTGATCTCCGTGCGCAGCTTGCCAGCGATGGAGAGTAGCCCGAGGGCGACGACGAACACGGCACTGGCGGCTGGCAGGCGACGGCCAAGAGGACCAGCCAGGCGATGAGCACCGACTCCGACAGCGACCATCATGGGGAGGGTGCCAGCCCAGAAGGCGAGCATCACCAGGGCTCCACCTGCGGCGCTCCCGGTTCCCGCGGCGGTGACGACGAAGGCGTACAGCCAGCCGCAGGGAAGGAGCGTGGTGAGAAGCCCCGTGGCCGCTGCCCGCACCACTGGCGGTCGCCCACGAGCACGGGCCAGAAGACCGCCCAACGCTCCGCGCGCCGCCGCCGATCCGCCTGGCATAGGCAGGCGGACCCCGCCAATCGCGGCGAGTCGAGAGACACCCCAACCGACCATCAGCGAGCCGGCGACGATTGCTGCCAGCCGAGACAGGCCGGCCAGTTGACCGGCGGCGTCCAGACCGGCGCCTGCTGCACCGGCCAGTGTGCCCAGCGCGACATAGGAGAACAGGCGGCCGCCGTTATAGGCAGCGTGAGCCCAACCGACAGCCCCACCCGTCGCCCGGCCGGTCGTGCCAGCGGCACCGCCGGCATAGAAACAGACGAAGCCACCACACATTCCGGCGCAGTGCGGGCTTCCCACCAGGCTGGCGATGAGCACCGCCAGGGCCAGTGTCACTTCGGCCGCTCCACCCGGCTCACGGAGGTGAACCGTTCGCTGTCGTGCGTGACATTCAACTTCAACTCCCAGCGGCCCGACTCGCCATCGGGAAGGATGGCCGAGTAGACGCCGCCCGACGGATCGTCGGCCGCCGACAGTGCCAGCCTGGCCACCTGGGACGCCCGACTGATAGCGAACGCTTCCAAACGCACGTCTGCTCCGTCCAACGGGGCGCCGGCGGCGTCGGTGAGTCTCACGCTCAGCCGGGTCACACCATCTTTCAAGGCAACCAGTTGGGTCGTCGCCTGCCACCCCAACTCGGCATTGTGGCTGCGCTGCGCCAGCTCGTCGTCCCAGTGAACTGCCTTCTGGTAATAGGACGGTTCCACGGAGAACGACGGATCGCTAGCGGCCAGACGAAAGACGAAAAGGTTAACGACAACGGTGAAGGCGAGGATCGACGCCATGGCGATCGGCCAGCCGAGCCCGCGCGAGCGCGGGCGATCGGGGGTATTAATCGGAATGCTCAACTGCCACCTCTAATGTTGTTGCTATCGGGGGCCGTGACCGCCGGCGCTGTTTGCTCGCTCGGACCGGCCAGTCGCCATGGTATGGACTCAGAGAAGCGATTTCCATCGTCCAAGCGCACCACGACGGCCTTCTCGCCGTGGATGAACTCCGACGGCGGCAGGAGCACGAAAATGCTCGTCGTGGCCATGGCACCGGGCTCCACGTGAAGCGGATTCTCCGGGGCAATAACAGTCGCCGCCGGTGCGCCCTCGACTGTGATCTGATAGTCCTGAGCTGCGCGTGAGCGGTTCACGACCTTCACCCTCACCTGATTGCTCACCAGTCCGTCCGCGCCCTGCGCGAACGGCGCTCCGATGCCCCGCAGCAGCGTCACCTCGGCCTCGGCGCGGTTGGCGAGAGCCCAGGTGAAGGCGCCCAGGAAGAGGAGCAATGCGGCAGGATAGAGCACCACGCGCGGACGTAGCCAGCCAGCCTTGCCGCCCTGCAATGCTTCCTGGGTGGTATAGCGAATCAGCCCCTCGGGACGATCCACCTTGCGCATGATCTCGTCGCAGGCGTCGGAACACTGGGTGCAGTGGATGCACTCCATCTGCAGCCCGTCACGGATGTCGATGCCCGTGGGGCACGTCTGCACGCAGGCGCCGCAGTCTATGCAGTCACCGGCCCCCTCTGCCTGCACGCGTCCCTTGGTCCGCGGCTCACCACGCTCGTAGTCATAGGCAACTATGAGCGACTGCCGGTCGAGCAGCACTGACTGCCAGCGCCCGTAGGGGCAGGCAACGATGCAGGTCTGTTCGCGGAAGTAGGTGAAGTCGAAGAAGATGAGCGCGGTCGTTCCGGCCATGATGAGGAACGACGTCGGGTGCTCGAACGGCGACCGGCGGACCCATACAGCCAACTGCTCCACGCCCACGAAGTAGGCCAGGAAGGTGTGCGCCAGAAAGACCGACAGGGCGAAATAGATGGCGTACTTGAGCACCCTGCGCGGGTGGAAGTGACGCCCTTCACGGTCCATTGCCAGCGAGCCGCTGCGCCCTCCCTCCACCAGCCGCTCGATGGGCCGGAAGAGGAACTCCATATAGACCGTCTGGGGACAACCCCAGCCACACCAGACCCGCCCGAAGAGCGCGGTGAGCAGGAAGATCGACACGACGATGCTCAGCAACAGCAGCATGAGCAGCAGCGTGTCTGTGGGCAGGAAGGTGGTGCCGATCAGCGTGAATTCGCGCCGCGGCAGGTCCAGCAGGATGAGCGGCCGACCGCGGAAGTGGATGTACGGGATGGACAGGAAGAGCAGCATCAGCACGTACGCCACCACCCGTCGGCGCTGATAGTTCTTGCCGGGCGCCGGCTTGGGTCGGATCCAGTTTCGCGAGCCATCCACGTTCAGCGTGGGCAGCACGCGACCGCTAGCCACCGGGATGCCGGGGCCTGTCTTCGCGCGACTGGTAGACTGAAGTGCCATGCTATACCTCGAGGTTACAACTGACAACTGACCGCGGACTTCCAGAACACCGTTAGCTCTCGCTCGCCGCCGCCGGCTCCGATCTCACGACCGACCGCGGCGAACGGGCTCACGGGTTGACCAGTTCGCCCTCCGGCGCCTTGGGATTGGCCGGACTGGTACCGCGAAGCGAGGCCACGTAGACGACGACGGCGTTCACGTCTTCGGGCTTGAGCATCTTGTCCCAGGCTGGCATGCCCTTGGCCGGCACGCCAACGCTCACCGTGTGCAGGATTTCCGGCAGGCTGGCGCCATGGATCCAGTAGTCGTCGGCGAGGTTGGGACCGATCGTCCCCCCACCGTCGGGACCATGGCAGGCAGCGCACATCTGGCCGTAGACGGTCTGGCCACTGGCCAGCGCTGACTGGTCGGTCGCCAGCGCCGCGAGTTGACCGGCGTCGGCGGACGGCGCACCCTCCGGGTGCTGATCGCGGAACGCCATCATGTCGTTCTCGTAATCCGCTATCCAGCCATCGCCTGATCCCACCGGGCCGACATTGATCGCGTAGATGATGGAGAAGACGATGGTTGCCCAGAACATGTTCACCCACCATCGCGGCATTGGATTGTCGTACTCCTGGATGCCGTCGTACTCGTGGTCGAGAATGCGACCCTCGTCCTCGGCCGCCGAAGGCCGGTCCTTCTTCGACTCAGGCGTCATCTGAACTATCCTTGCGGCTCTTGTTGACAAAACGATCGTTGACGTCGTCCAGCGGGAGCGAGGCATCGTGCTTCCACTTCGCGGGACTCCCGAACAGGAGCAGACGCGCCACAACCACGATGAAGGCGAGGAGGAAGAGGATGAGCGCGATGCGTGGGTAAACAGTGAGGTTCGCGGCGCTCATGATGTCGGAAAGCTTCATATGTCCTCCTGGCTCACGGGTCGGTGGTCGCGGCGGAACTGGCAGTAGCCGCTGGTGTGCGCGTGGCGTCCACCCCCAGCCGCTGCAGGTACGCGACCATGGCCACGATCTCCTTATCGCCCAGTGCAGCGGGTCCGCCCTGAGCCTCGATCTCGGCAGCGATCTGCGCCGCCTGCGCCCGGGCGAGCGCCGGAGCGTTGTTCACCGCATCGCCGTACGGCACGCCGAGCATCGCCATGACGTCGACCGACTTCTGGATCCGCTCGAAATTGAGCGTTGCGGTGAGCATCCCGGGATAGGACGGCATGATGGACCTGGCCGTGATCGCCTGCGGGTCCTCCATGTGTCGCACATGCCAGAGGTGCGGATACTTCCCGCCGATCCGGGCGAGGTCCGGCCCGATACGCCGCGAACCCCAAAGGAATGGGTGGTCGTAGACGAACTCGCCGGGCTTGGAGTACTCGCCGTAGCGCTCCGTCTCGTGGCGCAACGGACGGATCATCTGCGAGTGACAGTTAACGCACCCCTCGCGGATGTAGAGATCGCGACCGGCCAGCTCCAGCGGCGTGTAAGGCTTCACCGACGCGATGGTCGGCACGTTGGAGCGGATCAGGAAGGTGGGAATGATCTCGAACAGCGAGGCCACCGCCACCGCGACAAGCGTCATCACCGTGAAGAACACCGGCATGCGCTCCCACTTGCGGTGCCAATCCATGGAGGCAAAGCGGCCCAGCAGGCCCTTCGGCGCACTGCCCGGAACCGGCGCCAGAACGGGCTCCGCGTAGCGCGGCGATAGCGGGGCCGCCGTCACCACCGGCTCCTCGTACTGCGCCGGCCGATTACGCCACGTCATCAGCACGTTCCAGCCCATCAGGAACATACCGGTGAGGTACAGTGAGCCACCGGCAACGCGCACCCAGTACATCGGGGCGAGCTTGACCACTGTCTCCACGAAATCGGGATAGGCCAACCGCCCGGTCTCGTCGAAGGCGCGCCACATCAGACCCTGCGTCACGCCGGCGCTGTAGATGGATGCCACGTACAGCACGATACCGAAGCTGGCGATCCAGAAGTGCAACTCGGCCGCCTTCCGGCTGTAAAGCGGCGTCTGGAAGACGCGCGGCAGCAGCCAGTACATCATGCCGAAGGTGATGAAACCGTTCCACCCCAGCGCGCCGGTGTGGACGTGGGCGATGATCCAGTCGGTGTAGTGAGCCAGTGCGCTCACAGTCTTAATCGACAGCATCGGTCCTTCGAAGGTGGCCATGCCGTAGGCCGTTATCCCCACCACGAAGAACTTGAGGATCGGGTCCTCGACCACCTTGTGCCAGGCGCCGCGCAGCGTCAACAGGCCGTTGATCATGCCGCCCCACGACGGCATCCAGAGCATGACCGAGAAGATCATACCCAGGGTGGCCGCCCACTCCGGCAACGCCGTGTAGTGCAGGTGGTGAGGGCCGGCCCAGATGTAGAGGAAGATGAGCGACCAGAAGTGCAGGATGCTCAACTTGTAACTGAATATCGGACGCTCAGCGGCCTTGGGCAGGAAGTAGTACATCAGCCCGAGGAACGGCGTGGTGAGCACGAAGGCCACGGCGTTGTGACCGTACCACCACTGCATGAACGCGTCCTGCACGCCGGCGTAGATGGAGTAGCTCTTGAACAGCCCCACCGGGATGACGAGGTTGTTGAAGATGTGCAGCATGGCCACGGTGACAATGCTGGCCACGTAGAACCAGATCGCCACGTAGAGGTGCCGCTCGCGCCGCTTCACCATCGTGCCGACCAGATTGACCAGGAAGGCCACCCAGACGACGGTGATGGCGATGTCGATCGGCCATTCCAATTCGGCGTATTCCTTGGTCTGGGTGAAGCCCATGGGCAACGTGATGGCGGCGGCGACTATGATCGCCTGCCATCCCCAGAAGTGGAACTTGCTCAGGAAGTCCGAGTACATCCGCGCCTTCAGCAGGCGCTGGCTGGAGTAGTAAGCGCCAGTGAAGAAGGCGTTGCCGACGAAGGCAAAGATGACGGCGTTGGGCAGGTCCGTGTTGAACACCGGGCTGGCGAACTGCAACGCTATGATCAGCCCGACGGTCATGCCGACGAGCCCCCAGATGAAGGTCGCGAGAAGGAACTTCCGAACTATCGCGTCATCGTAGGTGAAGCTCTCCAGATGTGTCGCGCCATGACGACCATCATCGAACTCTGACGTGTGGGCACCGGTGACGGCCGGCCGTAGCGGGGGTGCGGTCATCGAAACTCGGATCTGTATGGATCGTGCATACCGCCTCTGGCTCCAGGCCAGGGGCGGTATGGTCGCACCGGGCGCGACTCGGGTAGCTGTTCGTCCCGCTGGAGCGGGACGAACTACGAAATCTCCTCTTATCCCTATATAGCGACAATCGGGGAAGCACCCCCGATCTTCAGGATTCCCCCGTCACTTCTGTAAGGGAAACCCTTCCAGCCGCGACGACGACCCGCGACTCCCACAACGACTGCGTGCCGCCCGGCGTAGCTTGGATACGGAGCGACTCGGAGAGAGTCAGCGCGACAGCCGGATCGAAGGCCCCCGCGTTCCAGTCAGCTCCACCCACATCGGGCACACTGATCAAGGCACCCCTGAGGACCTGCTATGCACAAGCTCGCGACCACCCTCCTCGCCCTCATCTGCATCGCGCTACCCTCTCAGGCACCGGCTCAGGCGCCCGAGAAGGTGGATGTCGCCACGCTGGAACGAATCCGAGACGAGGGCATGCAGCGCTCCCAGGCGATGGAGACGATCGGCTGGCTCACCGACGTCTACGGACCTCGCCTCACCGGCGGCCCGGAGATCAGGGAAGCTGGGGACTGGGTCAAGAAGCGCATGGGCACCTGGGGCCTCTCCAACATCCACGAGGAAGGCTGGCCGTTTGGTAAGGGTTGGTCGCTGGAGCGCTTCACCGCGAGCATGACGGAGCCGCGGGTGATGCCCATCATCGGCATGCCCAAGGCCTGGACGGTGGGGACGAAGGGTGCCGTCACGGCCGACGTGGTGCTCGCCCCAATCGCCACCGAGGCGGACATGGCGAAGTTCCGCGGCAAGCTGCGTGGCCGGATCGTCCTTACCCAGCCTGAGCGCGATGTGAAGATGCTGGAGGGACGGATCGTCCTCCGTATGGACGAGGACGACATCAAGGAGGCAGAGTCCCTCCCCGCCCCACGGACGGGCCCGGCTCGCACCGCCACCCCGCGCCCGAGCATGGCTGACGCTCGCGCGCTGCAGCAGCGCATCCAGCAGTTCTACATCGACGAGGGAGTTGTAGCCCTCATCGACCGCGGCTCAGACTCGTTCGAATCAGCCGGTGGCAGCGACCTCACATGGCAGACGCAGCGCGTGGACGGCGGCACTGTCTTTGTCGGCGCCGGCGGCTCGCGCGCTGACGACGGTGTCCAGGGCCTTCCCGCCATCACCATCGCCGTCGAGCATTACAACCGGATGGTGCGCGTGCTGGAGAAGGGCGTGCCGGTAAAGATGGAGTTGGATGTACGCACCCGCTTCCACGACGAGCCGCCCGCCGGGAACGGTTTCAACATCATCGCCGAGATCCCCGGTACCGATCCCGATCTGAAGGACGAGGTGGTGATGCTCGGCGCGCACTTTGACTCCTGGCACGGTGCCACTGGCGCCACCGACAACGCCACTGGTAGCACGGCGATGCTCGAGGCGATGCGCATCCTCAAGGCCGTCGGCGCGAAGCCGCGACGCACCATCCGGGTGGCGCTCTGGGGCGCCGAGGAGCAGGGGCTACTGGGCTCCCGTGCCTACGTGGCCAAGCACTTCGCCGACCCCGCCACCATGCAGCGGAAGCCCGGTTACGAGAAGCTCGCCGCCTACTTCAACCTCGATAACGGCACGGGACGCATCCGGGGCATCTGGATGCAGGAAAACCTCGCGCTCGAGCCCATCTTTGCCCAGTGGATCAAGCCGCTGGCACCGCTGGGAGTCACCATCCTCGGGCCACGCTCGGTGAGTTCCACCGACCACTCGGCATTCGAGGCGGTGGGGCTACCTGGATTCCAGTTCGTTCAGGAGCGGCTGGAGTACAACTCGCGTACTCACCACTCCAACATGGACTTCCTGGATCGTGTACAGCCAGATGACCTGATGCAGCAGGCGGTGGTCGCAGCCAGCTTTGCTTATCTCGCAGCGATGCGCGACGAGATGCTGCCGCGTAAGGCTGCGCCCGTACCCTGAACTGCGATGTTGTAACGGTCGGGATCTCGTCATGACTCCTGACAATCATCACCCGCAGGCGTCAGCGTCTAGCTGATCAGGGCCTGCGGGAGGATGACGGAGAAGGTGCTTCCCACCTGCGGCTCACTATGCACCTCCACCCAGCCGCCATGCGCCTCAGCGATGCCGCGGGTGATCGTCAATCCCAGGCCGATACCGCCGCGGCGACCGTCGACGCCCTGCCAGAAGCGGTCGAAGACGTGCGGAAGCTGTTCGGCGGTGATACCCACCCCGACGTCGCTGACATGGAAGGCGACGCCGGTCGATTCATGTACTTTTGCGCTCAGCGTCACCTGTGAGCCGGTAGGGCTGAAGCGGATGGCGTTGGCGACCAGGTTTCCGACTGCCTGGATGATCCTGTCGGGGTCAGCCTCGAGCTGCTCCACTCCTTCGACGATGTTGGAGTGGAGGGTCACCGACCTGTCTCGCGCCGCCCCGGCATGGATGGCCATAAGCGCCTCGACGATCGCCGCGACGGTGGTCGGTTCCGGATTCGCCTTGAAGCCTCCCGCCTCGATCGCGGCTACGTCCAGCAGGTCGCGGATGAGATGCTGCATCCAGCGCGCCGAGCTCCGGATGACGTCGCCCACGTGGGCCAGCTCAACCGGATCCCGCTCCGTTACCAGCGCCTCGCCACACATGGCGATCGCGCTGAGAGGGTTGCGAAGGTCGTGGGAGACCACACCAAGGATCTCGTCTCGGGCGAGCGATGCGCGACGCGCCGCGCTGTACGACTGGGCGTTGTCGATGGCCATGGCGGCGCGACGGGCGAGTTCCTGGGCCAGCTCGAGATCATCTTCGGTGAGCGATCGAGTGGAACTATAGCTACTCAGGACGCCCATCACATTCCCGCGTGCGATAAGCGGAACGAACAGCGCTGAGCGCAACGATAGCCGGGAGAAGAGGTCCTCGTGTTCGTCGTCGACGAAGATGGAGGAGCGCAGCTCGGGATCCAGCTCCTGCATCAGGAAGGCAGTTCCCGAGCGCCGCGCAACAGCCACCGGATGCAGCCCGTCCCATGGCGGCGGATAACGATGGCGAATGGTTCGCATTACCTCTTCGAGATCGGGGTGCAGATGGGCAACGACGCTCCGTGACCCGTTCACGCCGACGTCCAGGTCCAGCACGCACAGTTCGCCGAGCACCGGGACCGCGAGGCGCACCGCATGTTCTAGCGTCGGCCCGTACTCGAGCGTTGCCGCCAGCTTGGCGCCGACGCCGGCAAGGAACACCTGCCGGAGTTCCGCCTGGCGACGCTCGGTGACATCGCGCAACACCACAGTATGGAGCCGCTCACCATCCACCAGCGTGGTGGAAATGGAACCCTCGATCGGGAACTCATGACCATCGCTATGCAGCCCGAAGAGTTCGCGGCCGCGGCCCATGCTTCGCGGACTATCGCCGGAGATGCCGAAGACCGCCACAAGTTCCCTGTGCGCCGCCCTTGACCCTGCCGGCAGGAGCCGATCCAGCGGCTGACCTATCATCGTCTCGGCGGTGTAGCCGAAGACTCCCTCGGCGCCCTTGTTGAAGTGGAGGATGCGCTGGTCCCCGTCCGTCGTGACAATGGCATCGGCGGCGAGGGCGAGGATGCCGGCAAACCGAGCCTCGGATGCCCGAAGGGCAGATTCGGCCATGACCCGCTGGGTGATATCGCGCCCCTCGGCGATGAGCATGGTCACCGTACCGGAAGCGTCGCGCATCGGCTTGAAGGAAAGATCGAGAGTCGCAGCACGACTGCTCCTGGGGGCTCTTAGCTGCGCTTCGCACCGCACGAAAACGCCCCCGGCCGCGCCAGCGATGGCTTCGCGCACCAGGGTGCGCTCGGAATCGTGCCACCAGGGAAGGTCGGATAACGCGTGTCCAACCACGTCGTCCCGTCGTGCTTCCACGAAGACGAGAGCGGTCTCATTCATCTCCAGCACATTGCCGTCCAGGGTGAGAAGTGCGGTCAACTGGAAAGTCTGATCGAAGATGGCGTGAAAGCGTTGCTCGCTGGATCGGAGGTCCTGTTCAGCGCGCCGGCGGCCGAGCAGGTCATGGTGAATGGCACGGATGGCGAACGCGCCAAGCGCCGCCGTCAGCACCATCAGGGCAAGGATGAGCAGGTGGGTATGCTCAACGGTCTGCGCCTCCATCTCCTCACGATCGGCGAGCCGTTGACTCTCCACCGTGTCAACGCTGTCCAGAATGGCCGTCATGAGTACTATCTGCTCGCGTCCCCGGGCAGCCTGTCGAGCGTACTCGAATTGCGCCCCGCCGTCCGACAGTTCCCCTGAGCTCGCTGCCTCGAGAACGGCGCGGTGATCGGCCAGGAGGCTCGACAGCGCGTCCAGGCGGCCGGACTGGCGCGGCTCGTCAGCCATCAGGGACCGGAGGTGGGCGAGCGAACTGTCTGCTCTTCGGAAGCCATTCCGGAGGTCGGGCAGATAGGCTGTATCGCCCGTGGCGATGTGAGCCTGCCCTCCCGTCTCAGCCTGGAAGATCCCTGCAAGGACGGTGGCGGCGGCGGCGCGCAAATCCCGACTCCGGGCCAGTTGGCGTGCAGCCATGCGTGCGTTCCGCGCGCTGTAGACGGTCGAGGCTCCTATGAGCAGGAGGAGCACGAGCAGGGCGCCGATGATTCCCGCGACCTTCCGGTTATTGGCGGGCAACATGGCTGCGGACATTCCGGTTCACGAGGGTCGGGACGCTTCGCGGGCTTATCGGTGCACATTGCGACTCCCCACGCTGGCTGCGACAGGGACCGTGCGAGGGCCGCAATGGCCGTTACTGTTCGAGCCTGAAAAACCCGAAGCGCGACTGGCGAATCTGGATCGATGTCAGCCGTTGCCCGACAACGTCGAGACAGCGCCACACTTACCGTTTCCAGTCCGTCAGAGACAACGTGTCGCGCCTCGCCGTGAGGTGCGTCGGAGGCAGCCGGTCAGGGCGCCGCAACAGGATGAGCCAGGCCCGCCGTGACAGCGGCGGGCGGGAGACCCAACATGTCTTACACCGTTCCGGGATGCAGCTCAACACGAGAGTATAGGGTAGAAGCGCACCGTACCGCCAGCCTGACGTCGGGAGAGCCCAGCTCCGAGGGGCTCTGGTCGATGTCGATGGCGGAGGGTTCGCGCCTGACCGGAACGCTGGCGGTGCCGGATGCCGTTGAAATGCTACTGATGGCGGTGGCGGCGGCACTGTTATCGGGCACGGAAGAAGCGGCCACACTCCTCCATCTGGCGTTGGCAGCGGTGGAGGTCCACGTTTACGCGGTTATGCGCAGTGGTGGCACCTGTCCCCTGACGGTGAACTACGATCTCACCCTCGACAGCAACGAGCCAGAGACACGTCTCGTGCAGTTGCACGAGGAGCTCCGCCAGGCCAGCACGGTGCTCCAACTGATCGCCCGTGGCACCCTCCTCAACGGTCGCATGCATACCCGACGGGCCTGACACCCACCAGGACAGCCGACCGCTGTTTCGGCGTCTCGGACGCCAGCCCCCGATGAACCGGTAGCGCAAGCGAGCTGGCGCGTTCCGTGCAGCGAAAAATTGCCATGAAGAACCAGAGACGAGCTCAGCGACTACCAGCAGCGAAGTGAGTTGGAGATGAGGCGGCCGAACACTCCCGAACGTGTAGACAGAGGCCTCGAGGCACCTTTCGAGTCCCTGGCAAGTTTGGGAGAAGCGCTGACCCACCAACCCCACGCTCGCCGTGGCGTGCCGGCAAGGGACGAACCGATCCGGATCATCCTGGTGGACGATCACACCATCCTCCGCGCCGGCGTTCGCGCGCTCCTGCGTAGCGTGCCCGATGTGTTGGTCGTGGGTGAGGCTTCCGATGGGCTGGCCGCCGTGAACGTGGCCACCCAGGTGACCCCGGACGTGGTGGTGATGGATTTGGACATGGGAGCCGCCGACGGTCTCACCGCCACCCGCACCCTCGTCGCCCTCCCCCGTCCGCCGCGCGTCCTCGTGCTCACCATGCACATGGAGGAGGAACGTCTGATCCCCGTCCTCGAGGCCGGCGCCAGCGGCTACCTGGCCAAGGACGCCGCCGACCGGGAATTGGTGGACGCCATCCGGGTCGTGGCCGCCGGCGAGGTCTACGTCCGGCCAGCCGTTGCACGGCTGCTCGCCGCTCGGCGCGAGGACCGCACGGCCCCGCAACCGAACCCGCTTGCCGAACAGTACGCACTGCTCAGCGAGCGCGAGCAGCTGGTGGTGCGACTTGTGGCGGAGGGCTACAACGGTCCGGAGATCGGCCGTCAACTGGGCATCAGCCCGAAGACCGTGGATACCTACAAGCAGCGTATCGACGAGAAGCTGGGGCTCTCCCACCGGACCGAGTACGTCCGGTTCGCAGTCGCCCTCGGCCTCCTGAACGGGAGAGATAGCGGGCCAACGAAGGACGGATGAGCGCGTGTCTCCAGCCGTCGGCGCGCACTCCGACGGACCTGGTCCTGTTATCTTTAATAGTTATCGCGCACCGGCCCCCTGATCGGCCGAGCCGCCTTCGTTCGCGCCATGGGCAGCCATGGCAGGATCACGCCGTGACACTATGTCTGTGGAAACCACGTTCGAAAGCACCGGGACCGCGACCGCCGAGGCCCGACTCGCCACAGAGGTGGCCCGTCGTCGGACCTTTGCCATCATCAGCCATCCGGACGCCGGTAAGACGACGCTGACCGAGAAGCTGCTGCTGTACGGTGGCGCGATCCATCTGGCCGGTTCGGTCAAGGCACGCCGTGCCCAGCGACATGCCACCTCAGATTGGATGAAGCTGGAGCAGGAGCGCGGAATCTCGGTCACGTCGAGCGTTATGCAGTTCGACTACGCGGGATGCCGGGTGAACCTGCTCGACACCCCGGGGCACGGCGACTTCGGCGAGGACACATTCCGCACTCTCATAGCCGCCGATAGCGCGGTGATGCTGCTCGACAACCGGCGTGGTGTGGAGGAGCGGACGCGCCAGCTGTTCGATGTCTGCAAGCGGCGGCGAATCCCGATCTTCACCTTCGTCAACAAGTGCGACCGCGTCGGTGAGGATCCGCTGAAGCTGATCAGCGATGTGGAGGCCGATCTGGGGATCGCCTGTTACGCTGCCAACTGGCCCATTTTTGTCGGTGCAGTCTTCGTTGGCGTCTACGATCGCCGGAAGGACCTGGTCCACCTGTTCGACCGTGACACCAAACATGGGTCGACGCGAGGGCACGAGACGGTTGGCTCGCTGGACGACCCACGGGTGAGGGCGCGCCTGGATGATGGTGCAATAGAGCGTCTGCGCGGCGAGCTGAGCCTGTTGGACGAGGCCGGTCAACCGTTCGACGAGGCGATGTTGAGGGCGGGGGAGCTGACCTCGGTCTACTTCGGCAGCGCGCTGACCAACTTCGGCGTCGAGCCATTTCTCGAGGAGTTCGTCACCCTCGCTCCACCGCCTCAGGCCAGGTTGGCCGGCGAGACGGTGATTGAGCCCACCGATCCGTCGTTCTCCGGTTTCGTGTTCAAGATCCAGGCGAACATGGATCCGAAGCATCGCGACCGGGTGGCGTTCATCCGCGTCTGCTCCGGACGTTTCCTGGCCGGAATGGAAGTGCGCCTGGCACGGACGTCGAAGAAGGTACGGCTGGCGGCGCCGCAGCAGTTCCTGGCCCGTGAACGGACCGCCGTCGAGGACGCCTGGCCGGGCGACGTGGTGGGCATCATTGATCGCGGCTCGCTACGTATTGGCGACACGGTGAGCGAAACGCCCGGCGTGGAGTTCGCCGAGATACCGCGCTTCGCTCCAGAGCACTTCGCGCGCATCGTGATAACCGATCCGCTACGCCGGAAGCAGCTGGATGTGGGGCTGCGCCAGCTCACCGAGGAGGGAGCGGCGCAGGTCTTCTTCACCGACTCCGCCCACGCCACGGTGCCCCTGGTGGGGGCGGTGGGGCAGCTCCAGTTCGACGTTATGCTCCACCGTCTGGAGCACGAGTACGGCGTTCCAGCGCGGCTGGAAGGGTTCCCCTTTCGCTATCCGCGCTGGGTCACCGGCCCCGAGTCGGACATCCGCCGCGTGGCTGGTGGCAGCGGAGTCCAACTGTTGCGCGACGCCAAGGATCAGCTCGTGATGGTGTTCGCCGATGCCTTTGCCGCCCGCTGGATCAGCGACCGCGAGACATCGATCACGTTCGCCACCTCGGCGCCCTGAATCCACGAAGACATCAGGGTGCCAGCGGTGCCTGGTTAATGTTCAGCGCGCCGGTGTAGTACGACATCAGTGACTGCTGGAAAATCAGGTTGTAGCGAGCGTTCACGTAAGCGCTCGCCGCCTGCACCTGGGATGCCCGCGTCTGGGTGACTTCCACCAGCGTCGCCGCTCCTACGCGGTAACGCTCCTGTATCGTCGTCACGGCCAGGTCGGCGGCACGCTTTTGGGCCGCCGCGGCCACCAGTTGCTCCTGCGCAGCCTGGTAGTCCAGGAGCGCGCGCTTCACCTCCAGTGACACCGCCTGGCGCTGCTGCTCCAGCGTGAGCCGAGCGTTCGCCAGTTGCAGCTCCGCCTGCTGGGTGTTGATGCTGGCGTTACCGCGATCGAAGATGGGCAGCGACAGGCTCAGATTGACCGATCCACCTCGCCGCTGATCGAACTGGTTGAAGAAGCCCAGGTCGTTGAGGTTGGTGTAGGCGCTGTTGTAGCCTGCACTCATGGACACGCTGGGCAACCGGCCGCCGCGGGCGGACCTGATGGACTGCTCGGCAGCTTCCAGCCGCGACAGCTGCGCGGAGAGATCGGCGCGTTGGGTCATCGCCTGAGCGAGAAGCGAGTCCAGGTCGTAGCGTGGCAGGCCGGGGATCGAGTCTTCCACGATCGCCGCCGTATCGACCAGGACGGGCGGCACGAAAGTGTACTCCTGCGACGGATCCAACTGTAGCGTCTGCATCAGGTCCACCTTGGCCAGGTCGATCGCCTGTCGAGCCGTGAGCACCGCCAGCCGCGCACTGGCCACCGCTGCCTGGAGCTGGTAGAGATCGGAAACCGCGCGGGTGCCCGCCTGAACGAACCGCTCCACCTGACTCTGTAGCGCTTCCTGCGCTATCAGGTTCTGCTCCTGCACGCCTAGCTGCTCCTGGTTCGTCACCAGCGAGAGGAAGTTGGAGGCGACGGTGAAGACGACGGTCTGCTGGGTGCGCATGAACGTCTGTTCCGTCGCCTCTTCGTTGGCTTCCGCGCTACGCAGATTGGCGACATTCTGGAAGCCATTGAAGAGCGTCACGCCCGATGAGAGGCCGGCATTCACCGACTGCGACGTCTTGTTGATGATGCGGCCTTCATTCTGGTCGAAGTTCCGTCCGACATTGGTGGCCGTACCAGTGCTCACCGAGAAGTTAGGCAGGAACTGCATCCGCGCCTGACGCACGTTCGTCGCGCTCTGGTCGATCGTGTTGCGGCCCTGGCGAACGGTGACGTTCTGGCGGAGTGCGATCTGCACAGCGTCGGTGAGGGTGATCGGAGTACCGGGCGAGGGCGCTAGCGGCTGGGCGGCCGCGGGCGCGGCGGCCAGGGCAAGCGTCGCCCAAGTGGCGACCCCCATGATCGCGGCGAGGCGATTGGGCTTGAGACGGACGGCGAACGACATGCGAAATTCCTCTTGTATGTGGGCACAGGCACGGATTGAGCGGTCGTGTGACGACGCTTCGCGTCCACCAGCGACGTCGATGACGACGCCGCTGGTGGATGATGCGCGCGTGCATCACTCGTAGCGGAGCGCCTCGATTGGGTTCAGGCTGGCAGCCTTACGGGCCGGGTAGTAGCCGAAGAACACTCCCACCGCCGCCGAGAAGCCGACGGCCAGGAGCACGGCCGACATCGGCGTGGCCACGGCCCAGCCGGTGATCCGCGCGAGCAGTGCCGCGCCACCAAAGCCAACAGCCAGTCCTACAATCCCGCCCAGGACGCTCATGACGATGCTCTCGATGAGGAACTGGGTGAGGACATCGGAGCCGCGGGCGCCGATTGCCATACGGATACCGATCTCCCGCGTGCGCTCGGTGACCGAGACGAGCATGATGTTCATGATCCCGATGCCGCCGACGATCAGCGAGATCGACGCGATGGCGGCAAGCAGGCCGGTCATCACCGACGTCGTGCTCGTAGCCGCAGCAGCAATCGCTGTCTGGTCACGAACCGTGAAGTCGTCGGGCTCCCTGCCGCCCAGCTGGTGCGACTCACGCATGATCGCCGTGATCTCCACGATCGCCGCCGGAATGTCCTTGGTGCTGGTGGTACTGGCCAGTATCTGACCCAGGAAGGACCGTCCGCTCAGGCGCTCCTCCGCCGTCGTGTAAGGCACCAGGATTACGTCATCCTGATCGGAGCCGGTGGCCGTCTGACCCTTGGGTTCGAGCACGCCGACTACCATGAACGGAGAGCGGCTCACCTGCACCGATGCGCCCACCGCGCCACCATCGGGGAAGAGGTTGTCGGCGACCGTCTTGCCGAGCACCACGACCTTACGCTTGGCCCTGACGTCATCATCGCTGAACAGGGCGCCATCGGATACTTGCCAGTCACGAATCGTCAAATAGTCGGTGCTGACGCCATTCACCGAAGCGCGCCAGTTGCCTACACCACCGATTATCTGGGTGAATGTCATGACCACAGGCGATACCTCGGTAATGTACATCCCCTCGTCCTTGAGCTTGTCTGCATCCATCACCGTCAGTCGGTTGAAAGCGCCGGCACCCATGTTCGCCCCGCCCTGTGCGGTGGTGCCGGGCGTGATGACGATCATGTTCGTGCCGAGCCCCTTGATCTGCGCTTCGATCTGCGACTGCGCACCATTGCCTACGGCGACCATGACGATCACCGCTCCGACGCCGATGACTATGCCAAGCATCGTCAGGAGAGTGCGCATCTTGTTCTTCAGTATGCTCTGGCCAGCAACCTTGAACAGAGTCGTGTTCTTCATGCTGCGTCCTCCTGTTCAGTAGGGGTGGTCTCAAGCATCTTCTTAATGTCTGCGGCGGCGTTACGTCGCCCCTCGACCGGGTGGTCGCGAATGACGCGGCCGTCGCGCAGTTCCACGATACGGCGGGTGTACTGCGCAACCTCAGGTTCGTGGGTAACGATGAGCATCGTGATTCCGGCATCGTTGAGTTCCTGGAAGAGCGCCATGACCTCGACCGTGGTATGGCTATCCAGGTTTCCCGTGGGCTCGTCGGCGAGCAGCAGCGTGGGTTCGGTGACAAGCGCGCGAGCGATCGCGACGCGCTGCTGTTGGCCACCGGAGAGTTCGCTCGGATGGTGGTCCATCCGCTCACCCAGCCCCACTCGCTCCAGCGCCGCCTCGGCCATCCGACGCATCGTCCGGCCATCCTTCCAACGGCCCTCACGATCGTAGAGCAACGGCAGTTCGACGTTGTCGAGCGCGCTTGTCCTGGCCAGCAGATTGAAGCCCTGAAAGACGAAACCGAGCTTGTGGTTACGCAGGTCGGCGAGCTGGTTGCGGCTCATGCCGTCCACCCGGATGCCGTCCAGGTGGTAGCTGCCGTCGGTGGGGGCGTCCAGGCAGCCAAGGATGTTCATAAGGGTGGACTTCCCAGAGCCCGAGGAGCCCATAATGGCGATCATCTCGCCGCTCTTCACGGTGAGGTCGATGCCGTGAAGCGCGAAGACCTTGTTGTTCCCCATCGTGTAGACCTTGGTCACACCGGCGATCTGGATTACAGATGCGCCAGCCGCTCCGTCGCCGCGTGGCGACGGGGCTTGGTGCGCGCCGGACATGATCGTCTGATCAGCGGTGGCGTTCATCAGAAGCCGCCTCCTCGGCGACCCTGCTGCGGCTGCTGCTGGAACGGATTCGCTGCGGCCCCGGCAGCAGTACCAATGCTAGTGCCGATGACGATCTGCATTCCTGCCTGAAGGTCCGGACCCATTACCTGCGTGCGCTGGCCATCGGTGAGGCCGGTGCGCACCTGTAGCGCCGCCAGCTTGCCGCCCTTCACAGTCCAGATCGTTCCCATGGAAGAGCCGCCACCGGTGCGACGCATGCCTGCCGGGGGGCCACCCTGGCCACCCTGGCCGCTCGGCGCACCAGCGGTACGGGCCGGCGCGCCAGCTGCCCCCGCCGGTGCCCCACTACCATTAACCGCCGGACGCGCACCACTCGCCACGCTATCGGTACGCACACCCTCCGCGCCGACCAGCATCTCCGGCGTCGGCTGGAAGCGGAGCGCTGAGTTCGGCACGGACAGCACGCCATTCGCCGTGTCGGTGACGAACTTGACAGTTGCCGTCATGCCCGGCATGAGCTTCCCATCATCATTCTGCACCGCCACTACCGCCGTGTAGTTCACCACGTTCTGCGTAATCGCGGACTGCAGGCGGACCTGCTCCACCTTGCCGTTGAAGGTGCGGTTCTGGAACGCACTGACGGTGAACGAGACATTCTGGTCGGGATGGATGCGGCCGATGTCGCTCTCGTCGATTGATGCCAGGATCTGCATCTGCGAGAGGTCATTGGCGATCAGGAAGAGCTGTGGCGTCGACATGCTCGCCGCCACCGTCTGCCCAACGTCCACGTCGCGCGACACCACCACTCCGTCGATCGGGGCGTAGATGGAGGTATAGTCAAGGTTCTGCTTGGCCCGGTCCAGGCTGATCTGCGCTGACTTCACATTGGACTTCGAAACGGCATAGCTGGCCTCGATAGAGCTAAACTCGGTCGCCGTGACGATCTTCGCATCGAACAGTTCCTTGTTGCGCTCATAGTCCGACTTGGCCTGCTGGAACTGCGCCTGCGAGCGCTCCAGCCCCGCAGCCGCCTCGGCCACCGCCTGCTGCTGCAGCACGGGGTCGATGCGAGCGATGAGCTGGCCCTTCTTCACCTTGTCGTTGAAGTCGACGTAGATCGCCGATATCTGTCCGGACACCTGAGTGCCGACCTGCACCGTGCGAACCGCGTCCAGAGCGCCGGTGGCCGATACCGTGGACTGGATATCAGCGCGCTCCACCGAGGCGTAGCGGAAATTGGGCTGGCCGCTTGCCTCGGCGCGCTTGTAGAACCACAATCCGCCGCCAATTACGATGACGAGGGCGATCAGTACTGATATGCGTGTCTTGTTCATGGCGGTTTCTCCGAGTACGGCCGGCGTTGCTACCGGAAGGGTGCGCTCTGGTTATCGCACCAGGGCCTCAATGGACTGTCACCGCAGCAACTGGCCAGCGGCTTCCTGCATCTACCATACGCACGTAATGAGCGCGTGATGCACTCACTGGCGCGAGCGGCACGGGCATGTCATGAACTGCACGACGGTGACATGAATGTCATCCACTCACGACGCCCGATGATCACCCGGCACCAGTGAGCAACGACATCTCCACCCCATCCGCTCATCGCGCCCAGTGGTCGCCCAGCGCCAGTCGGCCACGACATCTGGACCCATACGCACATCGCGCCCGATGGTCGCCCCACGGCAATCATCCACTACGACTCCTCGTCGTTCGCCACACGAGCTCATGCTGTCCATCAGCCCACGCCAGATGCTGGCGCACGATGACGCGCTCCTATCGGTGGCGTGCAAGTGCCATTCGTGTGCGCCCCGGTGCGGTTCGTGACGATGCCGCTGTCGGCGGGGGGTGGCGACCACGTATGGTTGGACGTATGACGGGTGCTCTGCATCCGGCGTTAATGCGCCCGGCGCACTGACGCGAGATGGGATGGCTACGAGTCAGGAGAAGCTGTGACGAGCATCGGCAACAGGTCGCCGGACGGGACAACCCGCGAATGGGCAGTGGTGAACAGGCTACCCGGCCACCTGCGGGGTAGCTCGTTGGCCGACGGCCCACTTTCCGACGGGTTGCCGAGCGATGCCGCCACCATCGGCACGCGGATAACCAAACGCGAACTTCTCTTCATCTTCGCGTTCTGGATGCTCTTCGCCCTGGTCACCATAGCGAGTCGCATGTTCGATGCCCGGTCCATGCAACCGCAGGGCACGATACTCTCGCCGTTCAACCTGTTGGCGATAGCCGAATCGATGCTCTGGGTGCTGCTCACCCCGGCAGTATTCTGGCTTGCCGCTCGCTTCCCGCTCGACCGTGGTGGCCGGATGGGACACGTTGCGCTCTATGTGTTAGCAGGCGTAGCAGTGCTTCTCATAGTGAGTCTGTTCGGCGATGCGATGCGCTCGTGGCTGCTTCCACCACGACCAGGCCGGCGGCAGACTTCGCTCCCCTGGTGGAATCTGGCTGCACGCTTCTGGCTGTTGAACGACCTCATCCGATACATGGGCGTGTTGGCCGCCGGCGTGGCACGCTCGTACTCCCTACGCTATAGCGCCCGCCAGGCGCAGGCGGTGCTTCTTCAGGCACAGCTTGCCCAGGCACATCTTGATGCACTTCGTCGCCAGCTCGACCCACACTTCCTCTTCAACACGCTGCACGCAATCTCATCGCTGGTCGAGCGCGACCCACGCGGCGTGCGACGGATGATCTCCCGGCTCGGCGAGCTTTTGCGCCACAGCATCGAGGGATCGAGCGAGCCAGAGATCACACTCCGGCAAGAGCTCGAGCTACTCCGCCGCTACCTGGACATCATGCAGGTCCGTTTCCAGGACCAGCTCAAGGTGGAGCAGCACATAGATCCGCGCGCATTCGACGCACTGGTTCCCAACCTGATCCTCCAGCCCCTGGCCGAGAACGCCATCAAGCATGGGATCGGCCAGCTCACCGGCACCGGCCAACTGACTATCGAGGCCATAGTTGAGGAGGGTGTAGATGAGGGAGCACGGGCAGAGTTGGTTTTGCGAGTGACCGACAACGGTCCTGGACTGGATGAGCCGGAGGCGGCGCCATCCCTTCCGTCGTCCCCCGGTGCGGGGAGTGGATTGGGGCTGCGCAATACCATCGCCCGCCTGGAGCAGCTCTACGGTCGCGGTGAGCGGTTCACCCTCACCGCGGCTGCGGACGGCGGGACCGTGGCCGAGGTGCGAGTTCCCTTCCACACGCATCGGGGCAAACCGGGCGAGCTACCACCCGTGCCCACCATGGCTCGGCAAGAGATAGCACGTGCGGGTTGACTCTCCCATCCGCATCCTTATCGCCGACGACGAGCCCCTGGCCCGTCAACGGCTGGAGGATCTGTTGCGCCACGAACCGGGCGCGGAGATAGTAGCTACGGCGGCCGACGGTGCCGCCGCTGTCGCAGCCATCCGTCAATTGCGTCCGGATCTCGTCTTCCTGGATGTGCAGATGCCCGGCGGCACCGGACTGGACGTGGTGAGCGAGATCGGATCGGACGACATGCCGGCGACGATCTTCGTGACCGCGTTCGATCAGTACGCCCTGAACGCCTTTGACGTCGCCGCCGTGGACTACCTGGTGAAGCCATTCGACGACGAACGCTTCGAGCAGGCCTTCCGCCGCGCCCGCCGGGTTCTCGAGTTGGAACGGATGGAGCGGCTGCGCATGCAGTTGCTCGCCGTGCTTCAGGCGCCAGACAACAGTGAGGACAGCCTCAGCGATCAGCCGGACGGCGGCTACCTGGAGCGGATAGCCGTCGAGATGCGCGGAAGAGTGCGAGTGGTGCCGGTTGCCCAGGTGGACTACATCACCTCCAGCGGCCCCTACGCCGAGCTACACGTGGGTGAGCGCACGTACCTCATCCGCGAAGCGATGCAGACGCTTGAGGAGCGCCTGGACCCTGCTCATTTCCTCCGCGTGCACCGCTCGGCCATCGTTCGCATAGAGCTCGTCGAGACGCTCTTCAAGGGCGCCGGAGGAGACTACGAGGTGCAACTGAAGGGCGGGGTTCGGTTGCGCGTCAGCCGATCTCGACGCGAGGAACTGGAGCGTCGGCTGGGTATGGACTGACGCGCGACATCACCCGCCGACTAGGAGGCGGGCAATGCTGCTGAGCTACCTGAGCTTATAGAGGTATGCGGCCATGTCGCGCGCCTCACGTTCGCTCACGCCCAGATCGGGCATGGCCGTGCCGGGTTCCACGGTCTGCGGAGTGACTATCCAGTGAACCAGATTCTCAGGCGTGTTCGGGAGTCGACCGGCGATGAAGCTGCGTCGGCTCCACGCGTTGAGCGGCGGCCCAACCATGGCGTCCGCACCGCGCACGCCGGGAATGGTGTGGCAGGAGCCACAGCCGAAGTTCACCAACGCCTGCCTTCCAGCATCCGCGTTGCCGCCGCCGGCTGCGAGCGACGCCGTGGCTGCCGCAGCGGTAGCCTTTGGGTCGTTGTCACGAGAATCGTCCGGCGGCAGGCGCATGTCGCACGCCGATATCAGAAGCATCAACGCGACGAGCGCGAAGCACCTGAATGCTTCAGCGTGCGCGCGACGCACGGGAACTGATTGCTCCATCGAATCGCTCCCAGACTGAACGGACCCGCGACCCTGGTGCTGCCGCGGCGCGACAATGGTCGAGGCACCTGATTTCCGTCTCATCCGCAGACCGTGAGAAAGCCCGGGAGGGCGGTGAGGATCACCCCGATAGCCGAGATCACTGCGAAGATGGTGCCGAAATGCACGGCGAAGCCTACCCGTTCCAGCGGTGTCGGTCCAAGACCGTCGTCGGGAGCGCCGGTTTCATGACGCTGCTGCCGGTATGTCACGAGCATCCAGCCGATCACGCCCAACGCAATCGCGGTAGCCACGACAACGAACAGTCGTGCCCCAGGCAGGCCCAGAACCGTCTGCTCACCCAGCCCCGCGCGGCACAAGTTGGAGGTGCCGATGTAGACCGTTAGTTCATGCAGGCTCCACATGAGCGGCGGCAGGAGGGCTGTCACAACAGTCGCGCGCGGAGACGACAACGGTCCGGGCATCACGGCGCCATCCACCGTAGCGCCAGCGTTCGAGTTCGCGTTCGCGTTCGCCACATCGCTCCCGCCCGCCACTGCGCCGTGGGTTCGCATCACCACCTCGGCGAGAGATAGAGCGAGGTGAATACGACCAGCCAGACGGCATCCACCAGGTGCCAGTAACGCACCGTATTCGTGACCGCCAGGTAGCGGCCCTCGCCGAAATGCCCGAGGAAGGCGCGGAGCAGGCTGTGGCTCAGCGCCAGCACGCCGGCGAATACGTGAGCACCGTGGAACCCGGTAATCGTGAAGAATGCCGAGCCATAGGCATCGGTGCGCAACGTAAATCCTTGCTGTGAGTACTCCACTCCCTGCAGGACCAGGAAGATCAGTCCTAGCGCGACCGCCGTTCCGAGACCGGAGATGAGAGCTGTTCGGTTACCTCTCCGCGCGCCGCGTTCACCATACCAGGCAGCCACACTGCTGAGGAGCAGTATGATGGTGTTGGGCAGCGCGATACCCAGTTCCGGAACGCCGTGCGGTGGGGGCGGCCATGCCGTATGTGACTGCTGCAGGTAGAAGTACGCGGTTATGAGGTAGACGAATAGCGCGCCCTCCGTCGCCATCAATCCCCACATGCCCCAGATGCCGACATCGCCTCCGGTGCCGGCCACGCGAACCGGAGGCACTGAGTCAATCAGGCCACCGTCATTCACTGCCGGGTATGGTGTGCTGGTCATTCCGCCCTCCCCGATTCGGAGGGTCTACTGGTGACAGCGTGCTCCGGCCAGAACCAGCCGCCCGTAGCGAGGATGATCGCGACGGTTCCAGCGCCAGCCCACCAGAATGCGTGCAACAGCAGTGACAGGAGCGTAATGCCTATGGCCAGCGCGAGTAAAAGCGGCCACCATGATTCGCCGGGCATGTGCAACATCCCTTCCGGGTCACCGTCTACCGCGCTCGTGACCGGAGTCATGTGTCCTTCGAGCATCGTCGCTCCCTGGGAACCGCCGGCCATGGCAATCAGTGCCTCAGCATCGGCCGTCCACAGCGGGTCGCGCGCACGCACCACTGGTATGCGGGCGAAGTTGTACGGTGGCGGTGGCGACGGTATGGACCATTCCAGGGTGGCTGCTCCCCACGGGTTGTCTCCGGCAACCGCACCGTTCTTCCGGCTGCGCCAGAAATTGATGAGGAAGACGAGCACGCCCAGGACGAAGATGTAGCCGCCTATGGTCGCCGTGAGATTGCTGGCCGTCCAACCGAGACCGGCGGCATAGGTGTACACACGACGCGGCATGCCCGCGAAGCCAAGCAGGTGCATGGGGAAGAAGAGCACGTTGGCGCCCACGAACATCAACCAGAAATTCCACCGGCCCAGGCGTTCATCCATGAGACGGCCAGTCATCTTGGGGAACCAGTAGTAGAGGCCGGCAAAGACGGGAAAAACATTAGCTCCGACCAGCACATAGTGCATGTGCGCGACTATGAAGTAGGTATCGGTGAGTTGCTGATCTAGCGGTACGAGCCCGGTCATCACGCCGTTCACGCCACCGAGCACGAAGATGAAGAGGAAGCCAAGGCAAAAGAGGAATGCAGTCCGGAACACCGGCCTGCCGTACCAGATGGTCACCAGCCAGGCGACGACGGCAATTGCGCTTGGTATCGAGACCGTCATGCTCGCCGCGCTGAAGAACGACGTCGAGAGCGCCGTCATGCCGGTCGCGAACATGTGGTGTGCCCAGACCCCGAAGCCGAGTACGGCTACCGCCACGCTGGCCAGCGCCACCATCGCGTAGGACGCCAGCGGACGGCGCACGAAGGTCGGTAGCACAGTGGATATGATACCGAACCCAGGAAGGACAACGATGTAGACCCAGGGATGTCCGAAGATCCAGAACATGTGCTGCCAGAGGAACGAACTGCCTCCCGCGTTGACGTCGAAGAAATGTGAGCCGAAGGTGCGGTCCAGCTCCAGGAAGACGAGCGCGACGGTGAGCGCGGGAAGGGCAAAGACGATCGCGAACGAGGCGCTGAGTGTGCTCCACAGGTAGATGGGCATCCGGCTCATGGACATTCCCGGACAGCGCAACCGCATGATGGAGACGATGAAGTTGATCGCCCCGACTGTTGTGCTCACTGTCAGAAAGAGGAGGCCGAGCGCGTAAACATCCACGCTCGCCCCGGGTGAGAATGTTCCGGTGGTGAGCGGTGTGTAGGCGAACCAGCCTCCCGTTGGCGGAGCACCGGCCAGGGCACCGCCATAGAGCAGCAGTCCGCTGAGCAGGAAGGTCCAGTAACTGAAGGCATTCAGTCGCGGGAATGCCATGTCGCGCGATCCTACCAGCAACGGCACGAGAAAGTTGCTGAAGCCCGACAGCATCGGCGATGCATAGAAGAAGATCATCGTCGTGCCGTGCAGGCTGAAGAGCTGGTCGAAGGTGTGCGGTGAGACGAGGCCCATCTCGGGTCCGGCAAGCTGGGTTCGCATGATCATCGCTTCCACACCGCCCAGCAGCAGGAAGATCACCGACGTCACCAGGTAGCGGATGCCGATGGTCTTGTGGTCCACTGATGTCAGAGTGCCGATCAATCCCCGCGGAGTTTCCCACAGCCTCTTCAGCAGCTGCACGCTGCGCGCACGTTCGTCCTGCACAGTCCTCTCAACCGTCGAGACGCTCATCGGAGCGCTCCCACGTAGTCCAGGATGGACTGCAGTTCAGGCCCTGTGATGGGCAGTTCAGGCATGTGATTGCCCGGCTTGATGTGTTGCGCGTTGGCTATCCATCCGGCCAGGTTCCCGCGGGTGTTGGGCAGGGTGCCGGCACCGATGGTCAGCCGGCTGGCGAAGTGGGTGAGATCAGGGCCCGCGACCCCGGCGGCAGCAGTACCACGAACCGTGTGACAGCCCGCGCACCCGGTTCCCATGAAGTTCCGCTGGCCCTCCACCTCGCTGGGAGTTGTGGCCGGTCGGGCCGGTGACTTCTCGCTCGCCAACCAGGCCGCGTACTCGTCCGGAGAGCGCGACACGACCATGAACCGCATCCGCGCGTGCTGGACTCCGCAGTACTCCGCGCACATCCCGAGGAACTGTCCCAGGCTGTCGGCGCGCATCCAGACATCGTTCGTGTCGCCGGGAATGAGATCGATTTTGCCGAGCAGGCGGGGTACCCAGAAGCTGTGGACGACGTCCGCGGAGGACACACGGAGACGCACCGGTACGCCTTCAGGAATGTGAATCTCGTTCGCCGTCGTCACACCTTCTGCCGGATAGCGTACCTCCCACCACCACTGATGACCAACGACCTCTATCTGCTGTCCCTCCGGCCTGACGGCGAGTGCTATGGCTTCTGATATCGACCACACATAGAGACCCACCAGCACGATCGCCGGAAGCACAAAGCCGAAGATGACTATCGCTCGCAACTCACGCGCATGTTCTCGCTTCCCGATCACCGCCACGTCGCTGCCGTCGGCCTTTTTCGTCGGCGCCTCCCGACGACGCCAGAGACCGATCGCCAGGACCACGCAGACGATGATGAATATCACGCTGCCGAGTATCGTCGAACCCCAACCGAGCAGCGCTTCCCTCGCCGCAACCGGCCCGGCCGGTGCGAAGATGGATGGCGTGTCCATCGCCAGGAAGAGGTACGGGATCATTGATCAGGCCATCAGCTACGAGAAGTGGCGTAACGCGTTTCATGATCTGCCGACAACGACCGTACGCGACCGCCGTCGCACGATCCATTCCGATCCTGCTGTCGACCGACGGCTGGTCCAGACGTCCCGTTCGGTCGGATCGGAGCCGATACACGCTCCATCGGGAGAGCTCGGGAATCGTTCATGAGTCGGGTGCGTATCGAACCGACGCCGCCAGCCTCGGATCGCCTGTTGGCACTGCTGCATGGCCTCTATGACGGAGGGCCAGCATGGCGGCACAACTGCCCCAAACGGCAGCGATGGCGGTGAGATCCATCCAGTGGATCGGGAAACCCTGTGGGTAGAGCGACGGCATCACCAACCACTGCACATCCAGCCAGTGGAAGACGAGCAACCAGACACCGAGCAGGGCCAGGACGCGCGGGTAGCGCTTCACATCGCGCAGCAGTAACAGCAGGAACGGTACGACGAAGTTGCCCACCACCACCGCCATACCCGCCACGCCCCACCAGCCGTGGAATCGTGACACATAGAACACAGCTTCGGCCGGAAGATCCGCGCTCCAGATGACGATGAGCTGCGAGAAGATCATGTACGCCCAGAAAATGACGAACGTCAGCAGCAGCTTGCCGAGCGCGTGCGAGTGCTCGGCCGTTGCGGCGCCCTCCGGCGCGGCAGGCCCCTCCACCCTTCTCAGCGGTACCATCATCACCGCCAGCAGGGCCAGTGCCGCCACCAGTCCACCGGACCAGTACTCCAGGCCGTAGACGGTCGAGTAGAACTCCACCGAGAGGGACATCAACCAGTCGAAGGCTGCGAAGGTGACAGCGAACGCGTACGGCGTCAGGCCGACGGCACTCGTCGCCCGCTGACGATTGGAGAGTCTCAGCGCCTCCGCCTCATCGGCCGCCTGATCCTGCCTGAGCGACCAGTGCCGGAGGGCCATGGACAGCCCCAGCCAGATGGCGAAGTAGAGTACCGCCCGACCGATCACGAACCGGATGTCGAACCAGGGCTCGCGCGCGATCAGACGAGCGCTGTCGGCCGCGCTCAGTCCTACTGCCGATCCGCCCCACGGGTAGAGCAGGGGGATGGCGATGAAGACAGGGACGATCAGCACGGCCAGCCACGGTAGCACCGCAGTCACGTCCTCACAGCTACGTCGCAAAACCACGAACCAGGTGGCCCGCACGACGTGTCCGATCATGAGCATGGCGAGCGCGCCGAGCACTATCGCCAGCGCGCTGGCAAAGGCGACCAGGTAGGCAGCGGCCGCACGCCGGGGATCCATCGTCGCCCCAAGCAGGGTGAGAAGCGCACCCGCGCCACCCACGACAATTCCCCAACGCAGCACAGGAACAGTCCATGGCGCGGCGACCCACTGCGTACCCGGGCGCGGGGCGATGCCACCAGCATGGCTAGTCATCGGATCGTCAGCCGCCGACGACACGGACGGCGAGGCGCGTCCCTCCACGGGCGCTCTCATGGGTTGACCTCTGGCTTGCCGCCGCCAGCGGAATCAACCGCTGCTGCCGGCGGTGACGACTGCAACGACTTGAGATAGGCCACCACTGCCCATCTCTGCCGAACGTTGAGTTCCGCGGCGAACGCCGGCATGCGCGCGCCACCGTCTGTTATGACGTGATACAGAGCGCCCACAGGAGTGCCAGCCACCATTGGCGAGACGAGCACCGGCGGTTCGTATGGCTTCAGGTTCACTCCCACCGTGCCGCCGCCAACACCCCGGTCACCGTGACAGGGTGTGCAGAAGATGCCGAAGCGGTCTGCCCCCTCGGCCAGAAGCGTACTGTCCACGGGCAGGGGGATGTCGCTCACAACCACGCCCGCGCTCATCCCCTCGGTGAGCGCGGTATTGCCGACGATCGCGTCCGTCGGGACCGTTCCAGCAGGTGGTGTCTGGAGTACCTTGCCGTCGGGGAATACGGGGCTCGCGCCGAACGGGTCGGCACGCTTCTGCGTCCGCATGCGCTCCCAATCCCAACTGTTGCCATAGCCCTTGCTACAGCCGGCGAGCAGCAGTGCCGCGCACACCAGCGCCCATGTCGCCAGATGGCCAGGTAGACGACCGCGCCACGGGCGAGACAGCGACACCGGTAGCCAGAGGTTCGCACGATGCTCGGTGCGCGCGCGTCTCATCATCCCCCTCCCACCCATACCACGCGGCGCGGCCCGAGGGCGCGCAATGCGTCGGTGCTATCACCGGGTTGGAATCGGGGATCCCGCGCGTCTATACCAACCCAGAAGCGGTCCGACGACGCGCTGCCAAAGCCCTCCACCTCGAACAGCGGATGCCAGAGACGCGGCAGGCGGTTGGCCCACATGAAGCCGAACAACGCCGCGAAGCCGCCGGCGAGCACCAGTCCTTCAAAGGTGATCATGATGAAGGCTGGAACCGCGTTGGCAGGTCTACCGCCAGCGTTGAGCGGGTAGCTAACCGCGCTCGTGTACCATTCCACCCAGTAGCTGAACGCAGCACCCAGCAGCGCCGCAGCAAAGACCAGCCACGGTATGCGCGACGGCGGCAGTTCGAGTGCCTCGTCAAGCCCTGGCACGTCGAACGGAGCGCTGGTATCGAGCGCCCGGTAGCCCTGCGCACGAAGCTGATGGACCGCGCCCAGCAACTCATCGGCGGAGTCAAACTCGGCTATCACGCCGCCGCGGAACTCGTCGCGTATCATGCGTCACCTCGTGCTGAGGCATTCACGTCGGGTGCGCGTATGGCGCGCGAGCGGTCAGCGCCACCTTCCTTCTCCATGTCGTACGCCAACCGACGTACCTCGCTCATGGCCACTGTGGGCACGAAGCGGAGGAAGAGCAGGAAGAGAAAGATGAAGAGGCCGAAGCTGCCAGCGAGTATTCCCCAGTCCACCCATGTGGGAATGAACAGCTCCCAACTCGATGGCAGGAACCCACGATTGAGCGAGGCGACGATGATCACGAATCGCTCGGCCCACATTGCCGCCAGCACTATGAGACTGACGATGATCAGAGCCGGCTTGCTGCGCCTCATCCGTGCCGACCAGAAGATTTGCGGCGAGAGCAGGTTGCCGATCGTCATCGCCCAGAACACCGGGGCGTAGGGTCCTGAGATACGAGCCGTGAGATACTGGTAGCGCTCGAACTGGTCAGCGCTGTACCAGGCTATGAACTGCTCGATCACATAGCTGTAGAGCAGCATCAGCCCGGTAACCAGCATCAGCTTGGCCAGGCCATCCAGATGTCGATCGGTGATCACCTGCTCCAGCCGCAGCAAGCGGCGCACCGGGAGGATGAGCAGTATCACCATAGCCAGTCCCGAATAGATCGCACCTACCACGAAGTACGGAGGGAAGATCGTGGAGTGCCAGCCGGGCAACTGGGCGATGGCGAAGTCCAGGCTCACGGTGCTGTGGACGCTGATTACGAGCGGCGTGGCCAGGCCGGCGAGCATGATATAGGCGGCCCGATGATGCCGCCACTGACGCGCCGTTCCCCGCCATCCCAGCGCGAAGACACCGTAGACGCGACGCCGCAGGCGCCCCGGAGACCTGTCACGCGCGGTGGCCAGGTCAGGTATCAACCCCAGGTACCAGAAGAGCAGCGAGATCGTGAAGTACGTCGAGATCGCCGCGACGTCCCACGGCAAGGTGCTCTTGAACTGCGGCCAGACGCCCGTCGTCGCGGGGTACGGAATCAGCCAGAAAGCATACCATTGACGCCCCAGGTGGAGCAGGGGGAATATCCCGGCGTTCACCAGTGCGAACAGCGTCATCGCCTCGGCCAACCGATTGATCGAGCCGCGCCAGCGCTGGTTGAGCAGGATGAGAAAGGCCGAGATGAACGTGCCCGCGTGTCCTATCCCGATCCACCAGACAAAGCTGACGATCGGAAACGCCCAGGCCACCGGGATCTGACTTCCCCAGACGCCGATGCCGGCGACGATGCTGTAGCCCACCAGCGACAGGAATACGAGCGCAACGAGGCCGGAGACGATGCACAACATGGTCGCTGAAGTCGGGCTCGACGAGCGGCAACTCGAGCACGGTCGCCAGCCCGTCGTTCGGCTGACCGATGGATGAGCGCGCGCCATCGGCGCGCACGACCGCCGCCGACTGCCCCGGCATCTGCTGTCCCAGCGGCACAGATGTCACGCGCTCGTTCCCGTGCCCGGCGGCGCCGGGTTGGTGATCCGCGCCAGGTAGGTCACGCGGGGAGTCGTGCCCAGTTCCTCCAGCGCTGCATAGCGCCGCCGTGCGGCCAGGCGACGCACCAGAGTGTCGTCAGGATTGGTGAGCGAGCCGAAGCTGATGGCATTGGTTGGACAGCTCTGTTGGCACGCGGTAACCACCTCGCCGGGCTCCACACGTCGGCCGTCGACCATTGCTGCCTGCTGCGCCCGGCGTACGCGCTGGACGCAGAAGGTGCACTTCTCCATCACGCCGCGATCGCGCACCGTAACGTCGGGGTTCTTCGCCAGCCGCTCGGTCTCGTCCAGTTCGGCGTTGTAGTTGAACCAGTTGAAACGCCGCACCTTGTAAGGGCAGTTGTTGGAGCAAAAGCGCGTGCCGACGCAGCGGTTATAGATCATCTCGTTCAGACCGTCCGGGCTGTGGACGGTGGCGTTAACCGGACACACGTACTCGCAGGGCGCCTTCTCGCAGTGCTGGCAGAGCATGGGCTGCATCGCCACGGTCGGGTCGGCCACGTCGCCACCAAAGTACCTGTCAATGCGTAGCCAGTGCATCTCGCGATGGCGTAGCACCGCTTCCTTGCCCACCACCGGCACATTGTTCTCAGCCTGGCAGGCGACCACGCACGCCGAGCATCCGGTGCAGGTGGAGAGATCCACCACCATCGCCCACTGATCGCCGGACTCGTAGTCGTAAGGCTGGTACAACGAGAGCTCGCGGCCTTTCGGTTTGGCGAAGTCTGGGTCTGCGCGGTACTCGTCCAGCGTCGCACCCAACGCTGCCGGCCGCCCCTCCATGGCCCAGTGGTCCTGGGTGATGGCGAGCTTCACGTGCGCGCCAGCAACAGCAGTCACCGACAGGCCGTCGTCGGCGTACGGTGCGTTAGTTGTCCACAGGTTATAGACATTTCCACCTACGCCGCGCGCCACACGCTCGGCACCCTTTCGTCCGTATCCCAGATGTACCGAGACCGATCCGTCGGCGTGACCGGGTAGCACGAGCGCTGGCAGGTTGAGCTCCCGATCACGATAGGAGAGACGCAGCACATCACCCGTCTCGACGTTGAGACGGGCGCCCGTAGCTGGACTGACGATCGCTGCGTTGCCCCAGGTAAGCTTGGTGAGAGGGTCGGGCAGCTCCTGCAGCCAGGCGTTGTTGGAGAAAGAGCCGTCGCGCACGCTGGCGTCCTGGCGAAAGACAATCTCCATCCCATTCCGCGCGGTCAGCGCGCTCACAGCCGCGAGTGCCGCCGGCAGAGCGTCGGGCGCGATCATCACGGAAGTCGGTGGCAATTCTGAGTTCTCCACAAACCCCCGCTGCAGTGCCCCATCCCATTCGGCGTCGGTGTCGAGCGTCTCCCGCCACTGGTCTCGCAGCAGAGCACGCCCGTCGGCAGAGTCTCCGAGCATCGTCGCCAGTAACTGCGCCGTCGTCCGCCCGCCCCAGAGCGGCTGCACGAGCGGTTGGGTGAGCGAGACCGTGCCGTCGTAGGCGCGGGAATCTCCCCAGCCTTCCAGATAGTGCGCCTGCGGCGCTGCCCAGTGACACGCGCTAGCGGTCTCGTTCAGGTAGAGGCCCAGGTATGCCGAATCGCGCACGGCGGAAATGGCCTCCTGAAGCGGTACATCTGCTGGCGACGTGTAAACCGGATTCCCGCCGAGCACCAGGACAGTGTCCGCTGGTTGGCTCTGCAGGCTCGCGTACAGTTCCCCGACGTCATGGGAGCTACTACCGGCCTCCAGAATTGCTGACCGGGCGTAGCTCACCGTCTGTCCGACGTTCCCCAGCCGTTCGTTGATGGCGTGTGCAAGGACATGAGACATCCACGGCTGGCGCTCACCGACGGCGACGACGGACCGGCCGGCACTTGTCCTGAGGTCGCTCGCTGCTGCGGACACCCAGCCTTGCTCACGTTCGCTCAACCCTGTGGTAGCTCCAGCAGACTCGAGCTCGTTGAGTAGCGCGGCGAGCAGGCGTGGCACATCACGCGCCCGCGCCCGCAGCCGTTCATCGGCTATGGTGCCGGTCGGACTGGGCTCGGTCTCCGCCACGTAGAGCCGACTCATGCCGTCAGTGGGCTGCAGGACGCGCCGCCGATCGGCCACCTGGCGCGCATGACGCATGTGAAACGGGCCGTTGCTGAGCAGGTCGGCGTCCAGAAGGACGAGCACGTCGGCAGCGCTGAAGTCGTAGCGAGTCACCAGCGGCGCACCAAAGGCACGCTGAGCACCTTCCAGCGCGCCGGTGGGCGCCAGCGGATCGTGGAAATAGACGCGCACCGCCGGCAGCAGTGCGCGCAGCCGCGCCAACTGTGCTGCTACCAATGGAGAGGAGGTCGGCTCGAGAATGATGATCAGCCCTGCTCCGCCATCGGTGCGCTGCGCGACTGGGACGAGGACACGTTGGTCGAACTGCTCCCGAGTCGCGCGCTTGCCATCGTTCCGAACGCCGCGTAGCCGGTCTGGGTCGTAGAGCTGCAGCACGGAAGCCTGCTCGTAGACTCCCGCCGCGCCCAGACTGGCCGGGTGCAGCGGGTTGCCTTCCAGCTTGGTCGGGCGGCCGGCATGACTCTCTGCCAGTAGTCCGGTGGCATAGCCTCCGACAACCATGCTGGTGGCATAGTATCGGGGTACTCCAGGCGTGACTTCAGGCGGCTGGTCGACGAACGGCAGCATGTGCTCATCGGGCACGTTGATGCACGCACCCAGGCCGGCGAGCGCAACGCTCGCGCCGAGCAGTTTCACGAAGCTGCGTCGGGACCACGCATCGTCGGGGAGGGTTGCGTCTTCGGGGAACTCGCGGCGAAGGGTCGCGCGGAACTCCGGTGTCTCGAGCAGCTCATCCAGCCCGCGCCAGAAGTCAGAACCGCCGCGATGAGCGAGCGCCGTGGCCCATCTGGTGCCAGTGGCGTCGGCTGCGTGCCCGGTGACGGACCCGTGAGTGTTGTCGTTTCCGGATAGTGTCATCGGTGGCAGGCGGTGCAGGTGGTGAGACGTGCGACCGCGCCCGCAACGGAGTCGGGAGTGCCAGGCCGCACAGGCCAAGCACGACCGTTTGCCGATCGCACCAGCTGTCCTTCGCCCGGCGGCAGATACGGTGCCGGGTCACGGTGGCAGGACAGGCACCACTGCATGGTGAGTGGCTTCGCCTGGTAGACGCGGGGCATCTGTGCCACGTCGCCATGGCAGGTGGCGCACTCCACGCCACGCTTTACGTGCACGGAGTGATTGAAGAAGACGAAGTCGGGCAGGATGGTGACTCGTCGCCACGGAATGGGTTTGTCATTCGCCAGGCTCGCCCTCACTGGTTCGAAGACGTTGCTCTGCATCCAGACGTCGCTGTGACAGCCGACGCAGGTTCGCGTGGGCGGTATGCCGGCATGCGGCGCCCGCTCCACCGAGTTGTGGCAGAAGCGACAGTCCACCTTGAGCGCGCCAGCGTGGATCTGGTGACTGAACGGCATGGGCTGCTCGACATTGGCGTACTGCATGGTCACGTACGGCGATCGCACCCAGGCCATGGCGAATGCGACGCTGCCGGCACCAACGGCAAGGAAGGCCGCGACCAGTGAGAGCAGGAGCGCGGTAGCGCGCCGTGAGAAGAGCGGCCGCACCCGTGACGGCGACGCCACCCGTGATTGGGTGGAGGGAGCGACGCCCTTCCTGGCGCCTTCCTCATGCGATGGTTCTCGCGGCCGTTCCCCATCCGTCACGCTGCCGTCCTCCCCTTCGTGTTGTTGACGAACCTTGCAATGCGTTGGTGAGTCAGACCCCCGATGGAGGCGTTGCTGACTGCGTCAGCGATGTCGCCGGAGCCCGGCTTACGATGGACTGCGTCATGTCGACGAGAACAGTCGGGACGAGGTCGTCGAAACACGCAATCGAGCGCACGATCTCAGCTCCCCTGTCCGCTGGCCGGGAGCGCCGCTGGTACGAGCGGATGCTGTTCGCCGGGCTGCGTATCAGTGACCGGCTCGGCCGCGATAGTGCGTGTGATCTCGCGCTCTACGGTCGCGTGATTGCGGCGCCTGCCGGAGAGAGCGCCGAGGGCGAGGCCGGCAATACCGGCGCCGGCGACAGCGAGGATGTTCCGATTCATGCGCAGCCAGAGCTCGCTGCTGAAGTTGTGCGCGCGGTCATCGAACCGGCCGTGAGCAGCCCATTCACCGGGCACCGAGTCCCAGAGGTTATAAGGCGCGTCGGGGATGGCCGGTTCATCCGTCTGCTGGCCGTCCCAGGCCGTGGTCGCCAGATACTTGTCGAGCCAACCGGCAACCACCTTCTCGCCCACCACTGCCTTGAGCGTCGGCCAGCCCACAAGCAACTCACGACCGACGTCGTGCCCGGCCGCCCAAACCACAGCCTCAGCTCCCACCTCGGGCTGGAAGATCGGCGGCACAGGCTGGGTGCGGTGAGGGAGCTTGTTCTTCACCCAGTCGAACTGTGGCGTGTTCAGGGCGGGCATCTGCACCATCGTCGCACGTATATGGCTGCCGTAATGGATGAACTCTGACAGCAGCGCCTCGTGAAATCCGAGTATCGCACGCTTGGCCGCGCAGTATGCCGACTGCAGTGGGATGCTGCGATGGGCGAGAGCAGACCCCACCTGGACGATCACTCCACGGTCCCGTGGCCGCATGTGCTCGAGCGCCGCCAGCGTACCGTGCACGTAACCCATATAGGTCACGTCGGTCACTCGCTGGAACTCCGCGGCCGTCATCTCGTGGATGGGTGCGTAGACGGTGAGCATGGCACAATTCACCCACACATCGATCGGCCCGAGCTCGTTCTCCACCCGTTGAGCGGCGCTCATCACGTCTGCCGCATTCGCCACGTCCAGCGGCAGCGCCAGCGCCCGCCCGCCGCCAGCCTCCACTTCCACGCGGGCCTGCTCCAGGCGATCCTGACCGCGCGCAATGAGACCGATGCTCGCTCCATCCTCGGCAAAGCGACGTACGATGGCGCGTCCCAAGCCCGCTGACGCCCCGGTCACCACAACAACCTGACGCTTCTGCATCGGCTGATTCCCCGGATGTACTGGAGCTACGATGCTCCCGCCGCATCGCTGATCCGATCGCGTGTCGGTCGTCCACTGCGGCTGGACGAAAAAAGTCATCAAACATCATGCCGTTCGTGGAAGGCATCTGATGGCGGAAAGCGTCCCGCGCGCGTGCGCGCTCGCGTCCTATCTCCACCCGACCCACCGGCGGCATCGGTAATGCACGCATCGGCGACATGGTCAGCGATCCACGCGAGCCGCCAGGTTGGAGTCACGATCCCTCTGCATGGTCAGAGCGATTACCCATCGTCGCGCTGGCAGCCATTGGCTTTCTTATCGCCGGCTACCTGACGCTGTTCCAACTCGGAGTAACCGCGAAAGTTTGGGACCCATTCTTTGGCGACGGCAGCCGCACGATCCTCACTTCGGGCATCTCGCGAACACTCCCCGTACCCGACGCGGCACTGGGCGCCAGCGCCTATCTGCTCGATGTAGTGAGCGGGCTGGTGGGTGGACGGGGTCGCTGGCGCACCATGCCTTGGGTGGCTGTGACATTTGGACTTGCTGTCGGACCTCTTGGCGCAGTGAGCATCCTGCTGGTGATGCTCCAACCCCTCCTTTACGACGCCTGGTGTACACTCTGCCTCGCATCCGCCGTCGTCTCGGTGACCATGATCGGCCCGGCGATGGGTGAGTTGCTGGCCACCCTTCAGCATATCGCGCGAGTTGGCCGTAGCGGAGGCTCGCGGTGGGGCGCGTTCTGGGGGCTGGACGATCAGGACGGATCGCGACATCGGCGAGCCTCTGAACTCCTCCGCCCAGCAGACGAACGGGATGTGGCGGTACTGTGCGCTCACGTTGCCGCGGTCGCACTAGGCATCTGGCTCATCGTCGCTCCAGTCATGCTCGGCTACAACGGTGCGGGACGGACGAACGGGCTCATAGCTGGTCCTTTGATCGTCGCCACCGCCATCATCAGCACGGCCGCCGTCACGCGCCCACTCCAACGCCTAAACGTTGGGATAGCGATCTGGTTGTTGATCGCGCCGTGGGCCCTGCCCTTCACAACGACGGCACGCATCAACACCCTGATCGTGGCCATTGCATTGCTCGGCGTCAGCCTCGTGCGCGAGAAGCCAACAGAGTCGTTCGGCGGCGGATGGCGGGCTCTCTGGTCGGAGCCCGCCACCGAAGCTGGATGCGAAGCGTCGCTTCCCCTGTAACTGCGGCGCTCCCAGTTGTCGCGCGACGATCCTGGCCAGGAAGCGCTGATTGGAGGCGATTAAGCCTCCGGCCAGCTTCAGCCGCCGCGCAGCTCCGTCGCTTCGGCCACCCGACGGACGCCGAGGATGAACGCTCCCTCCCTTAGCGAGCAATCGAACTCCCTGGCCGCCGCACGAACGTCACCATAGGCCGTCGTCAGAGTCCGCACCAGCTCCGTTTCCACCCGCTCGGCGGTCCAGCGGAAACGCTGGGTGTTCTGGACCCACTCGAAGTACGAACCGGTAACGCCGCCGGCGTTGGCCAGGATGTCGGGCACCACCGTGATGCCCCGCGTCATCAGCATCTCATCGGCCGTTGGCGTGATCGGCGCGTTGGCGCCCTCCACCACCATGCGGGCTCGCACGCTGTTGGCGTTATCGGACCGGATGGCCTTCTCCAGCGCCGCCGGCACGAGAATGTCCACGTCCAGCGCCAGCAACTCCTCATTGGTGATACGCTCCACGCCATCCAGGCCGGTGACGCTCCCCGAGCTCTTCGCCTCGGCCATCAGCGCGTCCACGTCCAGCCCGTCGCCGCGAAATACTCCGCCGTAGACGTCGGAAACGGCCACCACGCGGGCGCCCAGCGCGGCCAGTGAGTGCGCCGCCCAACTCCCCACGTTGCCGAAGCCCTGCACTGCCACCCGCGCCCCTCTCAGCGTCACTCCAACGTCTGGCGCAGCGCGCTCGGTCACGATCGCCACTCCGTGACCCGTAGCCGCCAGACGGCCCACCAACCCGCCCAGCGGGAGGGGCTTGCCAGTCACGATGCCCGGCGTGAATCCCCTGTACTTGGCGTACTCGTCGACGATCCACGCCATCACCTGAGGGTTCGTGTTCACGTCCGGGGCCGGGATGTCCTCGTTCTCGCCGATGAGCATGTAAATACGGCCAACGAAGAGCCGCGTGAGTTGCTCCAACTCCTTCAACGTCAGCTCCTTCGGGTCGCAGTCTATGCCACCCTTGGCGCCACCGAAGGGGACGTCCACCACCGCCGTCTTCCAGGTCATCAGCGAGGCCAGCGCGCGCACCTCATCCAGGTCCACCCGCGGGTGGAAGCGGAGCCCACCCTTCATCGGGCCGCGCGAGTTGTCGTGCTGGATGCGATAGCCATGATAGGTGCGCACCGTGCCGTCTTCGCGGCGCAGCGGGAGCTCCACCTTCACCTCGCGAAACGGCGTCGTTAGCCCCACCTGCTGCCACTCTGGCATTCCCAGCGCCCGTGCGGCACGCTCAACCTGAAAGTTCACCGCCTCGGATGGCGTGCGGTCAATCGATGTAATTGACCGCATGGCATCAGCCGGTATCTCGGGGCTGCGCAGTGTGGTTGAAACGGCTGGGGTGCTGGTAGACGTGGGCATGCAAGTTCTCCGGAAGGCAGATGACGGATACGTCGGCATGCCGGATGTACACCTCGGTCAGTCCACTGGCAAGCTCACTATCCCGGTGTGGCTGCCGATACTCCCCGGGGAGCTCCGACCGTTCCACCTCAGATAGCTGCACCCATGCCGTCCACGCCGCTCGTCGCTCGAGATACATCCGCCGACGTCTCCAACACGTCGACGTCCGCGCTCGCACCACCGCCAGACAGTGCCACCCTGCTCGCGGTGGCGCTTCAGAGGGTGTGCGAATCGCACGAGTTCCCGGCCTTCTCGCGGCAGATGAGCGAATTGCTGGCCTGCCTGGACAGCGACGAGCGGTCGGCCCAACACCTCGCCAACGCCGTCCTGCGCGACTACAGCCTCACGCTCAAGGTGGTACGCAGTGCCAACTCCGTGCACTACAATCGCGGACAGGCAGTGCGCAGCGTGACGCACGCAATGATGCTTCTGGGTGTGGGAACCGTCCGCTCGCTGGCAATGAGCCTGCTCCTCTTCGAGCACTATCGCAGTCGCGGAAGCAACCTCAAGGAGCTGCTCCTGCTCTCCCTGTTGACGGCCAACCATGCCCGGGAGGCGGCGCTCAAGTTGGGGCTGCCGGAGCCCGAGATGGCGCATCTGTGCGGCATGTGCCGCAACATTGGCGAGCTGCTGGTCGCATGTCATTTTCCATCCGCTTATGCCACTATCGGCCGCGTGGCGCGGGAGCGTCTCGAACGCGCCGAGCGGGACCGGACGGAAGCACGTCGACTCGTCGTGACGCCCACCGCGCCGAGCACGCTCGACCTGCGCGACGCCACGACGGCGGCAGCATGGCAGGTGCTCGGCTTCTCCTTCGAGGACCTTGGCGACGCGGTGCTCGCTCACTGGGGAATGCCCGGTGAGGTGAGGAGGGCTGTCCGCGCCACCGGCCGTAGCGGTGAGACACCGTCCCAGATGGTGGCCGCCTTCGGCCACGACGTGACGATGGCGGTGTACAGGGACGCCGTGATTGGCAACAATCCGGCAAACGCGTCACATGAGGAAGTAGCCAGTGGCGCTCGTGCCGTCCTCGCCCGCTACGGCGACCAACTCCGCCTCACACCGGAGCAATTGGGGGAGGTATTGAGCGCGGCGGTCGACGAGACACGCACCGTCTTTGCCGAGGCAGGGGTGACGATGGCGGCACTTGCACTCGCCGAGGGAACGGCCGCACTGCTCAGCGGTACTGCCGCGGTGGTAACGGAGGAGAACAGTCCGCTCCATGCCGACGGCCGGTCGCCATCGATCGGCAGCGACGGCGCGGTCGATGGTCACGCCAGAGTGAGCGAACTATCGGAGCTACGGGGGCGGCTGTTGGCAGAGGTGGAGGCGGCCGTACCTCGGGAGCATGGTCACGCGCTGCACCACGCCATGCTAGTCGTACTCGAAGCGCTGATGCGCGGGGCGCCGGCGGATCGCGCTCTCTTCTGCCTCTTCACTCCCGACCGGCAGCAACTCGAGGCCAGGCTCGGGCTGGGCGAGGGCTCGGAGCGGCTGGTGGCGCAGTGCCGGCTGCCCATGCGCCGGCTCAACAGCGCTACCGCGAAAGCGCTCGCCCACGGCACGGATGTCGTGCTCCACGACGGGCGTGGCGCGGCAATGGAGGAGGCCCGCTGGGTGCGCGCCCTGGGAGCCCGGCGTGTGCGACTGATGCCGATCGTGGTGGACGGGACGACCATCGGCTGTCTCTACGCTGACACGATCGGCGGCGACGTACCCACCGACGCCGCGACCCTCGCCTTCCTGGACCAGCTTCGCGCCGCTGCCGTCCAGGCGATCACCCAGCGCCAGGCAGGAGGCGCTGAGCTCCATACGGAGCCGGCGGCGACGCCAGCCATGGCCGTGCAGCGCCGCGATGCCGTTCTCCGACTTCTCCGAGGGGAGCCCGTGGCCTCGCTGAGCGCTGAGCTGGGCGTACCTGTCGAGGCATTGGAGCAGTGGAAACAGACGTTTCTGGAGGGTGCGCTGGCGGGGCTACGTGGGCCGATGTGGTGAGCGCCCGGTAGTTCGCTCCAATCCAGGCGCACCCTGGCCGGGAATTTGGCCCAGGACGTCCACGCTCAGCTCTCCAGCGCCGGGCGGCCAGCATGCGTATTTAGGGTACTGGTCGCGACATCCAGGTGCGTCGCGCCCCGCCTACCCTGCGCTCCGGAGTCGTCTTGTTTCCCTCTCCCTCCGCCGCCGGTCGCGTGCGCCCTGTCCTGACCACGTCAGCGCATCACACGTCGGCTGTTTCCGCCCCCGTTTATCACACGCAGCTGGTGCTGTCGGCCATGGCCGCGCTCGCCGCCCTGCTCACCGTCGCGTCGCTGGCCGGCGCACAGGGCAACAGTACCGCACCGGATAGCACCGCTTTCGTGACCCGGTTGGGGAAGGACACGCTGGCCATCGAACACGTCGTGCGCACCGGCAACGTCATCGAGGCCAACGT
>CAJDWZ010000009.1_pt1 | contig 52667 bp, 45 predicted proteins | sample 7391701 | NCBI WGS metagenome assembly CAJDWZ01 (sample SAMEA7055744, study PRJEB34461) | soil metagenome | biome: terrestrial ecosystem; feature: Peninsula; material: soil | place: Antarctica | collected 2016
GAGCCTGTCACATCCTTCACGCCGCCATCGCCGCGCCAAGGACCGCCGCAATCATCTCGATATCGCCGTCAAATGCCAGGTACGGGCTCCGCCCCGTTGCCTTCTCCAGCTTGAGTGCATCCGAGAAGACCTCGAATCCCAGCAGCGCTGAGTGGCGGATAACCTTGTTCGCCCGACCACCGTCGAAGATGAGCCGTTTGTTTGTGATGAATGCCGTACCCTGGTCGATCTCCGTCAGTTCATCCTTTGTCACTTGCTGCGGCGCGAACGACCCAGCCCGCAGGTACACCCCGCGGGCGACGCGGATGCGGCTGGTCACGCCGCCGTAGTTGACTCGAGTCGTGCGCGACCGGATCTCCAGCCACTTGGTCGCGAACATGGTGTGGCAGACCTCGCCCTTCTGTAGGTTCAACCCGCAGTCAATCACTGGTAGCTGCCCGTTCTCTACCTCCCAGAGCACGCGAAATCGCGCGAATTGCCGGGTGGCATCCGGCCCAAGGGAGAGGTTCGCCATCCCCAACTTCCCCGCGCGCTTTCTCAGATGGGCTTCATGGGCGGGCGAATAGCGACGACTTTCTGCGATCTTATCGAACTCGGCCTGCAGAATCGTGCCCGCCTGAGATGAGCATTCGTCGCGCACCGTTGCATAAGGAAGGCGCAGTTCCTCGCCGAGCTTGCCCAGATAGATCTTCTCACTCTCGCTTAGCTGCCCATCCGAGAACGCTATCTCTGCCGCCTTTTTGAAACGGCCCAGCGCCAGTTCGTCCTGAACTTCTAGCACATCCGAAGGCGAGAGAGCCAGCGTGGTGCGGAGTCTCTCCAGGTACGCCATCTCCGCGTCCGTCAGCACGTTGTCAGCTATGTGCACTTCAACAGCCTGCCTCCACACCCAGATTCGTAACTGTCGCGAGGCGGAACCGAGCACCTTCTCGTCGCTCAGGATGCCGGATATCTCATTGGGAGAGATGTCACCCGGATCGCGATCAACAAAGAGGCCAACGATCTTCTGCGAGGCAGCATCCGGCCGCGCCGCGCTGAAAAACTTGTGATACCACTTCCGCGGTGTGACATCCACCCGGTCGGTGAACGGCGAAGACGCGTCCATTTCATCTCTCCAGTGAGAGGTTTGCCGGCCCGGACGGGGCCAATGGTCGAGCTAGGTATCTCGGCCTGGGAAAGCGTGCAGCTGCGCAAAGCCCCCGTCAATGCCCACCGCCGACACGTCGTGCGACGTCGGGCTTCGTAGAGCCGCGATTCAACAAAGGGACGAGCATCGTGCCCGACCGTCTCCAACCGCCCGCTCGTGAGCTCACCCGTGGGGACATAGGAGCGGCCGGCGAGCACGCGCCGGATGGACCCAGAGCAATCCCGTTGTAGTTCGTCATCGTTCCAGCCAACTCTGGACGGGAGTCGCCCACCGATGCACAATGGCTATAGATGGCGAACCGTGAAGCTGGCCCATCGGCGATCAACGGACATTCACCTCGGATCCTCATGACTCACACCGACGGCGCATCGAGTGCCGCTCTCGCCGATGATTCTCGTCCCCGCCGCGAGGAGCGGCGGCGTTCGGGCGGTTCAGGCTCATGACTGCGAATAGCGTGGGGTCGCGGTTTGCGACCGTGATCGCGGATGCGATGCAGGATGTGAGGCTATCACTACGCCAGATGGGACGAGCGCCGTCACAGGCGGCGCTCATTGTCATCACGCTCGCCCTCGGTATCGGTGCGAACGTCACAATGGTGGATGCCGTCGACCGCCTGTTGCTCCAGCCGCCACCGGGGATTCGCGCTCCGGCAGAGGTGGCCCGGCTGGTATTTGTCACCCCTTTTCCGGGCGGTGACGTAGTTAGTACGGTATCCAACTACGCGACCATGCTGGATCTCGAGCGCGAGGTCGCGTCGTTCGATGGCGTGGCATCCTACTCGACTTTTCGTACGGTACTGGGATCTGCGGCCGACGGCGTGGACCTGCAGGCCGTCATGGTGTCGCCTTCGTTCTTCACCCTACTGGGCGTGAGACCAGCGCTGGGTCGCCTGTTCGGTGAGGCGGATGGCTATCCGTCGGGTGAGGCCACGGGTGGACCTGCGCTCGCGGTGCTTGACTACCGCTTCTGGCAGCGGCACTTCGGTGCTGATAGTAGCGTGATAGGTCGTCCGCTCCGCATCGGGGCACTGAGTTACATCGTCACAGGGATCGCTCCGTCTGGCTTTCGCGGACTGGACGAGGAGAGTCCAGACGTCTGGCTGCCCATGACAGTTACTGCCGACGCCGAGATGCCTCGCATCTGGCGCTCGGGCAGGGCGACGACATGGGTCTCGCTTGTCGCTCGACTGCGCGAGGGAGCCACCCGCGCCGCGGCTGAAGGCGAAGCTGCGAGAGTCTGGGCATACGGTAATGCCCCACCGGGCCCTTCGGCGAGGCAGACGCGAGTGGTGGCCGCCTCAGCTATTCCCGGTCGCGGTCCCGATGCGCCTCGAGAGGTCAAAGTGGCACTCTGGCTGGCCGGGATATCGACACTGGTCCTTCTCATAGCGTGCGCAAATGTGGCCAGCCTTTTGCTAGCGCGAGCCTTCGTTCGAAGGCGAGAGATCGCGATTCGCCTAGCTCTGGGCGCAGCACGCGGCCGATTGGCCAGACAGATGCTGGTAGAAGGACTTATGCTCGCCGTTCTCGGCGGCGTTGGCGCCCTATGCATCGCCTTGCTCGGCGGAAGCCTTTTACAGCATCTGTTCGGCAGCCAGGTAGCGGGAATCGGAATTCTGGATGCCCGCCTGCTTCTGGTGACGGGCGCTATCGCACTCAGCACCGGTGTGCTCGTAAGTCTGGCCCCCCTTGCCCAGAGCGTATCGCCCGACGCGGCCGATGCGTTACGAACAGGGGCATCGGCGGGTGGCGGGCGGCGGTCGCATGTGCGCACCGCTCTGCTCGGGACACAGGCGACGCTGTGTATGCTGCTCCTCATTGTCGCAGGGCTTTTCGCGACCAGCTTGCACCGCCTTGAGCAGCTTGATCTCGGCCTAGATGTCGACCAAACGATCATGGCTCGTTTCGAACGCGATAGCGACATCATGCCAGAAGTGGCGTACGATGCGATGTACGCGACGCTGCTGCAGCGCGTGATGGCGCTGCCAGGTGTAGAGCGGGCCGCCCTGGCGGAGACCGACCCCTACCGCAACGGCCGGGCAGTCGCGGCTCACACGCTGGAGATACCAGCTGACGAGCTCTGGTACGAGGGCGTGATGGACGTGCCCATGGAGGCAGCCGTTGATAGCGGCTTCTTCAGGACAGTTGGTGCACGGCTACACGGACGCGATTTTGAGGCGGGCGACGTTCGCGGTGCACCAAGAGTAGCGGTGATCAACGAGCCGCTGGCCCACAAGTTATGGCCTGGAGGCGACGCGGTCGGCCAATGCATGTTGTTGTCGAGCAAAGAGCCAGAGTGCGTGACGGTGGTGGGAGTACTGCAAGGCTTCTGGCGTCGCGACATTCTGAGACGTGATATGCTTGTGGTCTACGTACCCCTGGCACAACGAACCTCTATCCACGGTCGTCCAGCCGGCATGTTCGTGCGGGTATCGGGAGATCCGGACGACGCGGCGTTAGCGATCCGGAAGATTATTGTCGACCTCCGGCCCAGCTTCCAGGTAATACGGGTAACGCCAATGCGAGACATCATTGCCCCGCAGATCCGGCCTTGGCGTACGGCCGCCGGAATGTTCATGGCTTTCGGCGCGATCGCGCTGTTGATCTCGATGATTGGGCTGTACGCGGTGGTCTCGTTCATGGCTACCCAACGGTCACACGAGATCGCGGTACGCATGGCCCTGGGTGCTGGCTCCGGCAGCATCCTGACAACGGTTGCAGGGGATGGTCTGCGCACCGTCGCAGTTGGCCTCGTGGTAGGAGCCGTCGCTGCCTTCGCCATTCGTGGTTGGATTGGGCCGTTGCTCTTTCAGACGTCGGCCACTGACCCGCTGGTTATGGGCGGCGTTGGCGGGCTCCTGATGTTTGTTGCGGTCCTGGCAATTGTCGTCCCGACCGTGCGTGCGCTGCGGCAGAATCCTGCTTCCCTTCTGCGATCGGAATAGTCGACTGTAACTGTGTTCTGCGGTGGGGTTGGATCTCGGCACCACTGACCTTTCCGCCGCTAAACCGTCGCGCCGGCGAGCGCCGTCGACGTCCCACCGCGCACGGTCCTTGCCCCGATCGCACGCGACTGCACCGAGCGCCAGAAGCAACGCCGCCACCATGCGCTGCTCGACCGCCTTTCCCCGCACGCAGATGCTGAACGTGCTGCTCGATCCGGCCGAGTGACAGTGCCCGAGCCAAGCCGCCCGAGCTCTCTTTCACGTCAGAGGGGACATCATGGACGTAGGGATCACGGTCGAAGAGCGGCGCTGGCGAGAGCTCGTCCCGCACGGCATCGGCGCGGGACTCTGCGCAGGAGTCGCGCTGGGTATCGCGCAGTTCGTGATCTCCCTCGCCCAGAAGGAAGACGGGCTCGCCTCCCTCCGCCTGGTGGCCTCCCTCGTCATCGGATCAAGCTCGTTGCGCGGCGCTGCCCCGACCGCACTCGTGCTTTCAGTCGGGGCAGCGCTCCATTTCTTCCTCGCGGCACTCTTCGGCGTTCTCTTCGTCGCGCTACTGGCCCTCACCTTCCAGCTCAGCGCGCGCGTCTGGGTACTCGTGGCCGGCGGCTTCATTTTTGGGTTCCTCCTCTGGGAGGTCAACTTCATGGCCGTCCTTCCGGGCTTCTATCCTCACCTCGCTGACCAGGTGGGTCTCACCAGCCAGCTCTGGAAAGGGCTCTTCGCCTACGCCGTCGTCTACGGCCCCGCGCTCGGCCTCTACGTGGCAGCTACGCGACCTGGGGTCGTAGCTGACTGGAGGGAGTGAGGATGGAACAGCTCGGCTTTCCCTTACTCATCCGGTTCGCGCACTTCTTCAACATCCTCTTCCTCTCTCTCCTGGCTCGGAGCGGGGTCGAGATCCTGGGCGGCCATCCCATGCTCTACTGGAACGACGCGTGCACGCCAGGGAGCGAATGGTTGCGCTTCACCCGGAAGAAGATGCCGCGCGGCGAGTTCTGGACGGCGGAGGACGAGAAGGAGCCCTATCACCCGTGGGTTGCTCTGCCGGGTCGTGACAACCTCGGTATCGGGCGTTACTGGCACTTCACAGCTCTCATCGGTTGGATCCTCGTGGGGCTGCTCTACCTGGCCGTCCTCATCTTCACGCCTGAGTGGCGGCGGCTCATCCCGACATCCTGGTCCGTCTTCCCGGGCGCTGTCGATGCGGCGAAGAGCTATCTCAGCTTCCACATCCCCGAGACCGAGGCGGTCTTCAACCCGCTGCAGCAGCTCGCCTACGCCTCCGTCATCCTCCTGCTTGCGCCACTTCAGATCCTCACCGGCATCGCCATGGCGCCTGCGGTCGCCGGTCGCTTCCCCTGGTACCCTCGGATCTTCGGCGGCCGGCAGGCGGCACGCAGTCTCCACTTCATCGGGCTGGTGGCCTTCGGAGCCTTCACCGTTCACCACACGGCCATCGTGGTTGCCCACGGCTTCGGTGATGAGTTGGCGAAGATTGTTCTCGGGATCACGCACGCGACGCCGGCGGAGGCGACGCGGGCGATATGGGTCGGATTGGTGGGTGTGGCAGTGATCCTCGCAATCCACATCTGGGCCACGCGCTTCTCGCTCCGGTCACCACAGCGCGTGCAGCAGCTACTGCAGCACGTGGTAGACCCTCCTCGCCGGATGATCTTCGGGCGTCTACGCTCGCGCCAGTACTTCCGCCCCGACCAGGTCACCGCCGATCCGCGTCCTAACGGCCGCGCACCGCGGAACGAGGAGTATCTGGCCCTATTAGGCCGATCGTTCGTCGACTGGCACTTCACGGTAGGCGGGTTGGTGGAGGAGCCACTCGCCTTCACCCTCCCCGAACTGCGCGCTCTCGCGCCGGCCACGCAGATCACCGAGCACTGCTGCATCCAGGGGTGGAGCTACATCGCCGAGTGGGAGGGCGTGCGCCTCACAGAGTTCCTCCAGCGCTGTCGGCCGCGACCGGAAGCGCGCTACCTGCTCTTCGAGACATTCGACGAGAAGTGGGAGGAAGAAGGGCACGGGCTGGGGAACTTCTACTCCGTCCTCGACCTGGAACAGGCCTCTCACCCGCAGACCATCCTGGCCTACGGGATGAACGGTAAACCGCTCGCGACGGAGTACGGCGCACCGCTGCGGCTACGCGTCGAGGACCAACTCGGCTTCCAGATGGCGAAGCATGTCAGCCGAATAACCCTGATCGATGACTACCGCGACATCGGTGACGGGAACGGCAATTGGCGGGCAGACCACCTTTACTACAGCGACTACGCGCCCATCTGAGCCCATCGTGTGCTCAGGTCGTCTCGGGTGAGCGGTAACGGCTCGCACTCTTCAACATCCTCCTCGCGAAGGCGGCTTCTAGGCCGCTTGAGGAGCTAGTGCTCGGGAGTAGGCCACCGCTCGGTTCGCCTTACTGGCTCTGGCGGCGTGACTCGGCGCATCAGGCGCCGCTGGCCGTCATGTAAGGCTGGCTTGGGGCGTGGCCGCCAGCGCGCGACCCTTACGGTCGAAGTGTGAGAGCCGTCGCCCGTACTGCCAGAAGACTTGACTATGCGTTACCATAGCGGGTCATCCCCGATGCAGTCGCTGCAGCGATAGCGCGCAGTTGTGCGCATGGCGCTCCAAGTGCAGTCTCCCACGGCCCTGTCGTACGTCCTGAATCAGAAGTGAATGCAAACCAGGAAGATTGCTCCACTTGATAGCCAAGTCACGTCGACACCAAGGCGATGCGAAAGGGCGTCGCAAGCGAGTTCGCGGAAGAGCGAAGGCCGCACCAGAGTGCTGCTCCTGATGGCAATGGCAATTGCAATAACGGGCTGCGTCTCAACCTCACGATCAGCGGCGCGCTCGGTTAGTTCAACTGCACCGTCACTTGTCGTCGGCACCTTCGAGGACGACCACGGCGGGAGGCACACTGTTTCGACTACCGAATGGTGGCAGGGGTCAAGGACGCGCTACCACATCGTGATGTGGGATACCGCCCAACGATTCCTGATTGCACAGAACGATACGGCCAACCAGTTCGACGCTGGAAAATGGACAAGGATCGACTGGGTGCCGCTCGTTGGAATGGAGCCGTACAAGTGGGCGTTCTGCTTCAGCGCGTACAATGCGCCCACCAGATCCGCGGCCGAGGAGACGACGATTGCGCGTCCGGAGGCGCCGGAGGTCGGGTGCAACGGGTATCCGTTCTCTCGGATGAAGCGGGTCGAACGATAGACAGACGGTTGCCGAGTGGAGTCCACCTCGTTGGTCGTGCACGCCTCACTCCGCCCGCAACGCCTCCATCGGCTCCACGCGTGACGCCCGCCACGCCGGCACGTATCCAGCGACGAACGTCACCAGCGTGAGCACAACGGCCGCCGTCCCGAAGACCAGTGGATCGCGTCCGTCGATACCGAATAGCAGCGACTGCGCTGCCCGACCGAGCGCCACCGCCCCGGCGATCCCCAGAAGGCCGCCGACGAGCGTCATACGGCCTACCTGTCGGAGCACCATGCCGCGCACCCGCCGTCCGTCGGCACCCAGGGCCATGCGTAGGCCAAATTCGCGTGAGCGCCGCGCCACCGTGTAGGCGAGCACACCGTACAGTCCCACCGCGGCGAGCAGTGTCGCCAGCACGGCGAACGCCGCCGAGAGTGTCCCGATCATCCGGTCCATGTAGATGTTCTCGCGAACCTGCTGCGGCATCGTCTTGAGGGCGATGACGGGAAGTTGCGGGTCTATGTTTGCCATCACCCGACGGATCTCCGGCAGCACGGTTTCCGGATCGCGTTCCACACGCGCGTAGTAGATGACTGCCCCTGGCAGGTTCTGCCGGTAGGGCGTGTACACCAACGGCGGTACGTCTTCGCGCACGCTGCTGTAGCGGGAGTCGGGCGCGAGGCCCACGATCTCCACGTCGAGCGGCACGCTTCTGCTGTTGCCGAAGGCCATCCGCCGCCCAACGGGGTCACGGTCGAGCCCGAACTTCCGCGCGAAGCTCTCGTTCACCACGGCCACATTTAATGTCCCTTCCCGGTCAGCGTCCGTGAAGGCTCGCCCTGCCAGTAAGGGCAGGCTCATGACGCGGAAGAAGTCGGGCCCTATGGCTTCCAGGCGCGTGTTCGCGTCAGTGTCCGGTCCTCGCTCGAAGCCCTCAACCATGACGTTGGAGCCGTTCGTGGAGCCGCTTAATAGCGCCATCGATGAGGCGGAAACAGCGGTGACGCCAGGAATGGCGGCCAGGCGCGTCTCGACCTCATCGTACAGTGCTTGCGTGCGTGTGAGGTCGTAGCCGTTGAACGCCGGGGCGACGCCGAAAGTCACCACACGATCGATGTCCATGCCAAGGTCCACACGTGTCACGTTGCGCAGGCTGTTGATGAACAGCCCGGCGCCGATGAGGAGGGTCATGGAAAGGGCAATCTGCGTCGTCACCAGCGAGGTGCGGAAGCGGGCCGCCGACCGGGCGCCCGCGGCCTGACCGGTGCTCGCACGAATCCCTGTCACAAGCTCGCGCCGCGTGCCGTGAAGTGCCGGGAACAGGCCGAAAAGCACACCGGTGCCGAGTGCGACTATGGCCGCGAAGACGAGGGCCGATGGCCGCAGTTGGAGCGAGAGATCGGCGCCGTACCCGAGGTCCGCCGGCGGCAGCATCGCTCGTATTCCGCGCACCGTGCCCAGTGCGACTAGCAGACTCGCCGCGCCGCGCGCCGAGTGCCAACCGCACCGCCATCTCGCCGGATCGCGTGGCACCGCGTGCGAGAAGCAGGTTGGCCACGTTGGCGCTGGCGATCAGCGTCACCAGCGCGGTGATAGCCAGGAGGATGGTCAGCGGCCGGCGAGTCTCGCCGTGCAACACGCTCTGGCCGCGTCGGCCGCTCTCGACCGTGACCGAGCGCTCCCGGAAGCGAGCCATTGTCGCCTCGCTCATTCCCAGTTGCAGCGGCGCCTCTACATCGGTGATGATGGGCCGGTAGGCGGCGTTGATAGCCTCGCGCGCCTGGGCGATCGTACCGTTAGGGGCCAGTCGGCCGAACAGGTAGAGCCAGTAACGGCGCCGGCTCTCCATGTCCGGTTTGATCGGATCCACCGTGGCGGCCATGGACAGTGGCGTGTACACGACCGGCTTCACGCCGAGGGCGGTGCCGTCGAATCCTTGAGGAGCGACGCCGACGATCGTGAGTGTCTGCCCGTTAACCGTGACCGTGCGGCCGATCGCTCCCTGGTCTGACCCGAGCTCGCGCTCCCAGTAGCGATAGCTCAACACTGCCACCGGATGCGCGCCGACGGCACGGTCGTCGTCGGGGCCGAGCAGTCGCCCCAACGCCGGTCGCAGGCCGAGCACACGGAAGTACGAACCGGATACGAGGACCCCCTGGGTGAACTCCGATCGGTCACCGAAGACAATGCTCACCGGTGCCAGCCGGAAGGCAGCCAGGCCACTGAGTGAGGTACTGTTCTGCGCGACGCTGCCGGCTAGATCGCGGAACATCGGATAGCTGAACAGGTCGGCTGTCGGGCCGGCAATGCTGCTGTTGTCACCTCCTGGTTTCGGGCCGGGCGCGGACAGGTTGACCAACTGGTCGGGCTGCGCCACTGGCAGCGGTCGCAGGAGCAGTTCGTCGAACAGCGAGAAGGTGGCGACGTTGGCGCCGATGCCGAGCGCCAGGCAGCCTATGATGGTGAGGGCGAGGCCGGGCGACCGGCGGATGCCGCGCAACGTGACGCGGAGATCATGGCGAAGGGCGTCCATCCAGTCGCGAAGGCGCATCCTGCTCTCCACCGTTGTCGCCGAGTGGTGGAGACGTTCGCGCGCTTCTTCTGGAGGCCCGAATCGGCGCACCGCTTCCGCCCGCGCTTCCTCCGGCGATACCCCCTCGCCCTCCAACTGCTCGGCGCGGAGTTGCAGGTGGAGCTCGATTTCGTCGTCGGCGTCGGATCGTGCGTGGTCGTCGCGGTGCACGGCGAGTCGGAAGCGTCGCAAGACGCCCGGCCGGATCTCGCGGCGCCCCGTCCGGTCGCGCTCGTCGGGTCCGTCGGGCGGGGTCATACGCTGGTAGGCGCCGGGGCGCCGGTTAGGATTCCGGTCACCGTTTCAGCGTAGCGCACCCATTGCGCTGTCTCGGCGGCCAGGTGCGTGCTGCCGGCCGAGGTGACGCGGTAGTACTTGGCGCGCTGGTTCTTCGGCGTCGTGCCCCACTCGGCGGCGGTGAGGCCGCGAGCCTCCAAGCGGTGGAGAGCCTGGTAGAGCGCGGAATCCTGCACGCCGATCGCGCCGGCGGAGCGCGACTCGAGCCAGGTCGTGATCTCGAAGCCGTGCATGGGACCCCAGCACAGGGCGCGGAGCACGAGTATGTCGAGCGTTCCCTTCACCAGCGGCAGCGTGGCAGCCATAGTATCCTCAGGAAGTGTCTACAGAGTCTGGGTACTATGTAATGGCGACTGCCACGAATCAAGGGCGGCGTAATAGCTCATTGGAATCCACCTTCCGGCTCAGCGCCCAGATAGAGCGCGAGCGGGTGGGGGGGAACGTGAAACGTTTTCAATCCCCGCAGCCAGCCGCTCATGTACTCCACCTGTCTCTTCTGCAACCAGTCGCTCGGCACCAATACGGTTCTCGAGTCGTTCCCAGTCGGTAGCCGCCTCGCTTTTGACGCTGCCAGGGGGCGCCTCTGGGTTGTCTGCAAGAAGTGCGAGCGCTGGAACCTGACCCCGCTCGATGAGCGTTGGGAGGCCGTCGAGGAGGCCGAACGACTTTACCGCGACACTCGGAAGCGCGTCGCCACTCCGGAGATCGGACTTGCCCGGCTCGGCGACGGTACCGACCTCGTCCGCATCGGCGCGCCGCTCCGGCCCGAGTTCGCGGCCTGGCGCTACGGCGACCAGTTCGGTCGACGGCGTAAGCGTCAGCTGCTGGTCGCGGGCGCTGGGGTGGCCGGAATCGGCGCCATCCTGGTCGGCAGCGCCAGCCTTGGTGTGGCTGTAGCTAGCTTCGGCTGGATGGGCGTCCATATGGTTCGTCAGGTAGTTCAGGGCAGCGACGAGAAGGTCGTCGCCCGCATTCGCACCGCGACGGGTGAGGTGCTTCCGGTGCGCCGTCGTCATCTGGCCGAGAGCACACTCGAGCACGCCAGCGATGGTGCGTTGGCAATCAACCTCCGGTACAAGCACGGTCGGTCCCGCTTCGAGGGGCCGGAAGCGTTGCGTGTCGCGTCGCTGGTTATCCCATCTGTGAACCGGTTCGGTGGCTCACGAAGCACCGTCGCTGCCGCCGTGGCTGAGATAGAGCAGGTAGGCGGTCCCGAGCGGTACGTAGAGCGGCTCGCCCGACGCGGCGCCGATATGACGGCGGTGCGTGGCAAGCCGCATCGATTCGGGCGTCGCGGTCTGACAGGACGCACCGGTCTCTATGGGCTGGCGACCCTGGACCGCCTCGCGCTGGAGATGTCGCTGCATGAGGATTCTGAACGGCGAGCCATCGCTGGCGACCTGGAGGAACTGGCGCATGCCTGGAAAGACGCTGAGGAGATCGCCGCAATATCTGACGACATGTTCCTCCCAGCCGGGGTGCGAAGCACGTTCGAGAGGATGCGCCAGGCGTAACGTCGACCGGTGCGGCGCTGATGAGCCAGGGCGGCTCCATTCCTGCGCACTGCGAGCGATTGCAAAGCAGTACACTGCGCGCCGCGGTTCTGGCCGTCGCGCAGAGCAATCATCGATCTGGCGAAGGAGGGAGCATGAAGATCGGCATCATCGGCGCTGGCCATATTGGCGGCACCCTCACGCGACGGCTATCGGCGCTCGGTCACGAGGTATCAGTGGCCAACTCCAGAGGCCCGGAAACGCTGACAGAACTCGCCTCGGAAACCGGCGCCCACGCGTCCTCGGTACCTGACGTAGCACGCGGCAAAGAACTGGTCATCGTCACCATACCGGAGAATCAGATCCCGCAACTGCCGGACGAATTATTCGAGGGCGTCGGGGATGATGTGGTAGTCATCGACACTGGGAACTACTACCCCAAGCGTGACGGCCGCATCGAGCCCATCGTAGCAGGCATGCCCGAGAGCTGCTGGGTCTCGGAGCGGCTCGGCCGGCCGGTGGTAAAGGTGTTCAACAACATCTACGCGAAACACCTGCTCGAACTCGGTAAGCCGGCTGGCGCCGAGGGACGAATCGCGCTGCCGGTGGCCGGTGACGACAGCCGCGACAAGGCGGTCGTGCTGGATCTGGTGGACCAACTGGGCTTTGATGGAGTGGATGCCGGCTTGCTGGATGAGTCCTGGCGACAGCAGCCGGGCACGCCAGTGTACACCGCCGACCACGATGCCGACGGCGTGCGTCGCGCGCTCGCCGAGGCCAGTACGGAACGCCCGCCCGAATTCCGACCCTGAAGGGATCGGAATCAGTCTTCGGTTTGTTAGTGGCTCCGGCGTCTCAAGTGCGGTGCCGTCCGGCGACTCCAGTTTCGGTTCAGAGTTTGGTCCATGCTTTCCAGGGGGAGCCGGGGGAAGGCCTTGCTGAAGGACAGCGCGCGCCAGGTGGGAGGATCATCCGCCTGACAGGATCAGCCGTGCTCAATTCTCCTCATCGGACCCGTCGAGACGTCCAGTTTGGCGCGCGTTACCAGGGAGTTGCCACGCATGATTATCAACGCTGTGCCTCCGTCTCAGGGAGCGGTCGCCGGGCGCGCGTCAGAAATGTCGAACGACGGGGCGTACCACGCCCGAGCAGGTTGAGGTGCGAGCTCCGGTCGTCTCCAAGATCGGCGAGCTCATGGCGCCGTAAGGCCGGGGACGTCGCCACCCCGGGCCTCTATCATCGCTGCGAAACGCAGCAGCGCCGCCCCGTAATTCTCTCCGGCGACGTACACGAGGTCATTGTGCCCGGCCCCCTCCACCCAGAATATCTGCTTCGGCTCAGGTGCCAGCGCGAAGAGCCTCGCACCATGTGCGGGAGAGATGATCTGGTCATCCGTACCGTGGATCACCAGGACCGGCGCCCGAACGCCAGGAATCCGTCGGGAGTTGGGGAACCGGTCGAAGGGGATCAGCGGCACCCTCGTCATCACCCGGTAGACGCTGGTAAAGGCGCTCTCGAGTATGACTCCACCAACCGGGTAGCGCGTGGCGAGTTCGAGCGTCGGCCCGGAACCGACCGAGCGGCCGTAGACGAGCAGTCGCTCGGGACGTACGCCCAACTCGCCGACCGCGTATCGGTAGACGGCTTCGGCGTCTTCAACCGCTTTCCGCACTGTCGTCTTACCAGCCGTGCTCTGGCCGTAGCCCCGATAGTCATAGGCGATGACACCGAAGCCTACATCGTGCAGCAACTCGAACATCGGAGTCAGGTGGCCGATGTCCTCTGCGTTGCCGTGGCTGTAGAGGATTGTATACCGAGCAGCCGCGTTCGGGAGGTGGAGGACTGCCACAGATTCGCCGGGGCTAACCTCGACTGACCGGATGGGCAGACCAGCCGCCGTGTACGACGGCGGCGGTGCCTGGAAGAGCACCCTCTCCGCCAGTAGGTACGCTCCGAGCACAATCGCCGTGTAGCTGACGACCAGGAATATGATCACTTGCGCGGCTCCATCTCCACGGCTTCGACCTCGCATCTCTTCCTACCGCAGCGTCTTCGTGATCTCATCGAGCCCGTGTCGAATCTTTTGTGCGGAGAGCCAGCATCCGTCCTTGATCCTCTTCATGGCGAATGGCTTCATCGTCACTCTCTTCTGTAGTAGGAACGCTGACCGGGCGATGCTGGTCCATCTCCGTTCGATGTCTGGTGGGGAAGCGGCCGCCTCGCTGAGCGCCGTTACCGGCCGCACTTACCGGACCACTGCCGGATGGAGGGGGTATACGGAGATCGAAATGTGGGGTCCGCTTCCCTGGAATCGGATTTACCCTGAGAGTCAGATATGGAGCTTATGTCGGGTGGGGGTGAAGTGCCCGCCGGACCGGAACGACGCCTACTTCTTCGGCGACATTCGAGCGTCCTTTTCTGGAACTACCTGAAGAACCTAAGGTCGAATATGATCCGATCCGTCCCCGTTCTGCTGCTAATAGCCACAGCGTTCACGGCGTCTTCTGCCCGGTCGACATCCGCGTTGGCAGTCGCTGTACAAGTGCATGAAGAGCAGTCGTGCCTTGACGTCCGGCTTGTCACCAACCCCGAGCGTCCGCGGCAGGGTTCGTTGTTCCGCGTGGTTCTGGAAGGAGTGCCAGCGGGCGCGGAACTGAGCGGACGGGTAGCTGGCGAACCGTTGCACTTCGAGCGGTCCGCGACGGGCGGTGAGGCGTTTGCTGCTGCGCCTATCGATGCCAGCTCACCGTTGCGCATTGTGGTCACATGCGCTGTCGGGTCACTCACCGATTCCGTAGCTATCGGGGTACCGCTGGCGGTCGCCAACTATCCTCTGGAACGACTGACCGTAGCGCCACGCTTTTCTGCACCCCCGGACTCCGCGCTCGCTGCCCGGACGCGACGCGAGTCGGCGCTTGCGGCCGAGGTATCGCGTCGCTCGCACGAGACCGCGCAGCTCTGGACGGAGCCTTTCCGTCGGCCGCGTGAGGCAAGGGTGACGAGCGTCTTCGGGAGTGGTCGCGAGTTTAACGGTAAGGTCACCTCTCGGCACATGGGCACAGATTACGCAGGCGCGGTCGGGGCGCCCGTTCACGCCGCGAACAAGGGCATCGTACGTCTGGTGGATTCGTTCTTCCTGGGCGGGAATGTCGTCTACATCGACCACGGCGCGGGAATGGTCACCGCATACCTGCATCTGAGCGCGCAGAACGTGGCGGTAGGGGACACCGTGCAGCGGGGCGACGTGATCGGGAAGGTGGGCGCGACCGGCAGGGTGACCGGGCCTCACCTGCACTGGATCACACGCTACGGTGGCGTGACGGTAGACCCTGCGTCGCTACTCAGGATGACGGCCAGCGGGCAGCCCTGAGTAATCACTAAGATTCACCCTTTCCGACGCGCACGGATGTAGCCGTGCGCGTCGGTATTCTGGTTCGACGCTCGAACTATCGTTAGCGCTGACGGTTGCCTCAATGACGTCGCACGCATGAATGCTGCGATATCAAACCGCGTCAGCGTTGTGGTGACGAGGAGCTCTAGCGCGAGCCGGCTCAAGGTGAGTTACAGAGCCTTCGAGCGCTTCCGCCAGATCAGCATGCCCAGCAGGCCGATACCCATGAGAACGAAGGTGCTCGGCTCCGGAACGGTCGACATTGACACACCGGCGAACTGATCCGCCAGCGCCCGCTGTCCGTCCGTCATCTTGAAACCGTATGTGGATGTGCCGGGTCCGAACATATCGCCATCTCCCCACAGAACGGCGGTATATCCCCCTTCGATATTGAACGCCACTCCGTAGACGTCGAGTAGGGAGCCGATGTTCGTCCAGTCAGCGCAGACAATCGGTGATCCGGCGGGATAGTACAGGTTGCTGTAAGACATGCTCAGATCCGGATTCCCGGACGGAGCGTCGTACCAGCTCTCGCTGGCAGGAACCAATGGGTCGAAAGCCTCTCCGCGTTCGCCAGTCGGGTTGATACCGACGAGCCCCGTGATGGCCGCACCGAAGATGTTGTTCTCGGCGTTGGTAAATGTCCCCGAGATACCGGTGATTTTGTACGCACCTTCGGGATCGTGCCGACAGGGGTTATTACCTTCTTTTCCGCAGGCAGGATTAGGGTCTACTGCCGAGACATTCAGCACCGTGGTAAGGATACCGCTGCCACTGAATCCATTCCCGGCGAAAGAGAACCGGATCGCCTGTGCGTGAGCGGGTTGCGCTCCGAACGCCATGGCGGCGATAACTGCGCCCGCCATGGAGAGACTTCGAACCGACTTCATGTGGTGCTCCGAGCTGAGGTTCACAACTCACTTCCGTGTTCTGTTCGGGCCCGCATAATTTGCGCCGAATGTTTACCGCATAGCGGTGCGCACGACCCGAGGATCGGTCCTGTTCACGATGTCAGAAAACGATGAATCGGCCGTGCTGCGCGGTAGAGCGAGAGCGCACAACACACAGCAGCGGTGGCGTCGAGGCCCGCACATTTTGCGATTTCTTGACAACTATGCGTTTGCTCGAGGTCTTCGCTCGACGGCACGCCCGGATGGTAGGAGAAGAATCGTGCGTCGACGCGCTTCCGTCAGACTCGGTCCGGGGGGATGCGCAGTGCGAACTCCTGATCGATTATTCGGGATGCACATTCTCGTCGTCGAAGACGATCTCGCGCTGGCGAAGCTGCTGGCCACCGGGTTTGCCGAACAGGGTCATCGGGTGGCCCTGGCCGGCAACTATCAGGACGGTTTGCTCCGAGCGGTTCTCGGTAGCTTCGACGTGCTGGTGTTGGACGTCATGCTTCCGGGCGGCAGCGGCTTCGAGCTCTGCCGCGAGTTGCGTCGGCGTGGTATAGGAACGCCCATACTCATGCTAACCGCACGCGACACCGTCGACGACCGGGTGACTGGACTGGATGTGGGCGCCGACGACTACCTCACCAAGCCGTTCGCCTTTCGCGAACTTGTTGCTCGGGTGCGTGCTCTTGCCCGACGCCAGCCGACGCCTGCTCCGGAGATCATTCAGGTAGCCGATCTCGAGGTCGATCTATCCTCGCATCGCGTCTCCCGTGCCGGTGTGCCGGTCGAGCTCACGGCCAAGGAGTTCGCACTGCTAGAGTTCTTCGTGCGTCACCTCGACGTCGTAGTGGACCGGGCGGCCATCACCGCTCACGTCTGGGATGAGAACCATGATTCTTTCACGAACGTGCTGGAGGTTCTCATTCGCCGGTTGCGAGTCAAGATCGACGATGGGCAGGAGCCCCGGTTGATTCACACTCTGCGCGGTGCCGGGTACCGGTTCGGTGTCTGAGTCAACCGTAAAACCCGCCGCGCCGCGAGACAGGTCGCTGGATCGACTACGATTGCGGTTGACCGCCTGGTACGTGGGTACCTTCGCCGCCATTCTCATCCTGCTTGGGGCAGGACTCTTCCTGGCCATCCGCGGCCAGCTATCGAGAGAACTTGACGACGCCCTGCGTAGCGCAACGTTCGAACTGGAACGAGCGGCGCGGATCCGGCAACTGGAGGCTGACTCCGCCCACGGTCAGGTGGTGGACGCGGTCGACGAGCTTCGCATTCCGAACCGCACGCTCTACCTGCTCGATGCGGCCGGTCGGCCGGTGCGACCAGACTCGGCTCCTGATTGGGTGTCCTCGGCCGGGCGCTACGCCGGTGAGACTGGAACCGCGGACGTGGAACGTGAGCTCCATCCAGGACGCACGGTGCGGCTCCACGCCGAGCGCTTCCTACTTCCCACTGGTCCGCCCCTGGTGGCCGTGGCCGTTGCCGACAGGGTGGAACTGGAGCATCGCTACGCTGCCCTGATTGCCGCTTTCGGCGCGGCGGCCGGTGTTGCCGTGATCCTTGTCGCTGGTGGAGGTTGGTTGCTGGTGCGCAAGTCAACGGAGCCGGTCGAGAGCACGATCAACCAGATGCGGCGCTTCATGGCGGATGCCGCTCACGAGTTGCGGACGCCGGTCGCCGTGCTGCGCGGGCGGGCGGAGATATCACTTCAGCAACCGCGTGAGCCGGCGGCGTACATCCAAGCCCTGCAAGGAATTGAGGAAGAGAGCGTCAGGCTCGGGCGGATAGTGGACGACCTGTTCACCCTGGCCCGAGCAGACGCTGGCGAGCGCCGGACAGAGCATGCTCGCGTCTACCTGGATGACGTGACGGCAGATGCGGTGGGAGCTGCTCGAGCGCTGGCCGTCGGCCGAGGGGTAACGATGACGATGGAGGAGTACGAGGAGGCGGTGGTCAAGGGTGACGCAGCCCTGCTACGTCAGCTCGTCATGATCCTGCTTGACAACGCGGTCAAGTACACGCCGGCGGGCGGGGTGGTAACTGTGGGAGTGACAGCCTCGGTTAGTGGCGCGATGCTGAGCGTCGAGGACAGCGGTCCGGGAATCGCGGCGGAGAAGCTTCCGTTCGTATTCGAACGTTTCTGGCGCGGTGATCCAGCACGCACGCGGTCGGACGGGGGAGCGCAACGCACGGAAGGTGCTGGGTTGGGGCTCTCTATTGCTCGTTGGATCGCCGATTCTCATAACGCCGTGATCAGCCTGGAATCTCCGCCGGAGCGCGGGTTACGAGTGACGGTACGATTCCCGGCTGTCTCGTCCGTTAGCCGAGGCTGACGTAGCTCCGGCGTAGAGGAGCGAGGTCGCGATTCGAGCCGTAGCCGGGTGGTGGCGATTGCTTTCCGCGGCAGCGGCGCTGGCAAAGGCGAACGCCGCTTTCGTGTGCTCCGATGGAAAGGACGATCGGCGGATACGCCACGACTGGCGATCTCGCGGGCCCCTGATTGTAGTTCCTAAAACTGTCCGTCCGATGACAGAGGTTAGAGCTGTCGACAATTGTGGCGTATGATTTGCCGCCACCCGCAGCGTCCCCATATCCCGCACTCTCCCCGAACGGCCACGCATGTCATCCGCTAACTGGTTGCCGTGGGCGCTCGCCTCGGCTGTCTTCGCTGCTCTCACGGCGATCTTCGCCAAGATCGGCCTGGAGGGCATCGATTCCGACTACGCCACGCTCCTTCGTACAGTCGTCATAGTCGTCGTGTTGAGCACACTCGTCATCGCCACCGGCAAGTGGCGCGATCCGCTCACGCTGCCCCGGCGATCGGTGTACTTCCTCGTGCTCTCCGCGCTCGCCACAGGAGCGTCGTGGGTGTGCTACTTCCGAGCCCTCAAGATCGGCGATGCATCCCGGGTGGCACCGGTGGATAAGCTGAGCGTTGTACTCGTCGCCGTGTTCGCCTTCGCCTTCCTCGGAGAACGTCCTCTGCCCCGTGACTGGGCGGGCATCGCCCTGGTTGCCACAGGCGTCCTTGTCCTCAGCCTGCGCCGCTGACACGGTACGGCTGCCCAATGGCGGACGGGCGTTCAGCTTTAACGAGCAGACCTCTTTGCAGGTGAAGTGTGCGGACCGGGATCAGATCGATCGCTACCGGAATTCTCTCCCAGCCGGTGGCCCGCTGGAAGTGCAACTGTGTGGCTGACTGAAGAGATCGCGTTACACACAGAGGGCCCCGATGACGATCCATCGGGGCCCTCTGCGCAGCCAGTCACCTCAGCCTCGCTTCCCTCAGTATCAGGGAAGCCAGGACGTGTGGTCTTCGGCCGGCCGCCGGGGCTTTGCCGGCGGCACCTCGGCCGGCTCGCCGAGCACTATCGTGGCGACGATGCGCTGCTCTGCCGGCACGCCGATGGCTGCCCGGCACTCGTCAGAAGTAAGTATCGCGCCCGTCCTGATGTGGGTCCCAAGGCCCAGTTCCAGCGCGGAGAGCGAGAGGTTCTGGATCGCCATCATCGCTGCCGCGTAGTCTTCCTCGCGGATCTCGGGATCGTCGTGCATGGTCGTCGCAACGGCGATCATGGAAGGCCGAGCACGGTGCTCGCCGGCCACCGTTTCACGGAGTTTTCTGATCGCTTCGGGGTCAGTGAGCTTGCGTGCCTTACGATCGGCGAGCACCAGGCCGTACGCATGGCGCGCCTCTGGTCCCATGACGTAGAAGCGCCAGGGCTCGGTAAGACGATGGTTAGGTGCGAGCGCGGCGGCGGCAAGGACGGTCTCGATATCCTCGCGCGACACCGGCCGATCGGAGAACTTCCTGATCGACCGGCGATTAGTGATGGCATCGGAGATGTGCATCCATCCAATCTAGGCGAATACCGCACCGCTTGCGCCCTCAGCGCCTTGCTGTCCCCAGCGTCGGGTAGTCCGTGGAGCCGTGAACGCCGCCCGAGTCTGATCGGCGTGAGCGTCGGCGGCGGGAGTCAACGGAGAGAGGCTATCACCCGCTGGAAGAGGCGTCGTTCGGCAGGATCGATACGCGCCTCGAGATCGTCATGCAACCGGCCGGTGGCCGCGGCGCCGGCAGCCTGGCGCGCCATGCCGAGGTCCGTCACAAAGGCCCGGATCACGCGTCGGTCGACGGGATCGGGCACTCTCTTCACCAGCCCGTCGGCCTCCAGCCGGTCCACAAGCTGGGTGATGTTGGATCGCACACATTGCAGCCGTTCGGCGAGCTCGCTCAGGGTGAGTGGCTCGTGAGCCTCAACAAGCGCTTCGAGAGCCATGTACTTGGCCGAAGAGAGACCCACCTCTTCGAGTGCGCTCTCCAGACGTTCCTGGATGCTGCGGGCGGCCTCGAGCAGACTGAAGATCGAGTCGACATGCGGCTCGTACCGACTCATCGGGCCCGACTGCTGAGCATTGGTGATAGAATGCTTCATGATATGAACAGTGCATCTATGTGACTGTTGTGTCAATTGTCGTCAGCGGCATCGCCGGAGGGTCACGGAGCCCTGATCTGTCAGGGATGGCCGGTGGGATCGTGTAGCGGCTCGTGCTCAATCTGGATTGTGCAATGCTCCACCCCGAACCGGTGTTTCAACCTCTCTTGAACGTCACGCAGGACATCCGTATCGGACCGCGTGCCAGTAGCCTCAACGTGGGCCGAGAGGCTCACCATGCCGCTGGTGATCGACCAGATGTGCAGGTCGTGAACGCCAGCGACTCCGCTCACGCCGGCCAGCTCGTCGCGAACAGCTTCCACGTCCAGTCCGGAGGGCGCGCCCTCCATGAGAACGCCAACGGTTTCGCTGAGCAGGTGCCAAGACGAAAAGATGACGAGGATGCCGATGAGCACTGACACCGCGGGATCGGCCCACCGCCAGTCGAATGCCCAGACGAGGAAGCCTCCCAGGATCGCGCCCACGCTCCCCAGGGCGTCGGTAAGCATGTGGAGCCAGGCGCCGCGGACGTTGAGGCTCTCGTCTCGGCCTGAGTTCAGGATCCAGAGGCCGGCAAGGTTTATCAGCAGTCCGCCGCTGGCGATGCCCATGACCAGCGCGCCCTGCACTGCCGGCGGATCAGAGAACCGACGCCAGGCTTCGATGAAGATCAGGATCGCGACGACCACCAGCGTGGCGCCGTTGACGAGGGCGGCGAGTATCTCCGCCCGGTGATATCCGAACGATCGCCTTGGCGTGGGTGGGCGGTCGGCGATCCAGAGGGCAAACAGCGACAGGCCCAGCGCCGCGGCATCGGACAACATGTGGCCGGCATCGGCCAGCAATGCCAGGGAATTGGCAATGAGTCCGCCCACCAACTCGGCGATCACGTACGCCCCGACGAGGGCCAGGGCGATCGTCAGTCGCTTCCTGTTGGTAGCGCGCCGCGCGGCCGCTCCGTGCTGGTGGCCACCCGGCGCGTGCTCGTGATCCGACCCGACGTGCGAGGGCTGCATCACCGCGAGTTGTAGCTCATCCCAGCGTCCCTACCGATGCCCGCTAGTCGTCGCTACGAGCGTCTTCACTCTCGGAGCGTACTTCACCGCCATGAGCGTCCTTCTCATCGAGAGCCTTCCGCGAGGCGGCAAACTCCTGCTTCTCGCGCTCCAGAATGCCCGACTTCTCGACCTTCTCGTCCTGGTCGGTGCCACCGGACTCTGGTCGGTTTCTCTGGAAATGGCTGGATTGCTTGCTGCCCATGTAACCCTCGCTGGATGATTCGCGTTGGATATCGCGTTGGAGTCGTGAGACCTCGGGTGAGGTGCGTAGGCGTTGGCAATGCAAGGGAGGGTCCGGTGTTGCTCTCGCCGAGTGTGGGGCGCGGGACGGCGGACCTCTCCTGGCGCGTCACCGTACCGTCAGCCGTCGCTCGCTGTCGTCCCGCTTGCCGAGGAACTCACCGACCGCAGCAAGCGACTCGATGTTGTCGCAGCAGATCTTGAATGCGGCCAGCAGCGGGACTGCGATGAAGGCTCCGGGGATTCCCCATATCCAGTACCAGAAGGCAAGTCCAACGAAGATCGCCACTGGGTTCAGTGCGAGCCGGTGACCCAGAAGCAGCGGGCTGATGAAGTTGCCCTGGACGATGTTGATGAGGAGGAAGCTGGCCGGTACGAGGAGCGCGTGACCGATGCTGTCGAAGGTGGTGAGTGCGGCGATGGCGAGGATTATCGTCATCGCGAGAGCTCCCAGGTAAGGAATGAACTCGAACACCAAAACGAGCGCGCCCCAAAGTGCCGGATTGGGCATCCCCAGGAGATACATCACCACTCCAACCACTATTCCCTCGGCCAGGTTGACGGACGCGGCCGTGAGCAGATAGGTGGAAATGGAAGCCTCGGTCGCCCGGGCGATCTCTACCGCCTTCTGCTTCTCGCCCAGGTTGGGCAGGACCTTGACGAGCTTCTGGAGAAAGAGGTCGCCGGCGGCGAGAAGGAAGAAGAGCAGGACGAGTACCTGTAGCACAGCCACCACCGAGCGCTGGGTGGTGCCGAATATCCGGGACGCCATACTCGGGCCCTGGACGACGACCGTAGCCGTTTTGTCATTGGCCTCGCCGCTGGTCGCGTCGGAGGCTGCGTGAGCGACCTGCTCGGCGGTCTTCGAAGCCTGCTGGATCGGGCTGATGAGCCGCTGGAGCCGTCGCTCTGCCTTGGCCAGCGTTTTCGGAGCATCGCCAGCCCACTCGCGCATCGACCCGGAGAGGCCGAAGACACCCGAGGCGAGAACCGCAACCATGGTCAGAACGATGATCCCTGCGCTCACCGGGGGAGGGATCCGGATGCGGGACATCGCGCGGACGATAGGGCTGAGCAGGAAGTCGAGCAGCAGCGCGAAGACGATCGGGATCAGAAAGTCGCGAGCGAAGTAGAGCGAGTAGAGCAGCGCCAGAACGGCGAGCACCGTCACCCCGGTGGATCGGCCCAGCGGGCTCTGGATGGCGTCTCGGGTTGCCTCAAGGTCTGGTTCGGGCGCCCCGACCGAGACCGGAACGGCATCCGCTAACGAATCGACGTCGGGCGTGAGGATGGACGTCGCGTCTGTGCGGCGGTCGCGGCCGTGCTGCATGGGGTCGCGGTCTGACTCGGAATGGCTGCCGGCTGTCATGAGACGTGCCTGCCCAAAGGGGAAGACAGAGTGCTAGGGGGGAGACGATCCGACCGCATTGGTGGCGCTCCTTCCAGGTGAGTATGGAGCGCTCGTTTGAGCGGCGCCGCGTGCTATAGCGGCAAGCCACGTGCCTGAAGCCGAGCCTGCCACCTGACCCTTGACAGGAAGGATCTTTGGCTTTACTTAGCTAGTAAGTTTAACTGGATAGTTAAAATGACTGACTCAACTCCGAAGCAACCATCTCCAGGGCTCGACGACCAGACGGAGGACCGAATTCTCCGCGCTGCCCGTGTCGTCTTTGTGCGTCGCGGCACCGCCGGCGCACGAATGCAGGAGATCGCTACCGAAGCGGGCGTCAACCAGGCTCTGCTCCACTACTACTTCCGCACCAAGGAGCGTTTGGCCGACGCCGTGTTCCGAGATATCGCAGGGCGGATCGCACCAACGATCGCCACCCTCCTCGCCTCCGACGCCACGCTGGAGCAGAAGGTCGAACGGTTCGTTCACATCTACATGGATAACGTGCGCGAGCATCCGTACCTCCCCGGCTATGTGATTGCCGAGTTACACCATCATCCGGAGCGTTTGAAGCCGTTGCTCTCCTCGGACCGATCCGATCAGGGCGGCGACATGCTGGCTTCATCTGTAACGTCGCTTGCCCGTCAGGTCCTGGAGAAGTTGGGCGCTCAACTGCAGCAGCGTGCCGCGGAGGGAACCATGAGGCAGATCACACCGGAGCAGTTCCTCATTGATCTCGTCGCGCTCTCCGTCTTCCCATTCGTCGCTCGTCCGGTGCTGGAGTCCGTCTTCGGCATGGACAGCGACGCCTTCCATCTCTTCCTGGACGAGCGCCGGGAGCGACTTCCCGCATTCATCCTCGACGCACTCCGGCCATGACATCACGCGCACTAGTCCTCGCGTCGCTCATCGGGTGCCTCCTCGCTGCCCTGGGCGTCCGACCGACCCCTGCCACGGCGCAGCAGCCCACGGCATCCGCCGACACGCTCCGGCTCGGGACCCTGCAGGCTGAAGCCGTTACTCGCGACCCGCGCCGGCAGCAGTTGTCGCTACTCGAGTCGCAATCCAGCCTCCGTCTTCGCAGCATCGCCGCCGAGCGGCTGCCGGACATCTCGGTCGGTGCCCAGGCTCAGTATCAGTCCGATGTCGCCACGATCCCGTTCCAGCTTCCCGGTACCTCCATCACCACGCCGCCGCTGGACACTTACGACGCTCGTCTCTCTCTTCGGCAGCCGCTGTTCGATCCCACACGCCGTCCCCGTGTAGAGGTGGAGCGAGCGCGGCTGGCTGAGTCGCAGGCGGGCGTCCGAACATCGATCTTCACGCTCCGCGAGCAGGTGACCGAGAGCTACTTCGCCGTGCTCCTTCTGGACGCTCAACGGGCTGAGCTGGAGACAGCGATCGTCGATCTCGAGGCTCGACTGGCGACGGCGCGCGACAGGGTGCGCTTGGGGAGCGCTCTTCCGAGCGACGCGGCGACGTTGGAAGCCGAACTCCTGCGTCGTCGGCAGTCGATCGATGAGATCGCCGCCAATCGCGCAGCCTCGCTTTCCATCCTCGGTGAACTCACGGGTCGCGCGTTGAAGGACGATGATGCGCTGGCGTTGCCGGAGGTGGAGGACGAGGTGGCTCGCGTGCGGGCGGACATCGGGGAGCTTCGAGAGCGGCCGGAATACGCCCGTTTCGCAAGCAGCCGCGAACTGTTGGAGCGACAGAAGGAGTCGATTGTCGCGCAGGAGCGTCCGCGTCTTTCGGCCTTCGGACGCGCCGGCTACGGTCGTCCCGGGCTCAACCCGTTAGGCCGCGATTTCGACGCCTACTGGCTGGCCGGACTCCAGGTGGAATGGTCGCCCTGGAACTGGGGGAAGAGCGATCGTCAGCGCGAGGAGTTGGCTCTCCAGCAACGCGTGCTGGAGACGGAAGAAGCGGCGTTCGCTGAGGCTCTGCTCCGTGGTACCGCGACAGACCTGGCGACTATGGACCGGCTGGTAGCCAGCTCACGAGCCGATGACGAGATCGTCGCCCTCAGGGAGGACATCCTCCGCGAAACGACCTTTCGCTTCACCGAGGGCGTGATCGGGTCGGCGGAGTACGTGGACCGGCAGACTGACCTGTTGGCGGCGCGGCTGACCCGCGCGACTCATCGCGTTGAGCTGGCACGAGCTCGCGCACATTTCCTGACCTTCGTCGGAGTTGAGGTGCACTGATGCGACACTTACTCACATCGCGCGGTGGCTACGCCGTCGTCGTCGTCGTCGTGCTCTCAACCGTCCTGGCCGCATGCGGCGGGGATGCGGAGCCCGATGCATATGGCAACTTCGAGGCGACCGAAGTAGTGGTATCGGCGCAGACGGCCGGTCAGCTACAGCAGTTCTTGCCAGTAGAAGGGATGCATCTGGATCGTGGCGCTTTGGTCGCAGTCGTAGACACGGCCCAGCTAGTCCTGGAACGGGCGCAACTGATTGCCCAGCGCGCCGCGACGAGCGCTCGTAGCACTGAGGTCACCCGTCAGATCGAGGTGCTCGAACTACAACGTGACATTGCGAAGAGAGCATTCGAGAGGACGACGAGGCTTCACGATGAGAAGGCTGCCACGACCCAACAGCTGGATCAGGCGGAGCGAGACTACCGCACTCTTGTGGCCCAGATCTCGGCGGCCCGCGCGCAACTAACATCGGTGGGGATGGACGTCGCGTCCGGTGACGCACGGGTGAACCAGGTGAGTGATCGTATCTCACTGAGTACCGTCACCAATCCGACCGCTGGAACGGTATTGGCGAGTTACGCACGCTCTGGCGAGGTGGTACAGCCGGGCCGCCCACTGTACAGGATCGCCAACCTGGACACGCTGGTCCTCCGGGCCTACCTGACGGGCGGCCAGATGGACGCTGTGCGTCTCGGTCAGCGGGTACAGGTGAACGTGGATAGTGGTACCGACGGCCTGCGGACAATAGGTGGGGTGGTCACATGGATTTCGCCCACCGCCGAGTTCACGCCAACGCCGGTACAGACGCGCGACGAACGTGCGGATCTGGTATACGCGGTGAAGATCAGCGTGGCGAACGGAGATGGCAGGTTGCGGATCGGTATGCCGGGCGACGTGACCCTCGGGCCCGCGGGTGCGGTCAGTCCGGACAGCGGCGGTGGGCCGGCGCCTGAAGCGCCGGTAAGTCGGTGAACGCAACGTCGCCGCTCGTGGCCTCATCTTCCGCGGCCTCACCGTCCGTCGACTTTAATTTATGGCGACAATGGCGGTGGCAAAACGACCCTATTCCGCATCCTCACGACGCTCCTCATCCCCGACTCTGGCTCGGCGACTGTGCTGGGCCTGGATGTGGTGCGCGACATGTGGGAGATACGCAAGCGGGTGGGCTACATGCCGGGTCAGTTCTCCCTCTATCCTGACCTCAGCGTTGAGGAGAACCTGAGCTTCTTCGCCTCGGTATTCGGTACGACCATCGAGGAAGGTCGGTCCATCATCGGGCCTATCTACGAACAGATCGAACCGTTTCGCGATCGCCGCGCGGGCGCGTTGTCGGGAGGGATGAAGCAGAAGCTGGCCCTCTCCTGCGCACTCGTCCACCGTCCCGACATCCTCTTCCTGGATGAGCCGACAACGGGTGTGGACGCGGTGTCGCGGCGCGAGTTCTGGGACCTCCTGCACGCGCTCAAGGAATCAGGGCTGACGATCATCGTCTCCACGCCCTACATGGACGAAGCCGATCGGTGTGACAGGGTGGCGCTGATGCAGCGCGGCCAGATCCTCGCCACCGACAGGCCGGCGGCGATTGGTGCGCGCTTTCCGCGACCGCTATTCGGCGTTTGCGGGCACGACCGCGTGGCACTCATCAAGTCGCTCAGAGAGGCTCCGCACTCAGCGTCCGTCTTCCCGTTCGGGGAGGAATTGCACTACAGCGACTCACGGACCGACATGGATCCGTCGCAGATCGCCTCTGAACTGCGCCAGCTACTCCATGAACAGGGGCTGGCTGACGCCGAGGTGAGATCGATCAAGCCGGGTATCGAAGACACCTTCATGTCGCTCATGGGAACGACGTCGCCGACGGTGTCGGAGTGAGTACGGCGATAGATGTTCACGAGCTGACTCGAAAGTTCGGCAGCTTCACCGCCGTCGACGCGATCAGCTTCTCGGTCGGTGCCGGAGAGGTGTTCGGCTTTCTCGGCGCCAACGGCGCGGGCAAGACCACCGCTATCCGGATGCTGACGGGTCTTCTGGCTCCCACCTCAGGAGAAGCACGGGTAGCCGGTTTCGACGTGCTCACACAGGCCGAGGAGGTGAAGCGCAGGATCGGCTACATGAGCCAGCGCTTCTCGCTTTATGGTGACCTCACGGTTCGCGAGAACATCGCCCTCTACGGCGGAATCTACGGTCTGAGCGACAGGGAGATCAGCGACCGCACCGAGGCCATGCTCGGGCAGCTGGACCTTGCCGACTCCGGCGACAGCAGAGTGGCATCGCTACCGCTGGGGTGGAAGCAGAAGCTGGCCTTCTCGGTAGCGCTCGTCCACCAGCCTGTCGTTGTCTTCCTCGACGAGCCGACCGGCGGGGTGGATCCGGTGACCCGGCGGCAGTTCTGGGAAATGATCTACAACGCCGCGGCCGGTGGCACGACGGTGTTCGTGACCACCCACTACATGGACGAGGCGGAGTACTGTGACCGCGTATCGATCATGGTAGACGGACGCATCGGAGCCATGGGTACGCCGGCCGAGTTGAAGGTACAGTTCGACGTCGGAACGCTGGATGAGCTGTTCGTGCAGTTGGCTCGACCGGCCGTCGACGCGACCACCGGAGGAGGTGGGTGATGATGCAATCGCAGGCAATGCGGGCGTTTATGGTCAAGGAGATCAGGCACATTCTTCGTGACCGGCAAACCCTGACGATCCTCCTCCTCCTGCCGCTAGCGATGGTGGTGCTTTTCGGTTACGCGTTGCGCAGTGATGTGAAGGACGTCCGGATCGCCTTCGTCGATCCCGTCCCCGATGCTGCCACAAATGCCATCCGTAGTCGCTTTACCGGGAACAGCCGCTTCCACGTTGTGGGCGTGGTGCCGACAGTGGCCGATATCGAGCCGCTCTTCCGCCGTGGCGCGGCCGACGTGGCGCTGGTATTCGAACCCGACCTGATGGGCCGGTTGTCGAGTGGCACGCCGGCGCAACTCCTTCTCATTGGCGATGTGTCGGATCCCAATACCGGGACAACCATCCAGGCCTATGCCAGCGCTGTCCTTGCTGACTATCAGCGCGAACTGGCGTCCGGGGCGCCTGGTATCCAGATCGAGATGCGAACACGCATGCGCTACAACCCGACACTGGAGAGCGTCAACCTCTTCGTGCCCGGTCTCATCGCGCTCGTGTTGACGCTCGTTTCGGCGCTGATGACTGCGATATCGCTCTCAAGGGAGAAAGAGCGCGGCACACTCGAAGTGCTCCTAGTGTCGCCCCTCCGTCCCTGGCAGATCATTCTCGGCAAGGTGCTTCCGTATCTCTTGCTGGCGTTCGTGAACGTCGTGACCGCACTTGTCGCTGCCTGGGTAGTGTTCCAGGTGCCATTCCGTGGAAGCCTCGTGCTTCTCCTGGCGGCCAGTATGCTCTATTCCATGGTGAGTCTGGCGCTCGGTGTACTGGTCGCGGCGATCACGACGTCACAGCGGGCGGCCATGATCGGGGCGATGGCCGGCACCATGCTTCCCAATGAGCTCCTCTCAGGGATGATCTTTCCGATTGCGAGCCTGCCCGAGTGGCTGCAGTGGGTGACGATCATCATCCCCGCTCGCTGGTTCATCGTCATCTCGCGCGGCATCATGCTTAAGGGCATCGGCATCGCCTATCTCTGGCCGGAGATGTTGGCACTCGTGGCCATGCTCGTGGTCTTTCTGACCCTCGCTGTGCGCAACTTCAGCTCGAGGCTCGACTGACCATGCGTTCGCTTCGCTTCCTGCTCCGCAAGGAATTCCTGCAGATCTTCCGCGACCGCATGCTCCTTGGGATGCTCTTCATCATGCCCCTCGGCCAGCTCGTGCTGCTCGCTAACGCGGCGACCTTCGAGGTGCGTAGGGCGAGGATGTTTGTCGTGGACCAGGACGGCTCTCCGACGTCGCGTGGAGCGGTCGATCGACTAGCCGCGTCTGGTCGCTTCATCCGGACGGCGTCGTCACCTTCCATTGCGTTGGCCAACGATGCCATGCTCGGCGGCGATACGGACGTGATCATTGTCGTTCCTCCGTACTTCGAGCGGGATCTGGTGCGTGATCGTCATGCGCCGGTGCAGTTCATCGTCAACGCCGAGGACGGCGGCGCCGCCGGGGTCATGCAGTCCTACGCCTCGCGGATCCTCGCCGGCTATGCCGCCGAACTGAGCGCCGAGCTGTTGCCGACGGCGATGGCCAGTACCGGAGCCCCGGAAGTGCCGGTAGCTGGTCGCGCCACTATCGAAGTGCGGCGGCATGGCTGGTACAACCCCAGTCTGGACTACGCAGACTACATGGTGCCCGGAATCCTCGTCATCGTCGTCACGATAGTCGGAACGTTGCTGACCGCAATGAACATCGTGCGCGAGAAGGAGGCTGGCACTCTGGATCAGTTGAACGTTACGCCGATCAAACGTTCCACCTTCATCGCGGCGAAGTTGATCCCCCTGTGGAGCCTGGCTCTTCTGGACTTCGCGCTTGGCTTGCTCCTCGCCTACTTCGTCCTTGATGTCCCGATCCGTGGGAGTCTCCTGGTCGTCTTCGTCGGTGCCGCTGTCTATCTGGTGGGTGCGCTGGGGATCGGCCTGTGGATCTCGAGCATAGTGGAGACCCAGCAGCAATCGATGTTCGTGAGCTTCTCGATCCTCATGACGTATCTGCTCATGAGCGGGCTCTTCACTCCTATACGAGCAATGCCGCAATGGGCGCGCTGGCTCTCCGAAGCCAACCCCCTGGCACACTTCACCCACCTCATGCGCGCTGTGCTGCTGAAAGGAGCAGGGTTTGGCGATCTGTCACACCAGTTCATCATGTTGACGTTGATCGGAGTGATAGTGCTCACGCTGGCCGTGCGGCAGTACAGCAAGCGGACGGAGTGACGAAGCCTGGACGTCAGGGGCTTGGTGACGCCTCGTCCGCGGAACCATCCCTGGCGCGACTGCTGGCGACAGGCTGGAAAGAAAGACGCCCCGCACATACTCGTGCGGGGCGTTCAACTTCCTTCGTGCGCTGTCGCTCTACTTAGCTGTTACGACGCCGCATGCGATGCGCGCGCCTGCATCACCTGCTGGGTCGCTCTTATAGTCGTCGGGTCCGGCATGGACTACGACCGCCGCTCCGTCATCGTCCAGCAACGGATTCTCCCCACGCAGCGTGCCACCGGGCGTGCGGGCCATGACCGAAACACTACTGTCGGACGCGACCATAATGTTGGGCATGTCGGCGAAGTGAGCGCCTTCGGGATTATCGGCGCCGTGCTGACGACCGGTTGGATTCCAGTGTCCGCCGGCCGAGGTGAAGGGAGCCTCGCACTGACCGGTGGTGTGGAGATGGATAGCATGCTCACCCGGCGGAAGTCCGGACAGGGTGCCAGCCACCTGGATACCACCGGAAACATCGGTGAGTGTAAGGGTGCCGATCTCGCGTCCGTTGGCGTCCCTGAGAGTCGCGGTTGCCGCGTCGGCAGCAGGCATCGGCGACGGCGCGGACGACATCGATGCGCTATCAGCTGGCAAGCCAGCCTCGTCACTGGAGCCGGAACAGGCGGAGACTGAAAGGCCAACGACAACTGCTGCAATTGCGATGCGCATGAGCAATCCTCTGGATGTCGGTACAGGTTTCTGGAAATCCCGGACGAGCAGTGAATGAGAAGTATGTGACCGTCAACTATTCTGGCGCCTCGTATCCCAATCCTTCTTCGCGACCCGGCTGTGTTCATCGTGGTTCTGTCTACTGCCGCCGGTGGATTGCGCACAGTGCGTGCCGGTGCGAGCTGTGCATTGTAACTCCTGGGCTGAAGCATCAGGTCATGTCTCACCGTTCAAGCTTCCCCGTGCCGGTGGGGCGGTACATACTTACCCCGTGACCACTCCACGGACTGCGCCACCCAGAGCCGGCGACGCCTCTTCGCCAGCCCCGAATCAGAACGCCCGCAATCTCCAACGTCGACGGACAGATCTGTCGGCGCCACCCGCGCCGGGCGCACCGACGACGATATGGATCTCCCGTCGGACGCGCAACTTTCTCGTCGGCGCCGGCCTGGTGGCTGTCGTGTTGCTTCTGGCCGTGGCGCCGGTGCTCCTCACGATGTCGCTGGGCGGCGCCACACTCGCGCTCGTTCTCTCATTCCCGGTCCGACTGCTGTCACGGTTCATTCCGCGGGGGCTGGCGATGGCCGTCACGCTACTCGTCATGGCCGGCATCGTCGTGCTCGCCTTCGCGGTGGTCGTACCGATCCTGCTAACCCAGCTAGCCGCGCTATCCACTGCCGTACCGGGCATCGCGGCAGAACTCGGCGAACGGGTTCCTTCGCTGCTGAGATGGCTGGCCGATCGAGGTCTCCTACCTTCGGCTCCCGAGCAGTTCGCCGAGAACATTCGCCAGAGTTTTCTTGTCTCAGTTCAGGGCTTTGCTGGGCGAATCTTGAGCAGTCTGGGTCAGCTACTGGCAGGCGCGGTGAGCACCCTTATGGTGCTGTTCGGGATCATCTTCGTCGCCGTCTACCTGCTAGCCGACGCCCGTCGAGTGCGTGCGGCAGTGCTCTGGCTTGCGCCATACCGCTACCGGCGCGATGTGAACGATCTCTGGAACGCATTCGGCTTCACGCTATCGCGCTACCTGGGAGGCCTGGGACTCTCCCTGGCAATACTGGGTGTGGTGGCCGCCGTCACACTCTATTTCCTCGGTGTACCGTACGCTCTGTTGCTCGGCGTCTGGGTGGGGGTAACGGGACTGGTGCCCTTCCTGGGAGCATGGATCGGCTCCGTTCCGGCGGTGATACTCGCCTTCACTGTCTCCCCCACGACCGGACTGCTCACCGCAATTCTCTTCCTGTTGATCCAGCAGCTCGAGGGGAATGTGCTCACGCCGCGCATCCAGGGTCAGGCGGTGCGTGTCCATCCGGTTCTGGTCTTTCTCGCCGTCATTGCTGGCGGGGAGTTGGTCGGTATAGCTGGAGTCATCTTCGCCGTGCCGGCGGTGGCTATCCTGCGCGTTCTGTTCGACTTCTTCCGCGCCAGGCTGCGCACCGTGGACGAAAGAGTCATGGCGACGCATCCGAGTGGCTGAGGGCAGCGACATCGGAAGGGGCTTCGACCTCTGTCGGCAGCTTGCGCGTCTCCAGCGGCGGCGCGGCGGGCAATCCGGTCACTTCCAGTATCTCCGCTTCGTCGAGCGTTTCGCGAGCCAACAGGGCCGCCGCCAGCGCATCCAGCTCGCTACGGTACTGACGCAGTAGCCGGCGTGCCTCTTCGTGGCTCTCGTTGATGATCTGCTGCACCTCGGCATCAATAACCTGTGCGGTCTCCTCGCTGAAGGAGCCGCGCGTACCGAAGTTGTCGCCTTGTGAGAGGTAGGGGTTCTCGCGCGGGGCCAGCTGCACCATTCCGAGTCGCTCGCTCATCCCCCAACGTGTGACCATGTTGCGGGCCAGGTTGCTGGCCTGCTCGATGTCGTTCTCGGCGCCGGTGGTCTTCGTCCCGTACACCACTTCCTCGGCCGCCCGCCCGCCAAGCATGCCAACAATGCGCGAGCGCAGGTAAGCCTCTGGAAAGTTGTAACGGTCACTGTCAGGACGCTGATAGGTCACGCCGAGCGCCTGGCCACGCGGCACGATGGTGACGCGATGTACCGGGTCGGCTCCTGGAACGACCAGGCCAAGAATGGCGTGTCCGCCTTCGTGGTATGCGATGCGTTCACGATCCTGAGCGCTTAGGAGGAGTGGCCTTTCGGGCCCCAGCACGATCTTCTCGAGGGCGTCCAGAAAGTCCGTCTCGGTGACTTCGTCCTGCTCACGTCTCGCGGCTAGCAGTGCGGCCTCGTTGACGAGATTGCGCAGGTCAGCTCCCGACAGTCCCGGAGTCGCCGAAGCGATCGATTCCAGGCTTACGCTCGGTGCCAGCGGCACACGGCGCGTATGGACTTTCAGAATTGCTTCACGCCCCGTGCGGTCGGGGAGGTTCACGACCACGCGACGGTCGAAGCGGCCGGGGCGAAGGAGCGCCTTGTCGAGCACCTCGGGCTTGTTGGTAGCGGCGAGAACGATGATCCCTTCACGACTCGAGAAACCGTCCATCTCGGTGAGGAGCTGGTTAAGTGTCTGCTCCTGCTCGCTGGATCCGCCGAGCGAGACTTGTCCCCGCGCACGCCCGACTGAGTCTAGCTCATCGATGAAGATGATGGCCGGTGCGTGTTCTCGGGCTTGCTTGAACAGGTCGCGCACTCGCGCCGCGCCAACCCCGACGATCATCTCGATAAACTCCGATGCGCTCATCGAGAAGAAGGGCACGCCAGCTTCGCCAGCCACAGCACGGGCGAGGAGAGTCTTGCCCGTACCGGGAGCGCCTACCAGCAGCACACCTTTCGGTGCGGTGCCTCCTAGCCGGGTGTACTTCTGCGGGTCGCGCAGGAAGTCGACGATCTCGACCAACTCATTCTCGGCCTCATCGATGCCGGCAACGTCGTCGAAGCTTATCTTCCCTTCCAGCTCCTGATCGAAGCGGCGGGCGACACTCTTTCCCATTCCGCCGGTAAGCGCTCCGGACAGTCCACCGCCCAGCCCGCCACCCTGTTTGGCCGCGCGTCGGTAGAGCCAGACGTAGAATGCGATGAGCAGGATGGCCGGCCCGAATCCGAAGAGCAGGGTGAATATCGACGTGCCGCCCTGATTGATCGGTTCCGCGCTGATCTCCACACCATTGGCGATGAGCAGCCCTTCCAGGCCCGGGTCCACGAACGCCGGAAGCGTCGTCGCGAAGTTGGTTACCGGGCGCGACTCCTTACCGTTGGCCTTATCCGACGAGGAAGGGTATGTAACAGGCGCGACGAAGCGTCCCGTGAGACTCTCGCCGCGGCTGTAAATCCGCTCCACGTTCCGCTTCGCTACCTCCTGCTTGAACAGGGTGTAGGGCACCTTGGCCGGCGCATCCGGGTCGGGAAAGAGGAAGCGCATAAGGAGGAAATTCGCGGCGAGCACCAGCAGGAACAGCGGCCAGGTGCGTCGCGGCGGCATCGCCGGCGGTTTGGACGATGATGTCCCCGGCCGGTCGGGCCCGCCGTGTGCAGAGTTCCCCGATCTATCGCCTGGTGGCGATGAACGATCGGGTCGAAGCGAATCAGGCAGTTGCGGTCTTGGCATGCACGTTTGCTCCGTCCAGGGTCGGAAGACATTCAAGTTACCCGGCGGGAGCCGGAGGGCACCATTGATGACTGAGCTGGCACCGGACGGGTTGGAAGAAGTTTACAGGCTCGACGTCGATGAGGTCATCGGCGAACTGGCCAGCGACGCTGATAACGGACTCGACTCGGATGAGGCCGGATCCCGCCTTGAGCGCCATGGCAGGAACGAACTCGCCAGCGCGCCATCGGTGCCGGCGTGGCGTCGCTTCCTGGCTCAGTTCCAGGAAGCGCTCGTACTTCTCCTGCTCGTCGCCACGGTCGTCTCGACGGGGCTCTGGCTATACGAGCGCGATACGTCGCTCCCGTTCGAAGCTATCGCCATCCTCGCCGTCGTGATCCTCAACGCCGTCATGGGCTATGTGCAGGAATCGCGCGCCGAGGCCGCAGTCGCGGCGCTGCAGAAGATGTCAGCGAATGAGGCAAACGTCATTCGGGATGGCGAACGCATGCGGATCCCCGCCGCCGAACTCGTTCGCGGCGACGTTGTCCTGGTGGAGGAGGGCGATACGGTTCCGGCGGACGCTCGACTCATAAGTGCCAGCTCGTTGCAGGTGGCCGAAGCCGCCCTCACCGGCGAGAGCCAGCCGGTCTCCAAGGGAGCAGAGACGATAGAGGAGTCGGCTGTACTGGGCGACCGACTCAACATGATCTTCAGCGGTACCGCGGTGACCTACGGCCATGGAGTGGGCGTGGTCACGGGGACCGGGATGCAGACGGAGATGGGGCGTATCGCCGGCCTGCTGGAGGCGACGCCAGAGACTCAGACCCCGCTGCAAAACGAGCTGGATCGCGTCGGGAAGCTGCTCGGAGCCGTCGTCATTGTCATCGCCATCGTGATGATCGGGACGATCATTCTCGTGGAGCAGATACGGGACCCGGCGGGTCTGGTCGCCGTACTCATCCTCGGTGTCGCACTGGCCGTTGCCGCCGTGCCAGAGGGGCTACCAGCAGTGGTGACTGCCGTCCTCTCCCTCGGCGTCCAACGCATGGCCGGACGCAAGGCAATTGTCCGACATCTGGCGGCGGTCGAGACGCTGGGCTCGGCGACCGTCATCGCCTCAGACAAGACTGGCACCCTGACGCGGAATGAGATGACTGTCAGGGTGCTGGTAACAGCCAGCGGATCTATAAAGTTCGACGGGTCTGGCTACGCACCAGGCGGGAGTGTGAGCAGGAGCGACGGCGGCAGAATTGACGACAAGTTGCTCGAAGAGATGGAGCGGGCGATGGCCGCTGCCGAGCTATCGAACAACGCGACACTGCTGGAGCAGAGCGGGGAGTGGCTGGTGCAGGGTGATCCCACTGAGGGCGCACTTGTAGTAGCGGCGCGAAAGGCCGGACTAGAGGAGTCGGACCTTGACTCGCAACTTCCACGAGTTGGGGAGATCCCGTTCTCATCTGAACGGAAGCTGATGAGCACCCTGCATAGCGACAGCGGGCGGCCGGGCTCGGTTGTGATCTTCGTGAAGGGCGCCCCCGACGTACTCATGCCTCTCTGCAACAGGGAAATCCTGGGCGACGGAGTGAGGGATCTGAACGACGAGCGGCGCGCCGGGATAGCCGACGTGAATGAGTCTCTCGCCGTCGAGGGGCTACGGACCCTGGGGCTCGCAGTCCGGGTCGTTCCATCCGAATCGCTGGTCGGCGACGCCGAGGATCAGGCCTCGTTGGTGGAGCAGGACCTCGCCTTCGCCGGCCTGATAGGGATGCTCGATCCGCCACGTTCAGAGGCGCGGGATGCAGTGGCCCGTGCCCGCCGGGCTGGCATACGCACCCTGATGATCACCGGCGATCATCCGCTCACCGCGACTGTTATAGCTCGTGAGCTGGGTATCGGGGAGGAGGGAAGGGCGGTGACAGGGGCCGAGCTGGAGAGCATGTCGGCGGACGAATTGGATCAGATGGTGAAGGAAGTCTCTGTCTATGCTCGCGTGAATCCCGAGCACAAGCTGCGGATAGTCGCCGCGCTCCAGCGTAACGGAGAGATCGTGGCTATGACAGGCGACGGAGTGAACGACGCCCCCGCGCTCAAGTCGGCCGACATAGGTGTGGCCATGGGGATCACCGGTACCGATGTATCCAAGGAGGCCGCCGACGTCGTTCTCGCCGACGACAACTTCGCGACAATCGTCGTCGCTGTGGAGGAGGGGCGGGCGATATTCGCGAATATCCGGAAATTCCTTCGATTCCTGCTGTCCTCGAACATCGGCGAGGTGCTCACGATGTTCTTCGGCGTGCTGTTCGCAGATTTTATCGGGTTACGCCCGACGGGCAGTGGCCTGGCTCTGCCGTTGCTGGCGACACAGATACTATGGATCAACCTCGTCACCGACGGAGCGCCGGCGTTCGCGCTGGGGTTGGATCCGGCGGATGACGGGCTGATGGACAGGCCGCCACGCCCGCCGGGCGAGCGCGTGATCACCGGCCGGATGTGGCGCGGGATCGTCTTCGTCGGCGTGATCATGGCTGTGGGTACTCTCTACGTGCTGGATTCGGCCCTGCCCGGTGGTCTGGTCGAAGGCAGCGGCAGCCTTGCTTATGGCCAGACGATGGCGTTCACGACCATCGTGCTCTTCCAGCTTTTCAATACAGTGAACGCACGTTCCGACGAACAGAGCGTCTTCGTCCATCTGTTCACCAACAAGTGGCTGTGGGGTGCAATCGCGCTCTCCGTGGCTCTCCAGGCCATGGTCGTATACCTGCCGCCCATGCAGAGAGGGTTCGGAACTGTTGCCCTCAGTGCAGGCGACTGGCTGCAGTGCGTAGTGGTGGCCAGCACCGTCATCTGGGTGCGAGAGCTCGACAAGCTCGTCACTCGGGCGATCGATCGACGTTGACCGGGCTGTTCTATACCAGTTCAGCCGTGTGCTACTATCGAGCGCGCCTTAAGAGCGGCACGCCGGTGTGCCGGTGTGACGGCGCGCTCCACGAGCGCGAGCGTTCCGTCCACGAGGAGCGCAAGCGCCGCCGCCGGTAGCGCACCAGAGAGGATCATCCGGCTGTCCGCCAGGGCAAGCCCGGCCACGATCGGCTCTCCGAGACCGCCGGCGCCGATAAATGCGGCAAGCGTCGCGGCGCCAACGGTGATTATGGCCGCTGTGCGGACTCCGGCCATGATGATTGGCGCGGCGAGCGGGAGGCGGACGAGCAGCAGTTCCTGCATTGGTGTCGTCCCCAGAGCCCGCGCTGCCTCCACCGCCGCTGGATCGGCGTCCCTCACGCCCGTGTATGTGCTGCGGGCAATCGGATAGAGCGCGTAGAGCCAGAGCGCGACGAGGGCCGGCGTGGTGCCGATTCCGAGAAGTGGTATCATGAAAGCGAGCATGGCTATGCTCGGGATTGTCTGCACCACACCGAGCGCACCGATCATGGGCTCGGCAACGCGGCGGGCGCGTTCGAGGATGAGCGCGAGCGGGATTGCGACAAGAATCGCTGCGCCCAGCGCGATGCCCACCAGTAGTAGATGGCGAAGCGCCAGAGCGCCAAGGGCGGCTCGCCGCTCCCACAGATAGCCCGCCAGGCCTCTGTCCCCACTCACCCTCGACTCACCTGACGACAGCGCCGCATCCACCAGGCCGAGGTCCGCCAGCGCAGCTGCGGCCACCGCTCGCACATCCTCACCATCCACCTCCAGGCGACGGTTGAGGGTGCGCATGTACACGACATCCAGACGGTCGCTCAGGAGAGTGAGGGTAGCGATCGCGTCCGGCCGCTCGCGAGCCAGTCGCGCACTGACCACCGCCGCGGCCTCATAGGGCGGGAAGAAGCTGCGGTCGTCATCAAGAGTTACGAGGTCGTAGCGCGCCAGCAGGCCATCGGTGGAGTAGCCATCTATCACGTCCACCGCTCCTGCCGCGAGAGCCTGATACTTCACTGCGGGCGCCAGCGGACGGATATCATTCAACTGAAGTCCGTACGTCCGAACGAGCCCCGGGAGACCGTCGGCGCGGCCGATGAAGTCGGCAGTGAATCCGGCCCTCAGCCGCGGCGCTTCGCGCGCCAGGTCGCTCAATGTGTGCAGCGATAGCCGCTCGGCCGTTTCCCGCCGAACAGCAATGGCGTAGCTGTTCTGGAAGCCCAACGGGGGTAGCCAGCGCACCTGCCACCGCCGGTTCGAGGCCTCGGCCACCCGACCGTATACGGCGCGCGGGTCTCTCCGCAGGGAATCGGTGAGCGAGTCCCCGAGCACCACCAGCAAACCGGTGCCGGTGTACTCCGGGTAGACGTCGATGTCATCCTGTCTCAAGGCACCGAAGGCAATCTCCGTCGCGCCCAGGCCCGGTCGTCGCGTCACCACGATACCGCGTGATTCCAGCAACTGAGCGAACATCTCGGCCAGCAGGTAGGACTCGCCGAAGGGCTTGGAGGCCACGACAACCGCCGGCGCTCCGTCCACCACGATGGCGCTGTCGCCAACGCTCTGTGCGTGCGCAGGCGCGATAGGCGCACACCACCACAGGGCGGTTAGCAGGCATGTCAGCCAGTAACTGCGCGAGGTGGCCGTCATCCGCGTCGGAGCGGTGACGACGCGGCGAGCGCCCGCTCGAAGAGCGAAGCCACGTATTCGTTGTCGGGCGAGGTGAGCAACTCGTCCACCGTTCCCTGCTGTTCGATCCGCCCCTCACGCATGACGGCTATGGAGTCAGACAGGCGGGCCGCCTCGGCAAGATCGTGCGTGACGAGGAGGGCGGTCACAGGAACCTCCGCACGCAGGGCGGCAAAGGCGGACTGGAGTTCGGCCCTCGTTATCGCGTCAACCGCGCCGAACGGTTCGTCCAGCAGGATCACGCCCGGTCGGGCGGCAAGGGCGCGCGCCAGGGCGACGCGCTGCCGCTGACCACCGGACAGTTCGTGTGGGAAGCGTCGGCCGAAACGTGACGCCGGCATCCCTACCAGTTCCAGCGCTCTCGTTGCCGCCGCCTCGGCGTCGTCCATTCCAAGAAGCGTAGGGACGAGCGCCACGTTACGGAGTACGCGCCAGTGCGGCAGCAGGCCACCGCTCTGTGGTACATATCCAGTCCGGCGACGGAGCTGGATGGCCGACCCGTCCCGGACGTTGACACCTCCAACGGTGACCGTGCCCGAATCCGGCTCTACCATGCGGTTGAAGCAACGCAGCAGGGTCGTCTTGCCCGAGCCGCTCTCTCCCACCAGCGCCAGCGCGCTGCCGGCTGGCACAGCGATGCTGACGCCGTCCAGCGCGCGAACGTCACCATACCGGCGCGTGACATCGGTGGCGGTGAGCTGGCTCGCTCCGGGATGCGTCTCGACGTCCATCAGAGAGCGTGGGTAAGTGACGAAGTGGAGTGCTGCGTTCGCGGCGTACTCTGGCAGACGCCAGTACCTGCAGGCCCGTCCGAGATGAGCAGAGCAGCGTTGGAGGTGGTCAAATGGTAGCAAAGAGCACTGCGGCGGGCTACGTTGGTTGGCGCGTGACTACCCGATTACTGAACGCTCCATCTACTGATAACGATGCTGACATCCGCGACCTTCCGACAGCTGCTGCTCGCCCTCGTGATCACGACTCCTCTGGCCGCCCAGGGGCGTCCGGGTAGCACGGCAGGGCAGAGCCGTACTGCCGCTCCGCCAGCCGCTGGCGCCCCGGCACAGAGTCGGCAGGCCGCCAACGGTCCGGATGCCGAGCGCATCCGTATTATTGCCGATACCGCCATCAGTTCCAATCGTGTGGTGACGATCAAGGGGCGTCAGGTGCCGTACCGGGTGACTGTCGGCATGCAGCCGTCATTCGATGCCGACAACAAGGCGATCGCGTCCCTCTTCTATACCTACTACGAGCGTACGGACGTCAAGGATAGGAGTACCCGGCCACTGGTGATCTCCTTCAACGGCGGCCCGGGTTCGGCGTCGGTCTGGATGCACATCGCTTATACCGGGCCCAAGCTCCTTCGCATCGACGACGAGGGCTACCCGGTGCAGCCCTACGGTGTTCAGGACAACCCCCACTCGATCCTGGACGTCGCCGACATCGTATACATAGATCCGGTGAACACTGGCTACTCGCGCATCATCGGCGACGCCAAGCGGGAGCAGTTTTTCGGGGTCAATGAGGACATTGTCTATCTGGCCCGGTGGCTGGACATGTTTGTCACTCGCGCCGAACGCTGGACATCACCCAAGTACCTCATCGGCGAGAGCTATGGCACGACACGCGTTGCCGGTCTCGCCGGCAGGTTGCAGGGGTCGCACTGGATGTACCTGAACGGCGTCATCCTGGTCTCGCCGACGGGGCTGGGGCTTGATCGCGGAGGCCCGGTTGGTGACGCACTCAAGTTGCCCTATTACGCTGCCACGGCGTGGTACCACAAGAAGCTCCCTGCTGACCTGCAGGCGAAGGACCTGGACGCCATCCTGCCGGAGGTGGAAGCGTTCACGATGAACGAGCTCCTGCCGGCACTGGCGAAGGGGGGCTCGCTGCCGGCTGCTGAACGTCAGGCCCTTGCCGCGCGCTATGCCCGCTATTCGGGTCTGGATGTGAAAGCCGTTCTCCAGTACAACATGGTTGTGCCGACCTCGTTCTACTGGAAGGAACTGCTACGTGATGAGGGTCTCACTGTGGGCCGTCTCGACTCACGGTACCGCGGCCTCGATCGGACCAATGCCGGCACCTCGCCGGACTTCGACCCGGCCCTTACCTCATGGAACCACGCCTTCGCTCCGGCCATCAACTACTACCTGCGCCAGGAACTGGGCTTCAAGACCGACCTCCAGTACTGGCTCTTCGGTCCGGTGAACCCGTGGAACCGCCAGGGTGAGCGCACCGGTCAGCAGCTTCAGCAGGCGATGGCCGAGAACCCCTATTTGCACGTGTTCAACCAGTCGGGCTACTACGACGGTGGCACGCCGTACTTCGATGCCAAGTACAATCTCTGGGCGATGGATCCATCGGGTCGTTTCCAGGATCGCATGCACTTCAAGGGCTATCGGTCGGGGCACATGATGTATCTGCGCGCCGAGGATCTGGCGACCTCTAACGAGGATATCCGGGAGTTCATCAGCGAGACAATGCCCAAGCCCGGTCAGCCGGCCAAGCGGTAGCGCGCCACCACGGGCGCGCGCCTTAAGCCGTGGCCGTCCTACTCGGACGCCACGGCGGCACCGACGCCAGCGCCGGCCAGCTGGGCGACGTCCCTGCCGGATGGACGCTGATATACCTCCAGCCCGAACTGGTCCATTATTGCCAGAAGGTGGTCGAAGATGTCAGCCTGGATGCCTTCGTAGTATGCCCACCTGGTGTCGTTGGTGAAGACGTAGATCTCGATCGGAAGCCCTTCAGGCGTCGGCGCCAGTTGACGGATGAGGAAGGTGAGTTCCTGATTGATCGACGGGTGGCCGCGTAGATAGGCCGATATGTATGCGCGCAGGGTGCCGATGTTGGTTAGTCGGCGCGAAGTCAGGATCGCGGCCGGGTCGGCGGCGTAGAGCGCGTTGTGTTCGCCCAGCTCCCTGACCTTCGCTGCGATGTAGTCGCTGAGCAGGGGGAAGCGTCCAAATCGTTCAATCTCCTCGTCGGTCAGGAACCGTATCGAGGTTGTGTTGATGTAGATCGCCCGCTTGATGCGCCTGCCACCTCCCTCAGACATCGATCGCCAGTTCTTGAAGCTGTTGTCGAGGAATTTGTGAGTTGGAACGACGGTGATCGTCTTGTCCCAGTTCTTGACCTTGACGGCGGTAAGGGCAATATCCACGACGTCGCCGTCGGCGTTGAACTGTGGCATCTCGATCCAGTCTCCCACCCGGATCAGGTCATTGTTCGACAGCTGCACGCTGGCGACGAGCGACAGCAGGGTGTCGCGGAAGATGATCAGGATGATCGCCATCGCCGCTCCCAGGCCGCTGACCAGGTACCATGGCGACTGCTCGGCCAGCGTGGCGACAACGAAGATAAAGGCGATTATGTAGACGAAGATCTTCGTCAGTTGGACGTAACTCTTTATCGGTCGCAGCGCCGACGAAGGGGTGCGCAGGTAGAACGTGTGGGCGGCGCTCAACATAGAATCCACGGTGAGCGCAATGACCAGCACCAGGCCCGCGCCCACTACCCGATTCAGCAGCTCCACGACGAATGGTGGAAGCCCCGGGATCCACTCCACGCCGACCCGCAGGGCGAGAAGCGATATGACCCCCGACGCCCTGTGTGGCACCCTGTGCTGGAAGAGCACCTCGTCCCAGTCGCCAGGACTCTTCTTTACCAGCACGCGTACCGCTTTCAACAGGTACTTGCGGACCACCACGTGCAGAACGACAACAAAGAGCGCCAGGACGGCGAGGCCGATCAGAGCCTGTACCCAGGCCGGCTGAAGGAACGCAGGAAGAGAGATTCGCTCGAAGAGCTGGTTCATTACAGGTCAGAGTCCTTCAAAAAGATCGTCAGTGAGCGAGCGGGTCTGTGGCTCGCCAGTGGCCAGCGCGAATCCTTCCTGATCCGTCATCGCCAGCCACTCGAAAGTGTGTCGTAGTGAGAGTTGGGTGCGGTGAGCCTCAAAGGCCGACCGCTTCACTCGTTCCCACGGCCGTCCATCAATGAGCGCGGTGATCGGCACTGAATAGGGCTCCGCAGCGCCGGGCTGCGGCGGTTCCCACGCCACGTAGTACAGTCTACGGACCTTGTGTGGTCTCAGGGCGCCGTCGCTCAACTGCTCAGGCCAGGCGGTGGGCATGGCGGCGAGAAAGAAGGCCGCTGTGGTGAGCCGCGAGATGACCTTATGGTCGCGGTGTGCGTTCGGGCCACCCTCAGGACCGAAGGTAATCACCACTGCCGGACGGTGTGCTCGAATAAAGTGGACGATCTCGGCGAGTAGAGCGTCGGCATCGGCTTGGGGCAGCGCTCCATCCGGTAGACCGAGCGAGTGCACCGTCTGAATGCCGAGTATGCCGGCCGCAGCTCGCAACTCGGCTCGCCGCAGGATGCCCAGCTCGGTGCGCGAGGTCACTGGAATGGAGGAGCGGCGACCCGCGTCGCCATCAGTGGCGCAGAGCAGATGGCAGGGCGCGCCGGTGGCCTCGTGTCTGGCCAGCGTCGCTGCCGATGAGTACGTCTCATCGTCAGGATGGGCGAAAACGCAGGCCAGTGCGTGCTGGTCCTGGCCCGGTCTTTCAACTGGCGTCGTCATGTCCAACGTCATAAGCTCCCCTCTTCATCCACTTCCGTAATTCGTCCCGATCCTCGAATCCCTCGCTGTGCAACCCTTCAAGCCGACGTCGAGATGTTACGGACGCCTGCTGCGGACTGCGGTCATTGCGGCCAACGTCGTCCTCGCGGTCGCCTGCGAGTCGCGGCCAGCAGTTCCAATTGCCGACGCTGACATCACGGCTGGCACGGCGCTCGACACCATCAGGATAGATGGATCAGCCGGGGTGAGACCTCTTGTGGAGGCTCTGGCGCGCGGGTATTCCGCACAGTGGCCGACTACCACAATACTCATTGGGGACGGACTTGGCTCGAAGGCCCGAGTGGACGCGGCGGCCGAAGGCCGAATTGACGTCGCCATGGCCAGCCATGGGGTGGATATGGACGATCTCCGTGAACGCGGCCTCACGGCAGTCGAGATAGCGCGGGTGGCAGTCGTCTTCGGCCTCCACAGCAGCGCCGGCCCGGTAGCTGTCACCAAGCAGCAGATATGTGATGTCTATCGAGGAAAGATAGCGAACTGGAGCGAACTCGGAGGAGCCGATGAACCGATTGTTCTTCTCGCCCGTCCGGAGGGCGAGGTGGATGGCGACGTGGTCGCGGCCGGCGTCGACTGTTTTCCCGCAGTTGGGGACATCCGCGGAGTACGGGTGCTGGAACAGCCCGACGAGATGGCTGCCGCGCTAGCTGCCACACCGGGGGCGGTGGGCATGACGTCGCTCCCGTTCGTGCAGGGCAGTGGTGGCTCTTTCCGTGTGCTGGCGATGGATGGAGTGGAGCCGACGCCAGCGAATGTGCTGGATGGCACGCATGCTCTAGTCCGGCAATCCTTCCTTATCGTCAGCAATGAGCCATCACCGGCAGTGACGAGCTTTCTGGCCTTCGTCGCCAGCGACGCCGGTGCCGCCATCATGGAGGCGGGCGGCGCCGTGCCACTGCGCTGAACGCTGTTGGCCCCTTATCCTTACGTATCTGGCTATCGACCGAACTTCCTGGTGACGTGGCTGGATGAGCATCCGAGCTCATCGCCGTCCAGTCAGCGGGGGTGGTAGCCTTCCTGTTTTGTCCGGTACTTCCTAGCTAGCCGCGTGTACTCATCACTACAGCGGCGACACAAAACCGTGTCTGGTGGTAGGATTGCCAGCACGTACGGGGTGGCCGGCAGGCGACTCTCACGATTTGCCTTCTCATTATCAGTTTGCAACTTCATGGCTGGTTCATACCAGCTCGTCTCAACTGGCGGATAATCCAGATGCATCCATTTTTCGACCGCGACACGCCTGTCGCACTCAGTCCACTACTCCAGCGCAAGTCGACCGTTACCGCCATGATACTGGCGGCGCTGGTCATGTCGGCGGCGTGCTCTGCCAGCGACACGCCGGCTGCCGATGCCGCGCAAGCCACGACGGTCGCCGCCGCACAGCCGACCGGCGCGTCAGCCGGTGCGCGTATCGTCGTCCAGGGCGTGGACGTGACCGACTATGGACATGACATCGGGACGGTCGGCGCACCGATCGTCATAGTCGAGTTGAGTGATTTCGGGTGTGTGTACTGCGCCAAGCACGCCCTGGAGACACTTCCGGCTCTGGAGACTGAGTTCGTGAAGACGGGCAAGGTCTACTACAAGCACATCCCATTCATCATCGGGATGTTTCCGAACAGCGATCGTGCCGCCCGCGCGGCCGAGTGTGCCAGTGAACAGGACCGATTCTGGGCGATGCACGACAGCGTCTTCGCGCACCAGAAGGATTGGAAGAAGGGGAGTGACGCCGACAAGCTGTTCAAATCTCTGGCCCGAGGCGCCGTGCCCGACGAGGCTAAATGGTCGTCCTGTTACGACGCCCGTCGCGTCGACCAGCGCGTCACTGCCGCCAGTGCCATCGCCGCCAAGCTCGGCGTGAGGGCCACGCCGACTTTCTTCATCAACGGTCAGATGGTGGAGGGGGCGCTACCGCTCGATGTGATGCGACAGGGACTGAATTCGATGTTGGCCAGCCCGGCATCCCCCTGACCCCAACCTCCTGGCATTGCTACCGTCCCGATCGGCGCTGAAACGCCAGGCAACCTCAGCTCTACTCAAGCTCTTACTGCTCCCGCTGCTTCTAACGGCGTCGGGAGCACATGCACTGGCAGCGCAGCCAGAGCTGGAGCGCCGGTTCCCCTCCGTCCCGCCGTCTAGCGGCTTCATCGTCGACGTCACCGACCTCCTCGATGCGGCAGCACTGGACCGCCTGAACGCGAGAATCCTCGCGGTGCAGCAGCGGACTGGCGGCGATGTAGGGGTCGTCCTTCTACGTGACCTGGAGGATCGGGCTCCATCGGATATGGGAGTCTCGATCTACCGATGGTGGGGAGTGGGACGGGTGGATTCCATCGGCTCGAGCCGGCGAGATCTCGGAGCCCTGCTCCTGATCGTTCCCAAGGAGGTCGCCCCATCGGGCCGCGGCGAATGCTGGATCACCACCGGCCGCGGCGCCGAGGCGGAGTTACATGACGCCGACGCCGGCGACATCTGTCGCAATCTGGTCATCCCGCAGCTTCGCGAGATGCGCTATGAGGCCGCGGTGGCGGCCGGAATCGACGGGATAGCTGAATTTTTTGACCAGACGACGGTGGGAGCAGCGCCGCTATCCGGAAGCGGAAGCGGTCGACCATCTGGCGCACGTAGTGTTCTGTTCCGGATCCTGTTCGGCGGGGCAGGGGTGGGCGGGCTCGCTGGCCTGTTGCTGGGCTTCCGTCGCTGGCGTCGGCTGCGTCCGCGCCGTTGCTCGCGCGGTCATGGGAAGATGATCCGGCTATCCGAAGCGGAGGACGACATCGCACTCATGACTGGGCAGCAGACGGAGGAGCAGCTGGGCAGCGTGGACTACGACGTCTGGGTCTGCCCGACCTGCAATGAGCGTCGCGTGATTCGCTACAAGAGTTGGTCACGCTACAAGCGCTGCCCGAAGTGCAGCTTCATAACCATGAAGCGTACCGTGCGCGTCATCACTCAGGCGACCGTTGCCAGCACCGGCGTGGATGAGGTGGAGTTGGATTGCAAGCACTGCGGCTACCATGACGTCACCCAGCGCGTGATACCGAGAGTGGTGCCGGCCAGCTCCAGTTCTGGCTCCGGCGGCGGCGGAGGGGGTGGGGGTGGGGGTGGGGGTGGTAGCTCATGACACTGTCGCTGTCCATGCTCGATCTGGCGCCTGTGGGTGTCGGCTACACGGCTGCCGAGGTTCTACCACGCACGGTGGAGTTGGCTCGCCTGGGCGAGAGGTTAGGCTACAAAAGGTTCTGGCTCGCCGAACACCACGGCATGCCGGGAATCGCCAGTGCGGCGCCGGAACTGCTCATTGGGCATGTGGCGGGCGGGACGAGCCGGATCCGTGTCGGCGCCGGGGGGATAATGCTCCCCAATCATGCGCCGCTAAGAATCGCCGAGTCGTTCCACACCCTGGAAGCGCTCTACCCGGATCGTATCGACCTGGGTATAGGACGCGCGCCGGGCACCGATCCGGCCACCTCGCAGGCGCTGAGGCCGTTCGACGCCGAGCAATTCCCGCAGCAACTTGCCGAGCTATTCGCGCTCTCCCGCGGCACATTCCCGGCCGATCACCTCTTCCACCGTGTTCGCGTCATTCCCGAGGGCGTGGACCTGCCGCCGGTGTGGTTGCTGGGCTCCAGCGGCGCCAGCGCTCGCATGGCTGGACAGCTCGGGCTGGGCTATTCCTTCGCCAGCCACTTCAGCCAGACCTCGCCGGAGCCGGTGCTCGACGCCTACCGCGAAGCGTTCCAGCCGTCCGCGCAGTTCCCTCAGCCGCACGTGATACTCGGGGTCGCCGTGGTCTGCGCTGAGAACGCCGACCGGGCCGACTTCCTGGCCTCATCCATGGACCTATCGTGGGTGCGGCTGCGACGCGGTGAGTTCGGGAAGTTGCCGACGCCCGAGGAGGCTACAGCCTACGAGTACACGCCGTCGGAGCGAATGCTCGTCGACAGCCATCGCGCCCTTCAGATTATCGGCGCGCCGGACGACGTAGCTCGCCAGCTCACCGAAATCGTGGAGCGGACCGGTGCTGACGAGCTCATGATATCCACGATGCTGCACGATCCAGCGGCCCGATATCGTTCGTACGAGCTGGTCGCCGCTGCACTCGAAATTGGCGGCGTGTAGCAGCCGGTGAGACTGGACAGCCCGGGATTAAGCTAGTGCGCGACGGTGGTGGTATCGACCGCCGTCGCCGACGTTCCGGGAGTCAGCTCCAGCGTCGGGTGAAATTGGCCGGCGGAGACGAGGACTGAGCGCATCATCGCCTCAACATCGTCGATGCTCGTCCGGAAGCCCAGCACGCAGGCGCGCAGTGAGAACACTCCGCGCAATCGGGTGGACGAGATGAGGTGGCGGCCGGTGGCATTTACGGCGCTGTTCACCCGCTGGTTAAAGGCGTCCAGCTCTACCGGGTCGTCCATGTCCGACGGCCGCACGCGAAAGCAGACGACTCCCAACTGTGCTGGCGCGAGGAGTTCGAGTGCCGGCTGCTCGCGTACCAACCGCTCTATGTGCTCCGCCCGCGCGATACCGTTCTCGACCTCGTTGCGTATTGCTGCAAGGCCAAAGTAGCGAACGCTCAGCCAGATCTTGAGCGCCTTGGCCGAGCGCGTTAGCTGTTCGCCGTAGTCAGCGAAGTTGACCTGCTGCTCCGGCGCCGCCGAGTCGTGCAGGTAATCGGGCATGATCTGGAAGGCATCACGAAGCCGTTCCGGGTCGCGCGCCAGCAGGCATCCGCACTCGATTGGGACGTACAGCCACTTGTGGGGGTCCAAGGCCACGGAATCGCACCGGCCCAGCCCCGCCAGCAGTTCACGTCCGCGTGGCGTCAGGGTAGCAAAGCCGCCGTAGGCAGCGTCGACATGCAACCAGACGTTCTCTTCGGCGCAGAGGTCGGCAAGTTCATCCAGCGGATCGACGGCGCCCGTATTGGTGGTGCCGGCACTCGCGACGACGGCGAGCGGAATCAGCCCCGCGGCGCGGTCCGCGACCATCGCCGCTCGCACGTCAGCCGGTCGCAGGCGGAACTCTTCGTCGCTCGGGAGTACTCGCACCTGTTTGCGCGGAACGCCAGCGATCCAGGCCGCTCGCGTCACCGCAGAATGGGCCTGATCCGAAGTGTAGAGGGTGAGACGCGCGAGGCGGCTGGCATCCTCACCCACCACCGCGTGCCGGGCCGCAATTATCGCTGTCAGCGTCGCGGCGGAGCCCCCACTGGTGAGGAGCCCACCCGTCCCCTCGGGCATCCCGATCCACTGGCGGAACCAGTCCAGAACCGCCAGTTCGATCGCGTTCGGCCCTTCAGCAATAGTCCAGACGCCGGCGAAGACGTTGTACCCTGTCGCCAGCCAATCGCCCAGTATGGCTGGAAAAGTTGGGCAACTGGGGACGTATCCCATGAAGCCGGGGTGTGGCTCGCGAGCGGTGCGTGAGAGCACCTCAGTGCGCAACGTTTCCAGCAGGCCGTCGAACTCCATCCCGTCTTCCGACGGCGGAAGGGAGAGCTGGCGTCTTATAGTGGCTGGAAGGTCGCCGGCAATCACCGGCTGCGAACTGAGCGTAGCGAGATGCTCGGCTACAAGATCGGCCACCTGGTGGCCGAGTCGCTGCATCGTAGCCTGATCGAGGTCGAGCGGAGAGCGTGTGGACATGGGATAAGGAAGTTGTCCTTTTCGCCGCCGTCGGGTCAATGCAGAGCAGTCATTTTCCGTGATCCGGGTTCCGGAGATCAGGGCAGTTCGGCTTCTCCAGTTGCGGGGTCGAATCGGCTGCCGGCCGGCAGCAGATGAACGCGTATTTCGTTGGCGCCGAGTACTGGCGCCGTAGGCGGGGTGATAGTTGCCTTGCGAGCGTCGTAGACGATGATCGCGCTGGCCCCTTCGACCGCCCACCGGCCGTCAGGATCCACGCGCAACGCCGTTCCCTCGTCGATGCCGACGCCGAGTAGCGTTGGCCGCTCCAGCACAGCGGAGATGAGACGGTTGTGCCGTTCGCGCTTCAGGAAGTGCTGATCGACGATCGCGTTGTGCAGGAAGCCTAAGCCGCGAGCGACGACAATGGTGCGGCGGGCGATGCGTGGGTAGTCATCGCCGTAGTAGCCGCTGCTGTCCTCACCGGCGCGAACCTGGTCGCCGGTGATCATCGAGTCGCTCATTATTGCCGCGCCGGCGGAGGTGCCGGCGAGCACCGCTCCCGCGGCGTAGCGTGCCCGCAACGCCTCCAGGGTCCGGGTGTCCTGAAGCGCGTCTGTCAGGCGGGCCTGATCGCCGCCGTTGAACCAGACTCCCGTGATGCCGTCCAGCAATTGCGCCACCGAGTCGGTCTGCGCCTGCTCGCGCGTCACGTTCATCACGATCACTTCAGCCCCGAGCGCGCGGAGCTGCTCGGCCTTCTCCTCTCCTCCACTGGCGGCCTCTGCACTGGCCATGGGCATGACGGCAATGCGCGCCTTGCCAGGGCCACCGGCCAGTTCGACGAAGCGGCTGACGAGCGCCGGCGGCTGGGAGCCCCCGCCAACGATCAACAGGGTGCCCAACGGTGTGGCGGCCGGCGACTGGGCATCCACGGCCGTGGCCGTTGAGTCGTCGACGCCGCAGGCGAGAAGCGTGGCGCCCAAGGCTGCCGCCACCACGACTCGGCCGGTCGCTCGTGCGACGGAAAGCGTTGAACCGGAGGAAGTGTCGGACGAGCGTCTGATCATGGATGATTCCGGGTTCGGCTATTGGTGGCTGTCGTCTTCACGGGGGCCGAGCCGACCACTGGCGAGACAGTATCGGCTACGGCCCATACACGTCCGGCGACCTGAGCCGGTCTCTCGGGCATGAGGCGGTTACACGGATGGCCAGGGCTCACTGTGAAACCCGTGTTTCATCAATCGCCAAGGTCATGACCGACGCTCTCCGCGTCAAGACCGACTCCAGCCTCCAGCGCACCTCTTGCCGGGCCCAGCGACCGTGAAGTAAGGTCAGCCATGCCCACTCCACTGTTGCTCGCCGCTGCCGCCCTGCTCGGCGCCGCCGTTCCGACGCTCCCCGCCATGCCACCTGCCGTCGCGCCAGCGGACTCGCTGATGGGTCCTGGTGTCTCGCACGAGCTCGCCCGGCTCCGCGCCGCCACGCTCTCTCACGTCAGCTATGATCTCAGCCTCGACGTGACAGCCCGCGACAGCGCCGTGGGCCACGTTCGCATTGCCTTCTCGCGTACCGGCAGCGACGACCTCGTGGTGGATTTCCGCGGTCGGTCGCTGGGCGCTGTCCGGCTCAATGGTCGCCAGTTGCCGGAAAGCGAGTTCCAGTACAACGGGGCTCACCTTCGAATCACTTCAGGTGTCCTCCGCGACGGCCCGAACGAGCTGGAGATGCCGTTCATCGCCGCGATTGCCGCGGCCGGCGCCAGCGTCATTCGCTACCACGACAGCAGCGACGACGCGGATTACCTCTACACCCTCCTCGTCCCAGCCGATGCGAACCAACTCTTTCCCAGCTTCGACCAACCCGACCTGAAAGCGCGCGTCACGCTCACTCTTACGACGCCCGTAGCCTGGACCGCCCTCGCCAACGGTGCACTGGCCAGCGAGGATGTGAGCGACCGCGGGGCGACGTTCCGATTCTCGGAGACTGAGCCGCTCAGTACCTACCTGGTGGCCTTCGCCGCCGGTCCGTGGGCTACCGTCACCGACACCGTGGCCGGCCGGCCGATCACGATGTACGTGCGGCAATCTCGCGCGGCGGAGGCCGAGGCAGACTCGCTCATCTCTCTCAACGGTCGCGCGCTGGAGTGGATGGAGAACTATTTCGGCATCGACTATCCGTTCGCTCCAGCTTTTCCCTTTGGTGGGATGGAGCATCCGGGTGCGGTGTTCTACAACGAGGATCGCTTCATCTTCCGCGAGCGCGCCACGCGCCCGCAGCGCATTGGCCGTGCGGCGACCATCTATCACGAAGTTGCCCACCAGTGGTTCGGCGATCTGGTGACGATGGAGTGGTTCGACGACCTCTGGCTCAAGGAAGGCTTCGCCACCTACATGGCGGCGAAGGCGCAGGACGCCCTGGAGCCGTCGGCCGATACATGGAAGACCTTCTACCTGCGCAACAAGCCAGTCGCCTACGGAGTGGACGCCAGCGCCGGGACGACGCCGGTCTGGCAGGAACTGACGAATCTGGACCAGGCGAAGAGCAACTACGGCCCCATCGTCTACAACAAGGCGCCGTCGGTGCTGAAGCAGTTGGACTACCTGGTGGGTCCGGAACGCTTCCGTGCCGGCGTCCAGCGCTTCCTGCGCCAGCATTCCTATGGCAACGCGACGTGGCGGGATCTTCTGCATGCCATTGCCGAAGGGGACGGTTTGGACGAATGGGGCGCTCAGTTCATCCTGCGTTCAGGGATGCCGGTGGTCGAGCAGAAGTTGACGCTGGACGGCGACCGGATTGGGCGACTGACGTTGGTGCAGCGGCCGGCGCGTGAGCTGAGTGGCGCCGGGCCATGGCCGATGAAGGTGGAGCTCCTGCTCGCTTACGAAGACGGCACGAGCCGTCGCCTACCGGTGGAGATGCACGGCGACACGACAGACGTGGTGGCTGCCGCCGGACTTCCGGCACCGGCATATGTCTTTGCCAATGCCGGCGATTACGGCTATGAGCTGGTAGTGCTGGATGACCGCAGTACCCGCTATCTGGAAGAGCACGTGGGTGGCGTGAAGGACGACTTTCTGAGGGCGATGCTCTGGGGCGCAATGTGGGACGGGGTGCGCGAGGCGCGCACCGACCCGGCGCGCTTCCTTACCGCCGTCCAGCGCGCGCTGCCGGCCGAACAGGACGAGCAGATAGCCGGCACCTTGATAGGGCGTTACGTACGGGCCGCTACGGCATATCTGCCGGATACTGAGTCGGCGGCGCGACGGCCGGCAGTGGAGGCACTGTTGTGGGCTGGCGCGACCGATACGTCGCGGAGCTACGACGTGCGGAAGGCTCACCTCGATGCGTTCATAAACGTTGCAAAGAC
>CAJDWZ010000002.1_pt1 | contig 51495 bp, 43 predicted proteins | sample 7391701 | NCBI WGS metagenome assembly CAJDWZ01 (sample SAMEA7055744, study PRJEB34461) | soil metagenome | biome: terrestrial ecosystem; feature: Peninsula; material: soil | place: Antarctica | collected 2016
CGCAGCGCCTACTGGGTCTACCTCTTCGGTCGCCTGAAGCCGGGTACCTCGATGGAGCAGGCGTCGTCGGGGCTGAACGCTGTCTACCGCCCGATCATCGGCGATATCGAGGCGCCGCTGCAGGAGGGGATGAGCGAGCAGACGTTGACGCGCTTCCGGGCAAAGGAGGTTACGCTGGAGCCGGGGACACGCGGGCAGAGTTCGGTGGGCGGCGAGGCGCGGACGCCGATGATCCTGTTGCTCGGTATTACAGGCGTCGTGCTCCTCATCGCCTGCGCGAACATCGCCAACCTGCTGCTCGCTCGCGCCGCCAGCCGCGGCCTGGAGATGGCCGTACGACTTTCGCTCGGCGCGACGCGTCTACAGGTCGTCACGCAACTGCTCACTGAGGCCTGCATGCTGGCGGTGATGGGTGGCGTGGCGAGCCTCGTCGTCGCCCGCTGGACTCTGGCCGCTGTCGCCTCCTTCCTGCCGCCAGAGGCGCTTGCGTCGCTGCACTTCCAGATCGACATCAAGGTGATGCTCTTCGCGGCCGCGCTAGCCGTGGTCACCGGGCTGCTGTTCGGAATATTTCCGGCGCTGCACAGTACGCGACCAGATCTCATCTCGACCATCAGGGCCAACACCGGTCAGCCGTCGGGCGCCCGCGCGGCGGCACGGTTCCGAACCTCCCTGGTGACGGCGCAGATCGCCCTCTCCATGACGCTGCTCATCTCCGCTGGCCTCTTTCTGCGCAGCCTCGGCAACGTGAGCCGGGTGGAGTTGGGGATGAAGACGGAGAATGTGATCACCTTCGGTCTCTCGCCGGAACTCAATGGCTACGAATCCACGCGTTCGCTCGCCTTCTTCCAGCGAACGGAGGAGGAACTGAGCGCCATACCAGGCGCCACTGGTGTCGCTGCGTCCCTCGTTCCGATACTGGCCGATAACGACTGGAGGAGCGACGTCGCCGTGGAGGGCTTCGAGAAGGGGCCGGACACGGACGACGAGTCGCGATACAACGCGGTGAGTGCCGGCTACTTCAAGGTCATTGGCACGCCTCTCCTCGCCGGCCGCGAGTTCACCGACGGCGACATCGTCGGAGCGCCGCAGGTCGCCGTGGTGAACGAGACCTTTGCGAAGAAGTTCGGACTGGGTCGAGAGGCCGTCGGAAGGTACATGTCTCAGACCGGCGACGATTCGCTGAACATCCAGATAGTGGGGCTGGTGCGCGATGCCAGCTACAGCCAGGTGAAGGACGCCATACCGCCGCAGTTCTTCAGGCCATACCGACAGACCGAGAACGTGGGCACGATGAACTTCTACGTGCGCACGTCGCTCCAGCCCGAGCAATTGCTGGCGGCGGTGCCGGGCGTGATGAAGAAGCTGGACCCGGCGCTGCCGGTGGAGGAGTTGAAGACGCTGTCGATGCAGATCCGCGAGAACGTCTTCCTGGATCGCATAATCAGCACGCTGTCGGCGGCCTTCGCCGCACTGGCAACGCTGCTGGCCGCCGTCGGTCTGTACGGAGTGCTGTCCTACACGGTGGCCCAGCGGACCCGCGAGATCGGCGTGCGCATGGCACTCGGCGCCGAGGGCAAGCACGTGCGGACACTGGTGCTGCGACAGGTGGGGCTGATGGTGCTGGTGGGTAGCGCGGTCGGTGTGGTCGCGGCGATCGGGTTGGGACGGTTGGCGGGGTCGCTGCTGTTCGGACTGAGCGGCCACGACCCGCTGGTCGTGGTGCTGTCGGTGGCAGCACTCGGCGTGGTCGCGATGGCGGCCGGCTACATCCCGGCGCGGCGCGCGAGTCGGGTGGATCCGATGGCGGCGCTGCGGTACGAATAGCGAGACGCTGCGCGGGGCGGCCCCACAGTTCATGTTCGCGCCGGTTCGAGTACCGATCGGAACGCTCCACCTGACCATGCTATACCCAGCCGTGCTGTCTGCACCAGATCTGCAGTTGAATGCGCAGCAACCACTGTTCTGACGCAATCGCAGCGCCCCCGCACTCTCAGCACTCCGAGGACCCCGTGGTCAACCTGAAGCTCGCCCTACGATCGCTCACCAAGACCCCCTTCGTAACTGGTGTCGCGGTCATTTCCCTGGCCCTCGGTATCGGCGCGAACGCGGCCATCTTCTCGCTCTTCGACCAGTTGCTTCTGCGGCCGTTACCGGTACACGAGCCCAGCGAACTGGTGAACCTGCTGGCGCCGGGGCCCAAGCCAGGATGGAACTCGTGTGACCAGGCGGGTGACTGCGACGCGGTGTTCAGCTACGCCATGTTCCGCGACCTGGAGCGGACGCAGACGGTCCTTAGCGGCCTGGCCGGGCATCGCTCCTTCGGCGCCAACCTGGCCATGAAGGGTCAGACGCCGCAGAGCGCCGAGGGGATGATGGTATCAGGCTCCTACTTCGACGTACTCGGCGTCAAGCCGGCGCTCGGGCGACTGCTGGGGCCGGAAGACGACCGAACCATCGGTGCCAACTACCTGGCGGTGCTCAGTCACGCCTACTGGACCACCCAGCTGGGTTCTGACCCCACCGTGCTCGACAAGATGATCACCGTCAACGGCCAGCAGATGACGATCGTCGGGGTGGCGCCGGCCGACTTCGATGGCACGACGATGGGTAGCACTCCAAAGGTCTTCGTGCCGATCAGCATGCGCGCCCAGATCGATCCGGGTTTCGACGCCTTCGATCAGCGCCGCGGCTACTGGGTCTATCTCTTCGGTCGCCTGAAGCCGGGCACCTCGATGGAGCAGGCGTCATCGGGCTTGAACGCAGTTTATGGCCCGATAATCAGGGATATTGAGACGCCGCTGCAGGAGGGGATGAGCGAGCAGACGTTGACGCGCTTCCGGGCAAGGGAGGTCACCCTGGAGCCGGGAGCGCGCGGCCAGAGTTCGTTGAGCGGCGAGGCACGGACGCCGATGATTCTGCTACTTGGCATCACCTGCGTTGTTCTCCTCATCGCCTGCGCGAACATCGCCAACCTGCTGCTCGCCCGTGCCGCCAGCCGCAGTCTGGAGATGGCGGTACGGCTGTCGCTCGGCGCCACGCGCCTGCAGGTCGTCACGCAACTGCTCACCGAGGCCTGCATGCTGGCGGTGATGGGTGGCGTGGCGAGCCTGGTCGTCGCCCGATGGACTCTGGCCGCGGTTGCCTCCATCCTGCCACCGGAGGCCGTCCCGACGCTGCACTTCCAGCTCGACATGCAGGTGATGCTCTTCGCGGCCGCGCTCGCCGTGGTCACCGGGCTCCTGTTCGGCATGTTCCCGGCGCTGCACAGCACGCGTCCGGATCTCATATCGACGATCAGGGCGAACACTGGTCAGCCGTCGGGCGCCCGCGCGGCGGCACGGTTCCGCACCTCGCTGGTGACGGCGCAGATCGCCCTCTCCATGGCGCTGCTCATCTCGGCAGGTCTCTTCCTGCGCAGTCTCTCCAACGTGAGTCGGGTGGAGTTGGGGGTGAAGGCGGACAACGTCGTCACCTTCGGCATCTCGCCGGAACTGAATGGCTACGAACCCGCGCGTTCGCTCGCCCTCTTTCTAGCGTGCCACTGCTGGCTGGTAGCGAACGGGGGAGCAGCGTGGCGGTCGAGGGCTTCAAGCAGGGTCCGGATACGGACATCCATTCGCAATTCAACCAGGTGAGCGCCGGCTACTTCAAGGTGATGGGCACGCCGCTGCTCGCCGGGCGCGAGTTCACCGATGCCGACATCGTCGGATCGTCGCAGGTGGCCGTGGTGAACGAGACCTTTGCGAAGAAGTTCGGGCTGGGCGCTGACGCTGTCGGCAAATACATGTCCCAGACCGACGAAGATTTGCTGGACATCCAGATAGTCGGACTGGTGCGCGACGCCAAGAACAGCGAGGTAAAGGCCGAGGTGCCGCCGCTGTTCTTCACTCCATATCGACAGGCAGACGACATCGGATCGATGTACTTCTACGTGCGCACGTCGCTCGCGCCCGAGCAGTTGCTGGGCGCTGTACCGGACGTGATAAAGAAGCTGGACCCAACGCTGCCGGTGGAGGAGATGAAGACGCTGCCGATGCAGATCCGCGAGAACGTCTTCATGGATCGCATGATCAGCACCCTGTCGGCGGCCTTCGCCGCGCTGGCGACGCTGCTGGCTGCCGTCGGGCTGTATGGAGTGCTGTCCTACACGGTGGCCCAGCGGACCCGCGAGATCGGCGTGCGCATGGCCCTCGGCGCCGAGGGTAAGCACGTGCGGACGATGGTGCTCAGGCAGGTGGGACTGATGGTGCTGGTGGGTGGGGCGATCGGTGTGGTCGCGGCGATCGGGTTGGGACGGCTGGCGGGCTCGTTGCTGTTCGGGCTGAGCGGCCACGATCCGCTGGTTATAGCACTGTCGGTGCTATCGCTCGGCATTGTCGCCTTGGCGGCCGGCTATATCCCGGCGCGGCGGGCGAGCCGGGTGGATCCGATGCAGGCGCTGCGGTACGAGTAGCGGCGGCGAAAGTCCTGCGAGTTCGAGAACCTATCGCAACCTTTCGCCTGACCGTACTGTCTGATGGCGAGAGTGCAGCTGAAGGCGCAGCCACCGCTGTCTCGTCGCAGCCGTACTGCCTCACCACTCCGAGGGTTCCGTGGTCAACCTGAAGCTCGCTCTGCGCTCGCTCACCAAGACCCCCTTCGTAACCGGTGTCGCGGTCCTCTCCCTGGCTCTCGGGATCGGTGCGAACGCGGCCATCTTCTCGCTCTTTGACCGCTGCCGGTCCACGCGGCCAGCGAGCTGGTGAACCTGCTGGCGCCGGGACCCAAGCCGGGGTCCGCGTCGTTCACTCAGGCAGGCGAAGCCGACGCTGTGTTCAGCTACGCCATGTTCCGCGACCTGGAGCGGACCGAGAGCGTTCTCGCCGGCCTGGCGGCGCATCGCTCCTTCGGCGCCAACCTGGGCATGAAGGGTCAGACGCCGCAGAGTGCCGAGGGGATGATGGTGTCGGGCTCATACTTCGACGTGCTCGGGCTCAAACCGTCGCTCGGGCGGCTGCTGGGACCAGCCGACGACCGGACCATCGGCGCCAACTACGTCGCGGTGCTCAGCCATGCCTACTGGACCACCCAGCTTGGCTCTGACCCGACCGTGCTCGAAAAGCCGATCACCGTCAACGGCCAGCAGATGACGATCGTTGGCGTGGCGCCGCCCGACTTCAACGGCACCACCCTGGGCAGCACTCCGAAGGTCTTCGTGCCGATCAGCATGCGTGCCCAACTCGATACGGATCCGGGCTTCGGTGGATTCGACAAGCGCCGCAGCTACTGGGTCTACCTGTTCGGTCGCCTGAAGCCTGGCACTTCGATGGAGCAGGCGGCGTTGGGGCTGAACGCTGTCTACCATCCGATTATCAATGACGTCGAGGTGCCGCTTCAGGTGGGGATGACCGAACAGGCGATGACGCGCTTCCGGGCCAAGGAGGTCGCTCTGGAGCCGGGGGCGCGCGGTCAGAGCCTGATGAACGCCGAGGTACGGACGCCGATGATCCTGCTCCTCGGCATCACCGGCGTCGTGCTTCTCATCGCTTGCGCGAACATCGCCAACCTGCTGCTCGCCCGCGCTGCCAGCCGCAGTATGGAGATGGCGGTGCGACTGTCGCTCGGCGCCACGCGCCTGCAGGTAGTCACGCAGTTGCTCACCGAGGCCTGCATTCTGGCGGTGATGGGAGGCGTGGCGAGTCTCCTCGTAGCTAGCTGGACCCTCTCCGCCGTGAGCACCAGCCTTCCGCCGGAAGCGGTCGGATCGCTGCACTTCCAGCTCGACCTCAAGGTTACACTGTTCGCGGCCGCGCTCGCTGTGGCCACGGGGCTCCTGTTCGGCATGTTCCCGGCGCTGCACAGCACGCGACCAGACCTCATCTCGACCATCAGGGCGAACACCGGTCAGCCGTCAGGGGCGCGCGCGGCGGCACGGTTCCGCACTTCGCTCGTGACCGCGCAGATCGCCCTCTCCATGACGCTGCTCATCTCAGCGGGGCTCTTCCTGCGCAGCCTTGGCAACGTGAGCCGCGTGGAGCTGGGGGTGAAGACCGACAATGTGGTCACTTTCGGCATCTCACCGGAACTGAACGGCTACGAACCTGTGCGTTCGCTCGCCCTCCTCCAGCGCACCGAAGAGGAACTGAGTGCAATGCCCGGCGTCACCGGCGTCGCCGCCTCTCGCGTCCCGTTACTGACCGGCAACAACTGGCTGAGCAGCGTCGCGGTGGAGGGCTTCGAGAAGGGGCCGGACATTGATGCCAGCTCGAACTACAACGAGGTCAGTCCGGGCTACTTCAAGGCCATGGGCACGCCTCTCCTTGCCGGCCGCGAGTTCACTGACGCCGACATGTTGGGCACGCCAAGGGTTGCCGTGGTGAACGAGACGTTCGCGAAGAAGTTCGGACTGGGCCCTGACGCCGTCGGCAAGTACATGTCGGACAACCGCAACGGCGGCGACTCGCTGAACGTCCAGATAGTGGGAGTGGTGCGCGACGCCAGCTACAGCCAGGTGAAAGACGATGTGCCGCCGCAGTTCTTCAGGCCATACCGACAGCGCGACGACGTGGGTTGGATGACGTTCTACGTGCGTACGTCGCTCCAGCCGGAGCAGTTGCTGGCGGCGATACCGGGAGTGATAAAGAAGCTGGATCCGACCCTACCGGTAGAGGAACTGAAGACCCTGCCGGCGGCGATCCGCGAAAACGTCGCAACCGATCGAATGATCAGCGTCCTCTCGGCGGCCTTCGCCGCGCTGGCAACGCTGCTTGCCGCCGTCGGCCTGTACGGAGTGCTGTCCTACACGGTGGCCCAGCGGACCCGGGAGATTGGCGTGCGCATGGCCCTCGGCGCCGAATCGAGGCATGTACGGGTGATGGTACTGCGGCAGGTGGGACTGATGGTGCTGGTGGGCGGAGTGGTTGGCGTCGGCGCAGCCGTGGGCCTGGGACGACTGGCGGGATCGCTGCTGTTCGGGCTCAGCGGCCACGATCCGCTGGTGATAGCGCTATCGGTGCTCGCGCTCAGTATCGTCGCCCTGGGCGCCGGTTACATCCCGGCGCTACGCGCCAGCCGCGTGGATCCGATGACGGCGCTGCGCTACGAGTAGCTGTGGGCTGCAAGGTGTGGAACGCGGTAGTAGGCGCGCGCATGAGCTGCTGTCGCCAATCTGCCGCGAAGGCCACGCGCGGACTCGCACTAATCCTACAGCGTCAGTTGCCGCCGGAGGGCGTGACGCTGCACCGAGAATCATGCCCGATTGCATGAGCGGTTTCCATCGGGCTGGACGCTGAATCCGTATCCGGGGAATGACCGTACTGGGTCGGGGAGATGATGAGAACTCTACACCCAATCGTGCTGCGGTTGGTCCTGCCGCCTGACCCACAGACTGCAGGTGAATGCGCAGCAATCACTGTCCAGACGTAGTCGTAAGTCCACACGATGAGGATCCATTGATCAACCTCAAACTCGCCCTCCGTTCGCTCACCAAAACCCCCTTTGTAACTGGCATCACGGTCGTCTCTCTCGCGCTCGGCATCGGCGCGAATGCGGCCATCTTCTCGCTCTTTGACCAGTTGCTCCTGCGTCCGATACCGGCGCACGTGCCCGATGAGTTGGTAAACCTGAGGGCTCCCGGTCCCAAGCCGGGTTGGGCGTCCTGCAATCAGGCGGGAGACTGCGAAGCGGTGTTCAGCTACGCGATGTTCCGCGATCTGGAACGGACCCAGAACGTCCTCGTCGGCCTGGCTGCACATCGCACCTTCGGGGCGAACCTCGCCACGAAGGGTCAGACGCCGCAGAGCGCTCAGGGGCTGATGGTATCCGGCTCCTACTTCGACGTACTCGGGCTCAGGCCGGCGCTGGGAAGACTGTTGAGACCGGCGGACGACCGGACCATCGGAGCCAACTACGTGGCAGTGCTCAGCTTCACCTATTGGACAAACCAGCTTGGCTCCGATCCGGGTGTGCTCGATGAGCCCATCACCATCAACGATCAGCAGATGACGATCGTCGGTGTGGCGCCGCGGGGTTTCGAGGGCACCACGATGTTGAGCAGTCCGGCGGTCTTCGTCCCGATCAGCATGCGTGCCCAACTCGATCCTGGCTTCGATGCCTTCGAGAATCGCCGCGGCTACTGGTTGTACCTCTTCGGCCGACTCAAGCCGGGTGTCTCGATGGATCAGGCGGCGTCGGGGCTGAACGCCCTCTATCGCCCGATCCTCGTCGACATCGAGGCGCCCCTGCAGGCAGGGATGAGTGAGCAGACATTGGCGCGCTTCCGGTCCAGGGAGATCACTCTGGAGCCCGGGAGGCGCGGCCAGAGTTCGGTTACCGGAGAGGCGCGGATGCCGATGATCCTGCTGCTCGGCATTACCGGCGTCGTGCTCCTCATTGCCTGCGCGAACATCGCCAACCTTCTGCTCGCCAGAGCCGCCAGCCGCAGTATGGAAATGGCGGTGCGACTATCGCTCGGCGCCACGCGCATGCAGGTCGTCACGCAACTGCTCGCCGAGGCATGCATGCTGGCACTGATGGGCGGCCTGGCCAGCCTCATCGTGGCCCGATGGACTCTCTCCGCCATTGCCGCAATCGTGACGCCCGAGGCAGTCTCCTCACTGAACTTCCAGCTCGACATGAAGGTGATGCTCTTCGCGGCAGCCCTCGCCGTAGGCACGGGACTGCTGTTCGGCATGTTCCCAGCGCTGCACAGCACCCGTCCGGACCTCATCACGACGATCAGGGCCAACACCGGCCAGCCATCGGGCGCTCGCGCTGCGGCACGGTTCCGCACGTCCCTCGTGACCGCGCAGATCGCCCTTTCCACGGCCCTGCTCATCTCGGCGGGGCTATTCCTGCGCAGCCTGGACAATCTGAGTCGGGTAGAGTTGGGAGTGAAGGCGGAGAACCTGGCGACCTTCGGTATCTCGCCGGAACTGAATGGCTACGAGCCCGCGCGTTCGCTCGCCCTCATCCAGCGGGCCGAGGAGGAACTGAGCGCCATCCCGGGTGTCACCGGAGTGGCAACGTCCCTCGTACCGCTGCTGGCCCACAGTTCCCTGGGTTCCGATGTCTCCGTCGAAGGCTTCGAGAAGGGGCCGGATACTGATGTCCATTCGTACTACAACGAGGTGAGCCCCGGTTATTTCAGGGTGATGGGCACGCCGCTGCTCGCGGGTCGTGAGTTCACCGCCGCCGATATCGTCGCGTCGCCGCAGGTGGCCGTGGTGAACGAGACGTTCGCGAAGAAGTTCGGACTGGGGAACGATGTCGTGGGCCGTTACATGTCCCGGGACGGCGACGACTCGCTGAACGTCCAGATCGTGGGGCTGGTGCGTGATGCCAGTTACGTCCACGTGAAGGGCGAGGTGCCACCGCAGTTCTTCACGCCTAACCGTCAGCACGACGACGCGGGCTCGATGAATTTCTACGTGCGTACGTCGCTCCAGCCTGAGCGGCTACTTGTGGCGATACCTGGAGTGATGAAAGAGCTGGACCCGGTTCTGCCCGTGGAGGGGTTGAAAACGTTCCCGGCACAGATCAGTGAAGATCTCGCACTGGACCGCATGATCAGCATCCTCTCGGCGGCCTTCGCCGCCCTGGCGACACTGCTCGCTGCCGTGGGACTATATGGCGTGCTGTCCTACACGGTCACCCGACGGACCCGGGAGATAGGCGTGCGCATGGCTCTGGGCGCCGATGTGTCGCATGTGCGCACGATGATGCTGCGGCAGGTGGGGCTGATGGTGCTGGTGGGTGGCGCGATCGGAGTAGCTGCGGCGATCGGGCTGGGGCGCCTGGCCGGTTCGCTGCTGTTCGGGCTGAGTGGGCACGACCCGCTGGTAGTCGCCATGTCTGTGGTGGCGCTCGCCCTGGTCGCCCTGGCGGCCGGCTACATCCCGGCTCGGCGCGCCAGCCGGGTGGACCCGATGACAGCGTTGCGGTATGAATAGCGGGTGGCGGCCGCGACATGGTCTGTCGCGTCCGCTACTTCCATGCAGCCGCTGCAGATAGGCCGCTTCTGTCCGGAAGCTTTAAGTGCGAGCGTCCGGGCCTATCAGCCGAAATCCCACTGGCCCGACTGGCACAGCGGTTGCGCTCTATCTCATGTCTGCCTGCTCGCATCGGTAGCCGCCTGATGCGCCGACCTGTGACAGTCAGGACGCATGATGTCATGGACGGCAGGCACCTCGCACGAGCCCACGGGAACCATTCCCAGTAATGGGGGAATGTTGTTCATACGGCAGCTTCCCCTGCCCCGCACCGGCCCGTCAGCGGCTACTGCTCATGCCTTCGCTCACTGCCATGACCGTATCACAGTTGCATACACCGGCGCCGCATGCGCCTTCCAGAATTCTCGCCGCCGAGCCAGGCAAGCTTGCCGCCGACTACCTCGCCGTCCGCGCCCGGACCGAGCAGCTCTGCGAGCCTCTCGAGGTGGAGGACTACGTGGTGAGCTCCATGCCCGACGTGAGTCCCACCAAGTGGCATCTGGCTCACACGAGTTGGTTCTTCGAGACGTTCGTGCTCGCCGAGTACGACCACGATTATCGCACTCCGGACCCTCGCTACGCCTATCTGTTCAATTCTTACTACGTGCAGGCGGGAGAGCGGCACTGTCGGGCCCGTCGGGGCCTCGTCACGCGGCCGACGGTGGCCGAGGTGTTCGCCTATCGGGCGCATGTGGACGAGGCGATGCGGCGGCTGATCGAGCGCATTGCCGACGACGCGGAGCATCCCGCAGCCGGGCTCATCGTGCTCGGGTTGAATCATGAGCAGCAGCACCAGGAACTGCTCGTCACCGACATCAAGCACGTGCTCTGGACCAACCCGTTGCGGCCCGCCTACCGGGCCATGCCTGCCCTGCCAGAGCGCGAGGTTGCAGCGTCAAGGTGGGTGGATGTAGCCGAGGGTGTTTACGAGATAGGCCATGCGGGGCAGGGCTTCTCCTACGACAACGAGAGTCCGCGCCACAGAGTCTTCCTCGAGCCCTTCCGGCTGGCCACCCGCCTCGTCACCAACGGCGAGTTCCTCGCCTTCATTCAGGACGGTGGCTATGCGCGTCCGGAGCTCTGGCTCTCGGCCGGGCTGGCGACAGTGCAGGACCGTCACTGGGAGGCACCGCTCTACTGGGAGCGGGACGCCGATGGCCGCTGGACAGAGTTCACCCTGGGTGGCACGCGCGCGATGAGTGGAGCGGCACTCGCCGACCCTGTGACTCACCTGAGCTACTACGAGGCAGACGCCTACGCGCACTGGGCAGGCGTGAGGCTCCCGACGGAGTTCGAGTGGGAGGTCGCCGCTCGCGGCACGCCGGTAACGGGTCAGTTCGTGGAATCCGGGCGACTGCATCCTGCTCCAGCGAGCGGGTCTGCTGGCCTGGAGCAGCTATACGGCGACGCCTGGCAGTGGACGCAGAGCGCCTACGTGGCCTATCCGAACTACGTGCCCGCCGCCGGCGCGATCGGTGAGTACAACGGGAAGTGGATGGCTGACCAGTGGGTGCTGCGCGGGGCGTCCTGCGCGACTCCGGAGTCGCACGCCCGGCTCACCTACCGGAACTTCTTCCCGTCGGCAACAGAGTGGCAGTTCACCGGGCTTCGCCTGGCCAGCGGTGCTGCTGCGGACTGACCCAGCGCTGCCGTATTCGGGTATGGCGAGCGATTGCTCACGAGCCTGACGCACCACTGCCGTAACGGTTCACTCGCGGCGCTGTCCCGATCCATCCACAACTGAACGTGAATTGATGAAAGATCAGCTGCTGTCCCGTCTCCAATCCGGTGACGAACGATGCCAGCGGTACCACTCGTGGTCCGCCCTGACTCGCGTCGTCACTGGAGCGTGCGCGCTTCTATTGCTCGCTCTCTCACCGAAGATTTCGGTCGCCCAGCAAGCGGCGGCCGCACCAGCGGAGACGCTGTTCGTCTACGGGCCCGGCGGACCCTTGCCGGCGATGCGAGACGCCGCTGCGGCGTTCACAAAGGCCCGCGGCGTGGCCGTGGTGGTCACCGCTGGTCCGGCACCGCGGTGGATGGACAGCGCAGGTGGTAATGCTGACGTGATCTACAGCGGGTCGGAGCACATGATGACGGATTTCATCGGACAGCTCAGCAAGGCATCAGCAGGTGCCATCGTCGACTCTACAGTCACGCCGCTCTATCTGCGGCCAGCGGCGATGCTCGTGCGCAAGGGGAACCCGCGTCGCATAGCGAAGTTCGAGGACCTCCTGAAGCCGGGCGTGAAAGTGCTCGTCGTCAACGGCGCCGGGCAGACGGGACTGTGGGAGGATGTCGCCGGTCGCACCGGAGACATCGACGTCGTTCGCGCCTTCCGGAGAAACATCGGTGCGTTCGCGCCGAACAGCGGCGAGGCGCGGCGGATCTGGACCGAAGACTCCAGCTACGACGCCTGGTTGATCTGGAACATCTGGCAGGTGGCGAACCCGGACATCGCCGACATGGTGCCGCTGGCGCCGCAGTGGCTCGTCTATCGGGATGCCGGTGTGGCCCTCACCCAGCGGGGGAACGACCGGGCGATCGCCCATGCGTTCGTGGGGTATCTGCGTTCGCCGGCGGGAGCGGAGCTGTTCAGGCGCTGGGGCTGGCGCTGAGGTAGCTGGAGATGGCGCAGCTGATGTTGGCACCGGCACTCCTGCGCTTGCGCTCGCTGAGTGCTGACTCTGGTATGGCTCTGGCAGTTGAGGTGAGACCATGACAGACAGCGAACGACAAGCGCCCGTAGATCAGGTGGACCCCGAGCATCCTGAGTCGCCGCACGCGGGTCACGAGGAACATGCCGGTCACACCGGCCACGACGATCACACCGGCCACGACGATCACACCGGCCACGACGATCACGCCGGCCACGACGATCACGCCGGTCACGCGACCATGTGGCCATGTTCCGCGACAAGTTCTGGATCTCGCTCCTGCTCACGCTCCCCACGTTGGTCTGGGGTCACATGCTGCAGAGCGCCCTGGGCTACACCGCGCCGCAGTTCCCCGGCTCGCAGTGGATCGCGCCCGTCTTCGGCACCGCGGTGTTCGTCTACGGCGGCCGAATCTTCCTGACGAGCGCAGTCCAGGAGATCAGGAACAGGCTGCCCGGGATGATGACGCTGATCTCGCTCGCCATCGTCGTCGCCTTCACCTTCAGCGCCGCCGTCACCCTCGGCTTCCCCGGTATGCCGCTCTGGGAGGAGTTGGCGACGCTCGTCACCGTCATGCTCCTCGGCCACTGGATGGAGATGCGCTCCCTCTCGCAGGCTCAGGGCGCACTCGGCGAGCTGGCGAAACTGCTGCCGGACACGGCGGCGCGCGTGACCGGCGAGGGTGCCGCTGAGCGGGTTGAGGAGGTTGCCGTCGCCGATCTCAGGGACGGGGACGTGGTACTCGTGCGACCGGGTGCGGGCGTGCCCGTGGACGGCGTGGTTCGTTCCGGGCAGAGTTTGGTGGACGAGGCGTTGCTCACCGGCGAGTCGCTGCCCGTCGAGAAGGCGGAAGGCGACAGGGTGATTGCCGGGACAGTGAACGGCGCGGGCTCGCTGCGTGTCAACGTCACCGGCACCGGAGACCACACGGCTCTGGCCGGAATAATGAGACTGGTGGACCAGGCGCAGACGTCGAAGTCGCGTGCCCAGACGCTGGCCGACCGCGCCGCAGCCTGGCTTACCTGGATCGCCCTCAGCGCAGGCGTGATCACCCTCGTCGTCTGGCTCCTGATCGGAGCGACAGCCTCCGAAGCAATCGAGAGGCTGGTGACCGTACTCGTCATTAGCTGTCCTCATGCACTCGGCCTGGCGGTACCTTTGGTGCTCGCGATCTCGACCACGCTCGGCGCTAAGGGCGGGCTCCTGGTACGCGATCGTCGTGGGCTGGAGAATGCACGCAAGCTGAACGCAGTGGTGTTCGACAAGACAGGCACACTGACGCTGGGCGAACACCGCGTCGTGGCGATGCGCACAGTGGGCGGGCTGGAGGACGACGAGGCCCTGCGACTGGTCGCCGCCATTGAACGGGACGCCGAGCATCCGGTGGCGAAGGCCATCATGAAGAGCGCCGAGGAACGCGGTCTTCAGGTACCTGCGTCTACTGCCTTTGAGTCCGTTGCCGGTCGTGGGGTAAAGGCCACTGTCGAGAGTCGTGAGTTGGCCGTCGGCGGACCGAACCTTCTCGCCAGCATGAACGTCAGCCCCGATCAAGCGCTCGGGCAGTTCGCGAGCGAGTCTGCGTCGCAGGGACAGGGTGTGGTGTACCTGGTGGAGGATGGTCGGACGCTCGCCGCATTCGCTGTGGCAGACGCCGTCCGCCCCGAATCGGCGGAGGCCGTGCGCAGGTTGCGCGAAGCCGGTGTTGAGGTGGTGATGATGACCGGCGACGCGAAGCCCGTGGCCGAGGCCGTCGCGCGCGAACTCGGAATCGACACCGTGTTTGCCCAGGTCCTGCCCGAAGACAAGGCAGCCAGGATCCAGGCGTTGCAGAAGGAGGGGAAGCGGGTGGCGATGGTGGGCGACGGTGTGAACGACGCGCCGGCGCTGGCGACAGCGGATGTGGGAGTGGCCATCGGCGCCGGCACCGACGTGGCAGTGGAGGCCGGCGACATAGTGCTGGTGCGCAGCGATCCGCGCGACATGATGCGGATCATCAATCTCTCGCGGGCGAGCTACCGCAAGATGGTGCAGAACCTCTGGTGGGCCGCCGGCTACAACATCATCGCGATCCCGCTCGCGGCGGGCGTGCTCGCACCATGGGGGATACTGCTCAGCCCAGCGGCTGGCGCGGTGCTCATGTCGCTCAGCACTATCATCGTGGCGCTGAACGCGCAGTTGCTGAGGCGTGTGAAGCTGTGAGGTGAGCGTGCTATGGCGAAGCCTGGCTTCGTCGCTCCGTTCCAGTGATTCCTCGTAAAGCCTTGTAGCGCAAACGGTGAAGGAGCGAGGGGCGCCGATCTGGCGCCCCTCGCTCACGCGCAGTCCGCGCCTCGCTACATCAGACGGCTGTGCCCGTGTGCTTACGCGTTGCCTGCTTCCGGCCTGCGGTGGAATAGGGACCGGACCGTCGTCCCCTGCTGTCTCGCGATTCTAGGTAGTTGAACAGCGCCGTTGCATCGACCAGCCAGTCCCGGCCGCGCTTGACGGCGGCCAGACGTCCCCGGTTGATCTGAACGCGAAGCGTGGCTGGCGCGAGCCCGCTCTCCTCGGCTGCTTCAGTGAGCGTGAGATACTCGCTCATGCCTGGCAGCGTCTCGAGCTGCTGGCGCGATACGCGAGTGCTTGCGTCGAGCAACTCCATGGTCACGATCTTTCCATCGGCATCGAGATCGATCTGGATGCCCGGCTCGCTCGTGATTGTTCGAGAAACCCGGGACCCCGGCTGGAACTCGATGGCGAGGGCGTCCACCGTCACGTCGTACCGCATCCTGATCGTCATAGCTGCCTCCAAAAGTCGTTGCCGCCGAGAGTCGTAGCTGGAGCGTCACGTCGGCAGTGTCGGCGCATGCTGCCTCAGGAGATCCAGTACACCGTTATTATCGTGAACTGCTCTGCGCTCTCGATGAAAATGACCTCCATCTCGCGCTCTCCGCCGGGGCACCCACGGCACGACCAGCGCTGAGCGCCGGCCGCGGTCAGCGACGGAGCGCGATGACCCTGAGCGACGAGCCAGCGAACATACTCTCGCGTGATGTGGCGTTCGTTCACCCGTAAGCGTGCATGGTCGCTGTAGACGATGAGCTTCGGCGTCATGAGTTACGCTACTGAATACGCTGGCGTTCATATAGGTCAGGAAGTGCACATTCTGAGAGGCTAGCTCCGGCGACGACTCTCTATGGCTGGTGCTGCAGGAGGGCCTCGCTCGGGGAAATCATCGTACTTCCGGAGTTTCGCTCTTTTAACCGCGATCCCGCCGTTCCAATGCACCTGGCATGGGCTGCGAATTAGCAACGACATTGTGGGCTCGGCGCCACAGTCCGACTGTTTTGGATTACTACCATGCTATCTGCTTATGCAGCTAAACAATTCGTCTTCAAGGACTTAGCTGAGAGCCCGGCAGATTCCCATGAAAGCACGTTACTTGCAACATGCGCGGACCGGATCGTGAACACTCTGTCACAGTCCACCATCGTAACAATCTGCTAGGTGGGATTTAAGATGAAGAAGCTTCTCACGAGATCGATTATCGTTGCCGCTGCCTTTGCTGCGCTTCTGGCGCCTGCGGAAGCACAGGCGGGAAGCAACTTTCAGTTCAAGTGCCCCGGCGGCGCGTGCACAACGGTCGGTGGCGGCCCGACGGTGACGAGCAACCTGCTATACAACTTCATGGTCGGCACCGATGGTTCCTACGATTTCTATGCAGCCGGCACGGATGGCGGCAGCTTCGACTTCACGATCTTCTCTGATGCGCTGGCGTCGAACCAGGTGAGCACCTTCCACTTCGCTGCCGGTTCGAATCCGAACACGCTTGTCATGGACAATCTCTTCCTGAACGCTGGCACCTACTACGTCGGCGCGACTGGTTCGTGTGAGGGGCCCGGCAAGGGGTGCAACGTAGTGCTGAAGCCGGATTTCTCGACGGGCGGTGACATGTCCACGGTTCCGGAGCCGTCCACGATAATTCTTGCGGCCAGTGGCCTGCTGGGCCTGGCGATCTTCGGGCGTCGTCGCCAGCAGCGGCAGAGTTGATACCGCGTCTGACGAGACCTTCGTAGCTCGAAGATCTCGCGAGAGCGGCCCCGCCCTAATCCAGGGCGGGGCCGCTCTCGTATCACGCTCTGGCAGACGCAGTTCGAGTTGGTAGTTTTGAACGGTCGCCAGTCCTTGTCGGATGGCGCCCAGCCAGGGTGAAACAACGCCATCCCAAAACATCGGTAGTTCTCAATCACAGTGCGTGGGTGGTTTCGCCGTCGGTCAGCGCGGCGGGCATGACGAGGCGCGCGACAGTCCCACCGTCGGTGTAACGAACGTGGGTCGGCGACCCCGAAGTCGGCGGCAACGCAGGCTCCACTCTTGCCACCAACGTACACCGCCCCCCGAAGGCGACGATCACCGCCGCCGCCCAACGCAGTGCGGGTGAACGGAGGGTGAATCGGACTGTCAGTCCGGCGACGCGGGGTGCAACGTCGCGTGCGTGCCGATCCGGGCGGCGCGAAGGGGAGTCAGGCGGTGCGCTGACGGGGCTGGAGCGTGTCGACATCTGATCCTCCTGGAGTGATCGGAGCGGCTGCCTGCCGCCCTCACCCAGATAGAGCGCCGCACCGGACAGAGCGTCCTCCTCTGCGCGCCCTGCTCGGTGCAGCCTGCCGAGTGGACCCTGCTGGCCCAGCCTTTCGGCCCGACACTTACGCCGACTAACGCCCCCAGATCATCACCACCGTCCCCAGCACCGTGTCGGCCTCCCGACGGGTACTGATCGGTCCGTGGACGGGGTTCAACGACCGTAGCTCGATCGTGCGCCTGGTCAACCGCCCCACCTGCTTCACCACGTAGCCGTAGTCGGCAAGGCGCGCCACCACCAGCGTGCCCGGTGCCGGTCCGGCACCGAGGCGCACGAGCACCGTGTCGCCGTCGGCTATGAGCGGCTCCATGCTGTCGCCCGAGACACCGAGCGTGATGTAGCGGCCGCGGGGCAGCCCTGGCGGCAGTTCAACCCACCGTTCGCACTCCTGATCCCACAGTTCACGGCCGGCGCCGGCGGCGACGCTCAACTCCAACCACGGTGCACAGCGTGCCCGGTCCGCCGCCTCCACTGCCGCGGCGGCGGGGAGCACGAGCTCGGCGGCGCGCTCTACTGGACGCGTGCCCGGGCGCACGACGAGGCCGGCGTCCAGCACCCGCTCCAGCCCGCGTCGCGCGAGTACGCTCGCCGCCAGTTCGCGTCCGCGGTGCGCGTCCTGCCGCCGTTCCGGCGCCGGCGCGGCCAGCCGTGCCTCGGCGGCCAGCCAGCCGGCGTATGCAGCTCCCGCCTCCGAGCGTAGCTCCAGCCGCTCGCGGCCGGCGTGCGCGACCAGGCTCACGATGCGATCCTCCTCGCGCGCTCGCGCGGTTCGGTCGACTCCCTGTCCGGTCATGATCCGGCCTCCGATCTCTCGTGCGGTGGTGATGATGCGCCGTCGTTACCGCCGAGGGCGCGGCCAAGGAATGCGTCCATGACGCGTCGTTCCGCTGGTGGGAGCAGGGCGGCGTGCTCAAGGGCGGCGGTACGGAGGCGGGCACGGAGACGGCTCGCTCGCTTGAGCGCCGCGTCGTAGCCGATGCCGAGCCACGCCGCCACGGTGCGCATCGGCACGTGCTCGGCCAGCCAGGCCAGGAGCAGCCGGTCGGGGTCGCTGAGTCCGGCGTCCAGTTCTGCGGCCAGCCGCGCGAGCACGGGGTGGAGCGGCGCCGCACCATGTTCCGCGCCGGTGCCGGCGGCGGAGCGCAGCGCATGCTCCGAAACGCTCGCCCGCACGACGGCGAGCGCCGGCTCCGCAACCGCCCGCGCGGCACGCCCTTCAACCGGCCTGGCCGCTGCGTACACGTCACCGGCCGCGTCGCATTCCTCATCGAAGCGTCTGCGCTCGGCCTGTTTCGCGCCTGCCGCGCGATGGTTGAGCGCGGTGAGCAGGTAGGCGGCGAGAGAGCGCGGCACTGAAGCCGTGGGGCGCATGAGGGCGAGGGCGACATCGGCAATCACGTCGTCCACCATCGCGTCGCGCTCGCCGCCCTCGCCCAGCCAGCTAGCAGCGCGGCGGCGCAGGAGCGGCGCGAAGCGGCGGAACAGCTCGGCGATCGCGGCCGGCTCCTCGTGGCGCATTGCGGCCACGAGTTCCGTGTCGGAGAGGTCAGTGACGTTGGGATCAGGGCGAGGCACTGTGAGACCGGGTGGTGTTGTGCGGCATGCGGCGGCGCGCCATCGTCGGCGCGCCGACACGCCGCTCACCCCTGTAGAGCGTCCCCCCGGACATCCTTCTTCGGCACAGCCGCCGCAGCCAGACTGTCATCGCGGGGAATGGCCTCAAGGGAGCGGCCGTCCGCCCCCAGCGCCTGTTCTGCATCGCGGCGGGCGAGCCAGGCACGGACCCCGCGCTCCAATCGCTCCAACTCAGTGCGGGTGGCGTCGCGCCGCTCAAGCGTCTGGCGTGCCGTAGCTAGCCGCGCCGGTGTTACTCCCGCACGCTCGGCCGACTGCAGCAGGAAGCGGATGTCGGCGCGGAGCAGCTGGTCGTCGGACGAGGCCGCGGCGGTCGACTGAATCGCCCGCGCACTCGCTCCATAGGCCACGCCGCCAGGCTCGGCCACCTTCAGTACGGGGTCCCGCGCGCCGGCGCCACGCCGGGCCAGCCGGGCTCGCGCACGGCTCGCCTTCCCCATCTCCTCGGCGCTCGGCCGCTGCGCCGAGGCGGTGAAGCCGAGGTTGGCGAGGGCGCGACCGATTGCCGACGTCTCGGTGTTCTCCAGGCAGGCGACCGTGTTGATGTCGCCGTCCCCCTCCCGCTCCGCCGCCCAACCGGTGGCCGCCGGCTCGCGGTCCGATGGCGAGCGATAGACCGCCGCGCGAAAGGTCACCTCACGCTCGTCGCGGGCCACCAGCTCGGTGATGATGCGGCCCTCCGGGAACCGCTCGTAAAACAGCGTTATGCGGTCGGCCACCGGGGCATATTCGCCGCCGGCCAGCGCCAGGTCACTCTTTGGCATACGGCCCTCCCAGGGCTGCGGGGGAGGTTACGATATACCGAAGAAAGACCGAAAGCAAGGGCGTCGATTCTGATTCTTTGCTCCTGTCTCAGCACGGAACGGCTGCGGTGCCTTCAACGCTTGGGCCGCGCTGGCGGCAACAGCGGGCCGGTCGTCGATCTCCGTGGCGCCCAGGCGAAACGCGTCGTTGCCGGACGACGTGCGCCAGGCAGGTCCGACCTGCGGTGCTCGGGTCCGGAACTGAGCAGTACAGCGTCCTATCTAACCGTGCTCTCTGCCGCGTCCATACCGGAAGGACCTTTCATCCAGCCTGTGGCATGGTGTTAGGCATCTGGCATGATAACAATATTGTGATATTATTATATACTCGATGCCGCCGATACAGGTTTTGACCTACCGGGAGGCTAACGGTGACATACCGCTCCATCACTGGCTCCGCGAGATCGGCGCCGACAACCGGGACGCCGCAGCGCGGTGCCGCGACCTTCTCCAGCGCCTCGCCGATCACGGCCACGACTTGCGGCGGCCCTCCTCGGCACCTCTCCGCGACGGCATCCACGAGCTCCGCGCGCGCGTAGGCTGAATCAACTACCGAATCCTCTACTTCTTCAACGGACATGGTGTCGCCATCCTGACCAGCGGCTGCACGAAGGAGGGCGAGGTCGACGATGCGGACATAAAACGGGCCTTACGCTTCAAGACCGCGTTTCGCGCGGACCCTGCACGCCACACATACAGGCGGTCGCAGTCGAAGGAGAATGACGGCCAATCCAGGCCCAAGCAGCAGAGGAAGAGGCAATGAAGCAATCCAGGAAAGCTCTCAAGGAGACGAAGCAGCCCGCACGTCCTGACGCTGTGGCGTTTCTCGATGACCTGTTCGGGCATGAGGCGGATTGGACGCCTCTGGTCGAGCGGGCGCGAGTCAATCGCGACGTTGCCCACGCTATCCACGACCTCCGCACATCACATGGCCTCACTCAGCAACAGCTAGCCGAGCTGATAGGCAGCAGGCAGTCGGTCATCGCGAGGTTGGAGGACGCCGACTACCAGAGCCATTCGCTGACGATGCTGAGCCGGATCGCGACCGCCCTCCATCAGCGCGTGAAGGTGGAGTTCGTCCCCCTGGCTGAGTCCGCTGCCGAGCCACGCAGTGGATGCTCTGTGGCTGCGAAGACCGGACGCCAGTCGACCGGGTGACGTGAGGGGCCCGCACCACCTCTGGTACGGGCCCCTCACGTCACACGCCTCGTCCTGCGGAAGCCCTACGGCTTCTTCCGCTTCCCCCACGTCGGCGCCGCCGGCTCGGTAGTCGCCCGGTCCACCGGATGCTCGCGCAGCAGCCGCAGCCCCTCCTGCACCGCCCGCTCGAGCTGTGGATCGTGGCCGGCAATTACCTCCTTCGGCCAGTTCTCCACCTCGATGTCCGGCGCCACACCCTCGTTCTCCACCGCGAACTTCCCGTTGCGGTCGAAGAAGCCGAAGCGCGGTGCGATCATCGAGCCGCCGTCCACGAAGGGCGGCGTGTCGGTGGTGGCCACCAGTCCGCCCCAGGTGCGCGTACCTACCAGCGTGCCGAGCTTGCGGTACCTGAACATGAACGGCAGCAGGTCGCCGCCGCTCCCGGCCATCTCGTTGATGATCATCACCTTTGGGCCCCAGATGCCGGCCGCCGGGCTGGTGAACGGGTAGCGGTCGCCGACGGGGTTGTTGAAGTAGCCGTCGAAGTCGCGCCCCAGGATGTCCACTATGTAGTCGGCCGCCGAGCCGCCGCCGTTGAAGCGCTCGTCGATGATCGCGCCGGAGCGGTCCTGCTGGGCGAAGTAGTAGCGGTTGAAGCTCGTGTAGCCGGGCTGGCCGGTGTTGGGCACGTACACGTAGGCGAGCTTCCCGCCGGAGAGGGAATCCACCAAGCGCCGGTTCCCCTCCACCCAGGCGCGGGTGCGTAGTCCCTGCTCGTTGGACACCGGGATCACCGTCACCTGTCGCGCGCCATCCATAGTCGGACGCGAGTTGACGGTGATCACCGTCTGCCGATTGGCCGTCCCGTCCAGCATGCGGTAGATGCTCTCCGGCGCGAGCACTTCCTCGCCATTCACGGCCAGCACGTAGTCGCCGCGATTGACATTCACCCCCGGTTCGGCCAGCGGCGAGCGGAGTTCCGGGTTCCAGCTCTCGGCGGTGTAGATCCGGGCGATCCGGTAGCGTCCGCCGTCAATGTCGAAATCTGCGCCTAGCAGGCCGGGGTTGGACGACGGAACGGATGGCAGGTCGCCGCCGCGCACATAGGAGTGACCGATGGCGATCTCGGCGCCCATGTTGTCGAGCAGGTAGTTGAGGTCTGCGCGGTGCATCACGTACGGCAGCAGTGGCTCGTACATCTTCCGCATGGCCGGCCAGTCGGAGCCATGCATGTTCTTCACGTACAGGTTGTTGCGCTGGTTGCGCCAACCCTCGGCGAAGATCTGCGCGAACTCGGCTTTCGGATCTATGAGCGCGCGGAGTTGGACGTCGAGCTTACCCTGTCCCGCCGTCGGCGCGGGCTTGTCGGCGTCCACGAGATAGAGCGAGCCCTGCGCGCCGCCGGTGCGGTAGAGCAGCTTCTTGCCGTCGGCACTGACGACGAACTGGGCGACCCTGGGCGCGAACTGCGCGGCCCGCCTGGTGCGCAGTTCGTAGCGGTAGAGCGCCGCGCCGCCCTGTCCTCCACCGCCCTGCTCGCCCGGTCCGGTGGCGGGAATGGCCTCGGTGAAGAAGACCGAGCCCGGCGCGCCTGCTTCCACCTGACGGTAGTCACGCTCGGCCACTCCCTGTACGGCAATGATGCGCTGCTGGATACCGTCAAAGTCGATGCGGATGGGACGGTCGCCCGACGGCTTCAGCCGGAGCGTGTCGCCCGACGTACGTGCGGCAACGCTGTCCGTTGGTGGCGTGGTGGGCGCGGCCGGCGTCCGCTCACGTCCTGGCTCGCGCGGCGCGGCGCCGGCGCGGGCTGCTTCCTCGTCGCTCTCCGGACGCAGCGGCGACGGCTCCGTCTTCGACAGCACCGCCAGGTAGAGCCCCTTGGTCTGCGGCTTGTCGTACGCCGACATGTCGAGCAGTCCGGAACTGATCCCGTAGGTGGTCGACGCGAGGAACCAGAGGTACTTGCCACTGGCGTCCCACGCCGGCTGGGTGGCGTCGGCCAGACCGTCGGTTAGCTGGTGCTTCTCACCGGTCTGCACGTCGTAGAGGAAGATCGCACGGTAGAGCGACTGCAGGTGCTTGGGGTAGGCGATGTAGCGCGAGTCCGGACTCCACATGGGCACTATCGAGCGGTCGGCGCTGAAGTGCGGGTCGTTGTCGGCCACCTTCACGTTGCCGTTCGTGAGGTCAACCACCCAGATCTGGAAGTGCGAATCCTGAAATGCAATCCGGCGGCCGTCGGGTGACCAGGCGGGGAAGTACGGACGACTGGGATCGGGGAGCACTATCTCGCGTGGCGCCGCCAGCCCTTCCTGGGGTGCGATGTAGAGCCTGTACTCACCCGAGCGATCGCTGAAGTAAGCCACCGACCGGCCGTCGGGTGACCAGATGGGAGCTATGTCCGCGGCCCCGCTGGAGGCCGTCAGGTTTCGCACGTCCCCCTTCTCGGCGGGCACCGTGAAGATCTCGCCGCGCGCCTCCACGGCGATCCGCTTGCCGGTGGGCGAGATGGCCAGGTTGGTCATCCGGTTCCCGACGTCCTTCCACTGCGGCATCATCCACGGGAAGTCGGCGGAGGCGGTGATGTTGAGCACCTGCGACCGCCCGCTAGTCGGATCGAGCTGGTGGACGTAGCCGGCCTGCTCGAAGACGACCATGCCGCCACCTGCATCCAGCGACTTCACATCGAAGTCCGTGAATCGAGTGGCCTGGGCGAGCGTCTTCGCCTGCGTGTCGTACGACCAGACGTTGGCCACGCCGTCGCGATCTGATATGAAGTAGACGACGTCGCCGAGCCATGCCGGGTCGACGTCCTTGGAGTCGGTCCAGGGGGGCGAGACAATCTCGTGGGAGGCCAGATCCATGATCCAGATGGGGCGGTTCTGGCCGCCGCGGTAGTTGCGACGCTCATCGTCCCACGAGTTGTTCATGCGATAGGCGACGCGCTTGCCGTCGGGGGAGAGCTTTCCCTCGTAGGCGCGCGGCATCGACATCGCCTGGGCCACACCGCCGGCGGTGGGCACGGTCCAGAATCGCGGGGCCGCCGACGGTGCGTCAGAGGCGCGTCCGGAAGCAAAGACGACCGACTGTCCGTCGGGGGTCCAGCCCTGCACCAGGTCGGCGCCTGCGTGCCAGGTGAGGCGGCGCGGCTGCCCTCCGGCGACCGGCACCATGTAGACGTCGGTGTTGCCGCCGTAGGCAGCGCTGAAGGCCACCCACTGGCCATCGGGCGACAGTTGAGGATTGGTGGCCTCGGCACCCAGGCTGGTGAGCCGTCGTGCTGCTCCGCCCGCGCGTTCAACCGCCCAGATGTCGCCAGCATAGGCGAAGGCGATGTGCGTCGCGCTCACGCTCGGCGTTTGTAGCAGCCGGGTGGGGCCCGCGGGGACGGAGGTCGCGACGGCGGCGGCGCTCACCTGAGCGGCAATCGCGGGCGGTGTCAGGAGCAGTCCGGACGAGCCGGCTGCCAACAGGGCGACGAACGAGGCGACGGAGCGCATGGCGGAAGGGGAGGTGGGTGACGTGCGCTTATTACTGTCGTTCACCAACCTTCCACATGGACCTCGCACTGTCCAGCGGTGAGCCGCCGGTCGTCAGTGGCAGCTACCGCTCCCGCAACTGCCGCCGTCATCTGACTTGTCGCCACCCGCGCGCACAGTGCGCCAGGCCATGCGGCCTATATACGCCGCCGCGGCGAGGAGGATCAGGACAACGATCATGGTCTGCATGGGATATCCTCTTCAGTCTGGAAGTCGACAGCCAAGTCTTGAGCGCCGCGGTGCATCAGCCGAAGCCCAGCGCCTTTCCGCCGGCATACACCAGGAATGCGCCGCCCCAAGCGAGGACGAACATGTAACCGAATTGGAGCCCCGCCCAACTCCAGCCGGTAATGCCGCCACCGGTCTCCCTCACCGTGATGGCGACAGTGCTCACGCACATCAGGGCGAAGACATAGAACACCATCAAGGACAGCGCCACGAGGGTCGTGTACACGGGCTGGCCGGTGACCGGATTGCGCTCGGCTTCCAACCTTGCGCTCAGCGCCGGCGAGCCCTCGTCGCCGCCACCGACACCGTAGATCGTCCCCATGGTGGAGACGAAGACCTCGCGAGCGGCGAACGAGGCGGCGATGCTGACGCCGATCTTCCAGTCAAATCCGAGTGGGCGAACCACTGGCTCGATTCCGCGGCCGACCTGACCGAGGAAGCTCTGTTCCAGCTGCTGTTCCTGGGCCAGCTCGATCGGGGTGCCCGGAGCCGCCTCGGTCTTGGGGTAGGTGGCGAGCGCCCAGAGCAGGACGGAGACGGCGAGAATGACCGTACCGGCCCGCTTGAGGAAGAGCATGGCCCGGTGCGACACCGAGATGGCCAGGCTGCTGGGCCGCGGCAGGCGGTAGGGCGGCAGCTCGATGAGCATCGGGCGGCTGGGTGCGCGGAGCAAGGTGCGCTTGAAGATCGCCGCCACGGCCAGCGCGGCCACGGTACCCAACAGGTACATGCCGAACATCGTCAACCCTTGCAGGTTGAAGATCCCGAAGACGAGGGTGGCCGGGACGAAGCTGCCGATGAGGAGCGTGTACACCGGCAGTCGGGCCGAGCAGCTCATGAGCGGCACCACCATGATCGTGGCCAGGCGGTCCTTCGGTTCCTCGATCGTGCGCGCTGACATGATGGCCGGCACGGCGCAGGCGAAACCGCTGAGCATTGGGATGAAACTCTTCCCGTGCAATCCGACGCGGCGCATGTAGCGATCCATGACCAGCGCCGCCCGGGCCATATAGCCGCTGTCTTCCAGGATGCCGATGGCCAGGAAGAGGATGGCGATCTGCGGCAGGAAGACGACCACGCTTCCCACGCCGGCAATTATGCCGTCCACCAGGAGACTGCGGAGGTCGCCCGGGGGCAGTAAGGTGCCGACCATTGACCCGAGCGTGCCGACGAAAGCTTCGACTCCATCGGCGATCGGCGTCACCCAACTGAAGATGGCCTGGAAGACCAGCCCCATGATGGCGAGGAAGACCAGCGGACCGCCCACGCGATGGAGGGCGACCGAGTCAATGCGGTCACCGATCAGGTGGCGAGTGGACGGGTTGTGGATGACGTTCCGAGCGCAGACGCCACTGATCCAACCGTAGCGCAGCTCTGCTTCCAGGCCGCGCGGATTGATCCCCGCGTCGAGCAGATCGGTTCGCGCCTGATTTACCGCGTCGTCCAGCCCCGCAATTTCGGCGAGGTGCTTCTCCGGAGTGGCGACGGCGAGCAGGCGGAGCGCTTCCATGTCTGCCACGTTGGCGCTATAGCCCGCATCCATCACCAGCTTCCGGACCGGGGCGAGCGCGTCTGTTGGGACAGCCGGAAGCTCGAAGCGACGACTTGGCCGCGGAAGCGACGGCGCCTGCATGATGGCTCGGCGCAGCGTCTCCAGCCCGTCGCGGCGTGTGGCCACGGTGGGGACGACGGTTACGCCCAGTTCGTGGATCAGCTCCGGAATGTCGATCTCGACGCCGGCGGCGTTGGCCGCGTCGATCTGATTGAGAGCGACGACGACCGGCAGGCCCAGCTCGAGCAGCTGCGTCGTCAGGTAGAGGTTACGCTCGATGTGCAGCGCGTCAACGACGACGACTATGACGTCGGGGCGCGGTATACCTGGGGCGTGGCCGAGCAGGACCTCGAGGGCGATCTCCTCGTCGGGGGAGTTCGCGGAGAGGGAATAGCTGCCTGGCAGGTCGAGCACCGCGACGCGCTCGCCGTCGGGTGTCTGGTAGCTTCCCTCCACCCGCTCCACGGTGACGCCGGCGAAGTTGCCGACCTTCTGCCGCATACCGGTGAGCGCATTGAAGAGCGTGCTCTTTCCGGTGTTGGGGTTGCCAATGAGGGCGACCCGGAGGGTGGCACCTCGGTGGCGGGCCGGACTGGCGGGGCGTACCGGGGCCGGCGGCGACGGTGCGACCGTCGCGCTTCCAGGAGCAGCGGGACCGGCGGACATCAGCGCGCTAGGCGACCGGCAGGACTGTAATGTCCGAGGCGAGAGAGAGGCTGACGGCGAGCCGGGAGCCACGAACCTCGAGCAGTGTGCAGTCGCGCGTACGGACGACATTCACGGCCGCGCCTTCGCAGAGACCCAACGTGCGGAGCCGACAGGCTTCGATGTCGCAACAGGCCATCGCCAGCACCGTCGCCCGCTCACCCGCCAGGCATGCCGAGAGCGCACAGGCCACACGAGGCACACGGTCGACAACAGCGCTTGGAGAAGCGCTGTCGGCGGTGGTTGCCTGAGTAATGGTTGGCGCTGCAGGGCTTCTGCGCCTGAGGATCCGATTGAGCACGCTTTGGGGTGGTTGAGAATGGTTCTCAAATGACCTGAATGAAGTGTACCCGGCTGAGCGGAGCGCGTCAATGGCATTCGGAGCGTTTCGGTCGGGATTGGATCATGGCGGTCCGGAAGAGGAGACTTTCGGGAAGTACCACTTGACCGAAGCGCGTTACTTCTACCGGTCCAGGAAAGCGTCGCGGGAGAGCCACACAGTGAGAGCCTTCACGCAACAGTCCGGCTCGCTCGAGTCTGTGCCGGGAGCGGCCTTCAGGTTCTCGACGGCGAGCCCGGTCTGGGAGCTAAACAACGCTGTTGCAACGGTTTGGGCTACCGTAGTGACTGCCCATTGGCGAGCTGGTCGGGCGACGGGCAGCGGCCACCAGGTTGGCCCAGAGGATGCCAGAAGGGAGGCTGGGACGCGGCGGCTGTCGGCCGACGATCTCATCATTTGATCTCTCGTACCGCCCGCATCGAGCGGCAGCGCAGGTTGATCCCACACTCCCAAGATCGCGCCATGAAAATCGCCTTCCGCGCACTTCTCGCCTCTCTCGTGCTCGCCGCAGTGGCCTCGCCGGCCGCTGCCCAGACCGAGACCATCAAGTTCACAAGCGGCGGTTCCACCACCTGGAGCGGCTATAATGTTGGGCCCTACCAGGCTCAGGTGCTGAGCCAGCCGGGCTCCCCGACCATCGATGTCTTCTGCGTGGACTACCAGCACACGGTGAGTGTCGGCCAGGTGTGGAACGCGACCTACTCCAACGTCATGGGCGACCTGAGCAACACCCGGGCAGGGCTCGCCTTCGGAGAGACGGCGGCGCGCTCGATGTACCAGCAGGCGGCCTACCTGACGACGTTCTACGCCAGCGCTAGCGCCGACCAGACGAAGGGCATCAACTCCGCGATCTGGAATATCTTCTACAGCGGCGCCCCGGATAAGACGACCGGCAGCACCTCTGCCTTCTGGCTCGGCGAGGCGAGCGCTAACTACCTCACCGCCGGTGTTGATTATCGTACCTTCGCGGTCGTGACCGACGTCAACTTCCAGCAGGGCGGAAGGCAGGAGTTCCTGACCACGGTCACCGCGACGCCTGAGCCGTCCACCTACCTGATGATGGCCAGCGGTCTGATGGGCCTGGCCGGGTTCGGCTACCGCCGCCGCCGGTCGCAGGAGAGCTGATAACGTTCGGATGATGTGAACGGCGCCATCGCGAGGTGGCGCCGTCAAGCACCAACCAGCATCATTCAACTACATATTCTTCGGTCTGGCGGTGGACGCATCCTGCATGCGTCCCACGTCTCCACGAGCGGGTCGCCTGTCCCCCCCAGGTCGGCCCGCTCGTGGCCTTTCCAGGGCCGACGTTGCCGCCTCGTGAGTGCTCCTGCAGGCCAGCAGGCAGAGGCGACACTAGTATGTGCCCGCCTGGACCCCGGCGTGACGCACCGCCGTCCGGCTCGTTATCTCCGCAGACCCTCGCGCCCTCGCCACACTCCCACCGCCGCCAACTCCCAGCCCCCGGTCCCATGCTCTTACGACGCCTAGCCGGTCCCTGCTACTTCATCGCCCTCCTGCTCGTCCTGATCCCCGCGACAGACTTCATCTCCAACGTCTGGCCCCTGCAGCCGGGTGACTTCCGCTGGCGTTTCGGCATGACCGGCCTCCTCGCCGGCTTCCTCCTCACGCCGATGCTGGGGATCGTTCTCGCCGGGCTCTTCGCCGCCATCACCGAGGACCACGGCATGCTCCGCATGGTATCCATGGTGGCTGCTGTTGGCGCGGTCATTCTCGTCATCCTCGTCGCCCTGTTTGCGCTCGACGTCATCCAGTTCCGTCCCGAAGTGCCGGCGGATCGCCGAGGCCCGTTTGACTTTGCCAACGTGCGGTCGATCGTGAAGCACCTGCTGGCCGCCGGTAGCCTGGGATGGTTGGCCCGGAGTGGTCTCGGAGTGACGGCGGACGCGAGAGATGGCAAGGGCCGGCCAGCGCGGGCGGTGGCGACGCACACGGTGCTGAAGGCGCATTAGGGAGCAGCGCGATGACGGCGGGCCGTGCACCTGACATGGCTTGCCCTACTCTGGCCCTGGCACCTGCAGAAGTACGGGCACCATGGCTGCGGACCGCCGGTCCCGCGCATCCACACTCACCAGCGCCCCCGGGTGGGTGAATCGGTAGACGACGCCATTGGCCGCTCCGGCGACAGTCACCCCTGTCGCGCCTGTGTATTGGAACCAGGCCCGTGATCGGTCCACGCCGTCCTGACTGGCGCGCGGCACTACCGGCCCTCCAGCGTCGGTCGATGCGCCAGTTATCCGGTCGTCGCGAGAGCCCCTGTCCTCATGGCTCGCGCCCGTCGCTCTCGTCGCGCCCGGCATGCTCGCGCGCAGCGAGCTTCGTCCGTGGCCGCAGCAGCTCATCATCATTGTCACACGTGTGGGGTGATTGCTCAGGGTCGTCCTCGAGGTACTCCGCCGCTTCCTGCCCGGCGCGCGTCGTCCCTCTCGAGCAGGATTGCGCCACCCGACAGCGCCGGCCAGAGTAGCAGCCGGTTCACCACGCGATCGCCAACGAGCAGCGCGACGGACGCGACTACCCAAAGGCTCAAGCAGTAGAAGCAGTGCATCGAGAGGGATGGAGATCCGGTACTTCCCGTCGCGCGACGTTGCTCGTAAGTAGGCTCGAACGCGGCCGCAATGCCGGGGCGTGAGGCTGGCCAACTTGTTAACGTCGATTGGACGGAGGGCGTGGGAGGTTCCGCAATTCGCCGTCCGAGAGAGTGGAAACCGGCGCTATCGCTGCAAGCGTTTCTGCTCAGTTCGTACGCCGCGAGCGAGCGTCCCGTGCTCGAGCAGACAGTGGCGATCTCACCACCAACGCTGGAGATGACTCGATGACGGAATCACAACAGGGACGCTCGGTGTTGATCACTGGAGTCGGTAAGCCGGGACAGCTCGGGGCGGCTCTGGTGCAGGCGTTTGCTGACCGGGGAGACACGGTATATGCCACGGGACGAACGCTGCCGGACGTCGAGGCGCTGGTGGCGGAAGTGAGACAGAAGGGCGGCAAGGCGCACGCGTTTGCCGCCGACCTGGCCAACGAGACCGAGGTCGAGAAGCTGATGGCCGGAGTGGGCGCGCTCAGCGACGGCAGGCTGGACGTACTGATCCACGCCGCGGGCAAGTTTGTCCCGTTCGGGCCGGTCGCCGATGGCTCGCTGGACGCCTGGCAGCAAACGTTTGCGAACAATGCGACGTCCGCCTTCCTGATGACACGCGGCGTCCTGCCGATGCTACGGGCGGCACACGGAGCGATCGTCTATATCGCGTCGGCAGTGGGAGCGGGAGAGGTGTCTCCGGCGGGCATGGCCGACTATGCCGTAGCGAAGGCAGGGCTCGTGCAGTTGGTGCGCGCTGTCGCGGAGGAAGAGCAGGGGACGGTGCGAGCAAACGTCATAGCCCCGGGCGGGATCAAGACAGCCGAGATGGTGGCCGCGATGGGCGAATCTCCGTGGATGGTGAGCCGAGAGGACCTGGCGGCAAAGGCCATCTACCTGTCGGGGGCTGAGTCGGGGGATACGACGGGGACGGTCGTTCAGATGTGAGGGGCGAAACGTGAAGCAGCAACTGGCGGCCTCCGGCCAGTTGAGTTCATCCTGTAAATCCCGTTAATCCCGTCAAATATTTTGTCGACCGCCTCTCACGATCCGCCGCAGACGAATCGCCGAGCAGCTATCGAGTCGCGCCGGCAAGCTCCCGAAAGTGCTTGTTATGACAGGATTTACAGGATTAATGGGATTGACAGGGCCGAGAGGCTGTCGTGCCGTTCCGAATCCAGCGCCATGGGGCGGATCACGCTCTTCTACCAGAAGACAATTGGAACCGTCCTACCGCAGTGCACCCGGCGATGACGTGGGCGACGTCGGCGAGAGCGACTTGAAGTTCCCCGCAAGGAGCTTCCAGGCGAGCCAGGCCAATAGCGCGCTCCCGACCCAGAGCATGTATGTGCCCAGCCGCTGTTGGTCGTCCAGGCCGTAGTTGTTGCACAGACGGATGGGCGATACCCGGTACAACCATCCCAATCGGAAGAAGGTCGCCACGAACTCCGCCAGAAAGACACCTCTGACGACGAAGCCAGCGCGAGGCCAACTGAACGCGAGCGGTAGGCCGATAAACAGTGGCACCGTGAGGAACTTGGCCGCGGCGAAGAGCGGGTCGGTCGTTGATGCGTCGAGCGATCGGGGCAGCATCCAGAAGGCCATGACGAGAGTGGCCAGGACCAAGCCAGAAACCCCGCCCCAATCCCAGGCAAGGGCGCGAGTGCGCAGGCGGTTGGGAACGCCGGGAGCCAACAGGCTTCCCGCCGCGACCAGAATAGGGATTTGGACGAGCATCTGGGCGGTCATGCTCCCTTCCAGTCCGTGACGCATCTGCGGAACCAGCGACAGCAACGCGATCAGCGCTGTCCCGACGAGCGGAAGCGACCAGCGCGGGGCTGTCACAATGCGAGCTCACGTCGCAGGGCCGCCCTCACCTGCTCCCTCTGACCCAGGTCGAAGATGTCCACCAGACGGCCTGAAGGGTCCACGAGGTGAATTGCCGCGTTGTGGGTGTAGCCGCCCATGCGATCGGGTATGACCGTGATCCCGAAAGTGTTTTTGAGACGTTCGAGTCCATCGTCGGTGAGCGGGACCGCAGCCTGCCAGCCCGGTCCGGAGGCGCGGAATCGCGCCAGGTAGGACGCCAGGTCAGAGGGTGTATCACGAGCCATGTCAAAGCTGATGCTCATGAGCTGCACTCGGCCCTGGGCTATGGGTTCTGCCAGTTCCCTCTCGAGTTGGGCGAAGTCGGCGCCGAGCACCGTGCAGATCGTCATGCACCGGGTATAGACGAAGTCCACCAGCACCCACTTGCCCTGAAGGTCGGCCAGGCTGAACTGCACACCGTCCTGATTCACCAGCGGCACCGCGGGCACCGCCACTGGCTGACGGTGCACCGCGACTCGGCGCGCGGTCTCAGTGGTGAAGGCTTGGAAGCCGTCGGTAGCCACGCCCAGGCCAGTCACTCCAGCCAGCAACAGGCCGACGCTGAGTAACACGGTGCGTAGGAGCGTGGCTGGAGCGACCTCCTGGTCAGCCGTCATGGTATTGGGACGGAAGGCTAGTCTCCCGCCGAAGCCAGGTCGGCGGACGGCGCGTCACGCATCAGGCCGAGGCAGATCCGCACCGTGAACAGCGACAGCGCTACGATGACCAGTGCCGCGCCGACGGAGGAGATCTGGTCGAAGCCCTGCCATTCGACCTGGTGTACGGCCCAGCGCCGTGGCACGCTTGCGCGCCCGCCGGCGAGGAACATGAAGACGAACGCCAGTCCACCGGTCAGGTACATCCAGAACCCCAGTCGGTCGCTCGCACGCACGGAGCGGTCAGCGCCCTTGCCGATAAGGTGGTACATGAAGGCGAACTGCATGGGTAGGACGCCCAGCAGCAGGTAGAAATGGAAGTGCCCTGGGACCCAGAGCGTGTTGTGCATGACGTGATTGACGCTGATGGTGCCGTCGATGATGGCGGGCACGATGCCGGCCGCCCACCCGAACATCGACAGAATCAACAGCATGGATGGGATCCGCCAGCGCATGCTGGAGCGGTGGATGTTGGTGAGGGCGCCGTAAGCGGTAACGGTGAAGACCGGCAGGCCGCTGGTGTAGGAGACCACCTGACCCATCACCGCCATCCAGCGGGGTATCGCGAAGTCCATCAACAGGTGATGCGGATAGACGGCCAGCACCATCACGGTGCTCGCTGCCCAGGCCCACAGGAATGGACGTGATATGCCCCACGGCCGGCCGGTGTAGCGCGGGAGCAACTCGTATACTCCGATCACCGCCATGTAGATGGTGATGTTGATGAACACGTGGCCGAAGAAGTAGATGAGGTTCTTGGCAAACAACGCGTTCAGAGCAATCTCGGAGTCGTAAGCATTGATGAGACTCATCACCAGCACGACGGCGCCGCCGAGGATGCCGAGCGAATTGACGATGATCACCATGGTGCTGGCGACCACAGTCTTCGGATGGTTCGGGTCAATCTTGCCGCGGAAGAGCCACTGCACGCCGAGGCCGCGGCCGAGGTTGCCGTAAACCCGGATGACACCGCGCATCGCGTCCAGGTAGAACAGCAGGAAGCCCACGCCGATGACCAGGAAGCCCACCATGAAGAGCGCGGCGGACCCCACACTCCAGACGCCCAGAGATTGGACCGGAAGCGGGTAGAGGAACGTCCATCCGCCGGCGAAGTGACCGACGAATGTGGCCCACAGCAGAAGGACAGCGCCGATCATGAACAGGACGTAGTTCGTCAGGAAGATCGACGTCTTGAGCGGCACGTACTTGCGGAGGAAGAACCACATCACCGCACTGGAGGCGAGACCCGCGGTACCGACCATCCCCGCCCCGTGGGCGGTCATCATCTGGTAGAAGACAGTGGGCGACAAGGTCAGCCAAGCGCCTTGTGCCAGGCGCATGATGAGCCCCAGCACCATCATGACCAGCAAGAGGACCAGCGAGGTGACCAGGTACAGGTTGAGGACAACTCGCTCGCGCCGTTCCAGCGTTTCGTTTTCGGGATAGAGGATGCTCATGACTCGTCCTCCGTTCCGTCAACTACGTCGAGGTCGCGAATCATCGCGTGATGGACCAGGCCGCAGTACTCAAGGCACAGGATCCGGTACTTGCCCGTATGCTCGAAGGTGTACACCAGGCGATTGGTGACACCCGGCATGGCCTGCGTCTGCGTCAGCAGGCGGTCGTTGGAGTCATATATCCCGAAGCCGTGATTGACGTCGGCGCTGGTGACCTCGAACGACACCGGGATCCCGGCCCGGACAATTGTGGTGTCCATCTGCCAAGCCCACTGGCGCCCGATGACATGCACCACCTGCGGCGCCTGCGGCGCTCCGCGCTGCAGAGGGATGGGAAATGGCCGCAGGCTGGCCAGCGTCACGACGACGCCCAGCACGATCAGAAAACCAAAGACCCATCGTCTGAGCGCATAGGAGCGGGCCTGCACTGTCTTGGGGTCCTCTTCCCGACCCGATTGACTGATGACATAGAGGAACCCCAGCGTGACGACGGCGATCCCGAGGAGGGTCGTCAGCCAGATCCTATCTTGAAAGGACATCAATATCTCCGGTCGCGAAGGCTATCGTGAAAACCGCGCGGTGTAATCCGGAACGTCCCGCCGCTTCTGGCGGCTGTGTCGGGCGTCATCTCGGCGTCCATCACCACCTGATCTCCGGTGACGAGGTGGTGACTCAGCTTCGCGGAACCGGACGTCGCCTTCAATGACGAGCTACGCTCTTCCTCCAGGCGGAGGCAGAGCATATCTCTTCGGAGGGATGATCGACGAATGATGTCTTCCCCTTCGTCGATAACGTCCGGCGCCCGTACTTCTCAAGGTGTCGCCGTTGAACTGGATAGAGTCGAAGCAACGAAAAGCGATGCGTGACACGACTCATGCTGAAGCATACTGCAATATCCCTTACATCTTCTGTGGTGGTTTCCCGGACATTCTGTAGCGGTTTACCGGAAATAGCGGACTTCGAAGCACAGTTCTGCGGTTCAGTTTCCGATCCCGCCTCAGATCGCTTCCACCCGCGGCCTCAGCGTCGCGGATTCGAGTACAGCGGCCCGGTCCAGCCGGTCCTCACCAATCCGCACGGTAACTCCAACGTGCTCAGATACTCGTCCAGCCGCCGTTGCGCAGCGGGGTCGGTCGCCATGTACTCTATGAACTGATCCAAGGTGACCCACGACAACTGAATCGAGATCCCCGCTGCGGGTGGCGCCGCGATCAACTGCTGGTCGATGTACGCCTTCCAGTCGTAGATCTGCGCTACGCCCCACTGCGTCGGTATCGCGCGCGCTGTCGGTAACCTCGAAGCGTCATACGTCTCCGAGAATCTCCTCCAGTCGGGATCCTCGGCCAGCCGCCGCAGTGCCGTGAGCGCCGCTTCTGCCTGGGTGGTGTCGACGAGACGCACCAGGAGTCCACCCGCACCATCGCTGGTGAAGCCGCCCCAGCCGCCCGGCACCACCCGCGCCGCGACGGCTTCAATCTGATCCGAGCGCGTTCTGCGACTAAACGGAAAGCTCAACGTTTCGCTGGGCGTGATCGGGGCCGCACGGACGCCAGGCACACATTGGCTGAGAGGCATTGTGCCAAGGTCGGGGCTGGCGGCGGGGACGATCGTACGCTGTCCACATGCTCCCGTTACGACGAGCAGGATACCGACGACTGCTGCGATCCGGAGTGATGTCATGATGGGCTCAGAATAGTGAGCTCAGGATCATGGACCAGTGATCAGGCACTCGGTGCGTGTAGTCCGTGTACCCGATGGCCTCGTTGTGAGGAATTACCCCCGAACGCTCCTTACCCCCATCGCCCCTACTCCAGTTCCTGTACACCGCCCCCGCTCACCGTCAACACCTGGCCGCTGATCCACGCCGAGGCCGGCGAGCAGAGGAAGAACGCGGCGTTGGCAATATCGGAAGGTTCGCCGAGGCGGGCGAGCGGCGTGTGCGCGAGCATCCTGCGCTCTATCTCCGGTGTCAGGACGCTCGCCAGGGCGTCGGTCTTCGTGGCGCCTGGCGCGATCGCGTTGACGCGGATGTTACGGGGGCCGAGGTCGAAGGCGATGTTCCGCGTCAGGTGGTTGACCGCGGCCTTCGACGAGCCATAAGACGCCATGCGGGCGTTGGTGTTCTCACCGGCCATCGAACTGATGTTAAGGATGGCGCCACCGCCAGCCTTCTCCATCAGCGGTGCGCAAAGTTGGCACAGCCGGAAGGTGGAGAATACGTTGAGCTCGTATGCGCGGATGAACTCCGACATCGGCATGTCGAATGGCTTGGGCCCGCCTCCGCCGACGTTGTTCACCAGGACTGTCACACCACCGAAGTGCGAGGCGGTGGTGCGCACCAGCGCCTCGCAATCCGACTCACTTGTGACGTCGCAGGCGATCCCGATGGCGTCACCGCCAGCGGCGATGATACCGTCAGCGACGGACTGCGCGGCTTCGACGCGAAGGTCGCTCACGGCGACCCGCGCTCCCGCCCGCGCGAACGTTTCGGCGATCGCTCTGCCTATGCCAGCCCCGGCACCGGTGACGATGGCGACCGCGCCGGACATCGTGAATGCTGATTCCACTGGGTACTCCTCATGCATGGGATAGTCGGATACCGTCTCGAGACTCGCCATCTGTGATTGGGGTAAGCTGTCTGGTGCGAACCGACAACATCCGAACAGCTCACGTTCGATCCCTTGTACCGTGCGTCGACCTGCCCCTTCTCACTATCTCGCCATGCCACTCGTCACTGCCACTAGTGCGACGCGCGTCAGCGTTCCTGTCTCTGTCTGTCGGTTCATTCCGCTACTGCGGGTGGCTTGCGATGTTTGCAAAGCCGAGGCCGTGATGGCCGAGCGTTCGGGCGGGCGACATGCTCGCTAGCATCCTGCACGGGACGCTGATCGTGCTCCTCGCGGTCACCGCGACTGTCGGCTTCCTCTTCATCACCCGGGGAACAGCACTCCGTCGAGTGCGCGGCGTGGGGGCGGACGACGACGCGGTCGCTCCGTCCGAGCCTGCCTTTCCGGTTACGATCGCCATGCTCACCGGCACCACCCTGCTCAAAGGGGCGCGGGTTGAGTTAGCCCTCAACGGCGACGGCACTTTCGAGAGCCTGTGGGCTGACCTGCGTTCTGCCGAAAGTGCGATCACGCTGCAGATGTACTACGCCGGTCCAGGCCGGGTGGCCGACGAGTTGGCCGACATTCTACTCGAGCGAGTGCGCGCCGGCGTCGGCGTGTACTTCCTCTATGACGCATTTGGCGTTAGCGACCTTCCGCGCGCCTACTGGCGCAGGCTCCGCGAGGGCGGCGTGCGGGCGGTACCGTTCCGCCCGATACGCTTCCGTAACCTGTGGGTGGTGCAGAACAGGGCCCACACTCGCGGCATTGTCATCGATGGGCGGGTGGGATGGACTGGCGGTTTCGGAATCGACGACAAGTGGCTGGGAGATGGACACACGGCGCTGGCCTGGCGCGAGACGAACGTGCGGTTCAAAGGTCCGGTCGTCGCACAGCTGCAAGCGGCATTCGCCGCCGGTTGGGCCGAAGCCACGGGTGACCTGGTCAGCGGCCGTTTCGTCTACAGCGCATCGTTGGAGGGAGAGGGGGACGCCGTAGCTACGGCTGCTATACTGGCCACGGCGCCGACGCTTGGCAGCACGAGCGCTGAACGGTTTCTCGCCCTCTCGGTCGCCGGCGCGCGCGAACGGATCTATGTCACCAACGCCTATTTCGCACCCGATCGGTCCTTCACCGGACTGCTCGTAGCGGCTGCCGCGCGGGGCGTCGATGTGAGGGTGCTGGTTGGAGGTCCGCGCACGGACGTGCGGGCCGCGCGGCTGGCGGCGCGGGCGCGCTACGAACAGCTCATGAGCGGCGGCGTCCGCGTCTTTGAATACCAGCCTTCCACGCTGCACGCCAAGACGTTCGTGGTCGACGGCTGCTGGTCGAGCGTGGGGACGATGAACTTCGACAACCGCTCGCTGGCGCTCAATGACGAGGTCACGCTCATGGTGCTCGACCGGCCGTTCGCGCGCCAGATGGAGGAGATGTTCGACGACGACCTGACACGCTCGCTGGAGATAGATCTGGCTACCTTTCGACAGCGGCCATGGTATGCGCATGTGTCTGAATGGGGCGCGAATCTGGTGGCACCGCTGCTCTGACCTGACGTCGCCGATGTTGCGAGGCTGCTAGCCTACTTCTCACGTTCGCCGAGCACTGAGGGCACGCGCATTGTCGCTGTCGATAGCGTGTCGCGCCGGGTTTCGGCGCTGGCAGTTGGCCAGGCGGTAGTGACAGGGAGAGCACTATTCTACGGCGTGAGCGACGACGTCACGGTGACAGTGATCGCGCTGTAAAAAGCGCGCTGTGGACTCCGACGCTGTCACCGGTTCGCCAACCGCGGCACGCCACGGTGCGTTCCCGGCGGCGACAGCTCGCGCCGTACCGGTGGTGCCGTCATATCCCGCTTGTCCGAAGTGAAGACCGTCTCGCCCTGCGATATGAGGTAATCGGCCGTCCGCGCCGCCAGCGCCTGGATCGTCAGGCCCGGGTTGGCCGATCCCTGGGTCGGCATCACGCTCCCGTCGCAGACAAAGAGGTTGGGTACGTCCCACGTACGCCCGAAGCCGTCGACGACGCTCGTTGTCGGGTCGCTCCCCATCCGACAGGCGCCCACGAGATGGGCGTAGCGCGACTCGCTGAATGTCTCTGTCGCACCAGCGGCTTCCAGCACCTCGATGGCCTTCGCCGTTCCTGCTTTCGACACCCTCCGGTCGTTCTCGTGCAGGTTGAACGAGATGTGGGCCACCGGCAGTCCCCACTGGTCTGTCTCCGTAGCCAGCGTGACGCGATTCTCCTCCCACGGCAGGATCTCGCCGAGCACGCCGAGTGGCGCCCAGTGGTTGTAGTCCATCATCTGGCGACGCAGTCCCCAGCCCCATGCCCCACGGGCAGCAATCATCTGGTTGGCGAAGGCGACCGGCAGTGGACCGACTGTCTGGAGGGCGTAGCCGCGCACGAAGTCGTTGCGCGGATCGGTCTCGTAGAACGCCTCGGTGAGCGCATGCGCGGGCGGTGCCTTGTACATCCGCACGGGCTCGTCGAACCGTCCCATCACCACGTCGCCCACTTGGGACATGAGGTAGCGGCCTACCGTCCCCGACGAGTTGGCAAGCCCGTTCTCATGTCCGGGGCACGCCGATGCTAGCAGCAGGCGCGGCGTCTCGATGGCGTACCCAGAGACGATCACTGCGCGGGCGCGCTGGGTGTGTTCGGTGCCGTTGCGGTCGAAGTAGTTCACGCCTTCCACGCGGCCATCCGATCCCACGACTACGCGTGATACCATGGAATGGGCGCGAATCTCGGCGCCCGAGGCGATGGCGTCGGGAACGTGGGTGATGAGAGTGCTCGCCTTCGCCCCAACCTTGCACCCCTGGATGCAGAAGCCGCGGTAGATGCAGTGTGGTCGGTCGCCTCGTGAGCCTGACAGTATTGCCACCGGCCCGCCTGCCGAGACCTCGATGTCGAGCGTCGTGCATCCGTCCATCAACTTGTTGCCGACGCCACCGAGCGGGTGCGGACCGAAGGCATAGCCGTGCGGGTCGCCCCAAGGGAAGTAGGCCGGACCTGCTACCGGCATCTCTAGTTCCAGCAACTCGTAGTACGGCTTCAGATCGGCGTAGGAGATCGGCCAGTCGACCCCCACGCCGTCACGGGTGTGGATCTCGAAGTCCGACGGGTGCAGCCTGGGTGTGAACGACGCCCAGTGTACCGACCCACCGCCCACGCCGCGGCCGGAGTTGTTGGAGCCAAAGGTGAGCGGGTCGGAACCCCCGCTAATGCGGAGGTCGTTCCAGTACAGTCCGTGCGACCCGACCTCGTCGCTAACCCAGTCCTTCTCGGTGTCCCAGAACGGACCCGCCTCCAGGCCAACCACCCGGAAGCCGGCCCGCGCCAGCCGCTGGCAGAGCACGCCGCCCGCCGAGCCGACGCCGACAATCACATAGTCCACCATGTCGTCGTCGCGGTACCGCTGCATTGCGTCCAGGTCGACGCTCTGCATGGAGCCCAGACGATGGACGCCGGCGTCGGAGGCGGGAAAGGCACCCCCGAGAGGGCTCTTCAGAAGTGACGGCATCAGTGAGTCCCCATTTGACCCTGAGCGGGCAGGCCGCGGTGGGCCACCGTCTCGGGCTCCACAGGATCGGACAGTGCCCCTTCAGGCGCGACCCACACGTAGCGCTGCTCGTCAACCTCCCACGGCTCCGCTTCGCCATGCGCAAGCCGCGAGTAGCCGCGCGGGTAGGCCGGACCGCCAAAGCCGACCTCGTCCCATGCCCAGGGGTGGGCGTAGTAGGCCGAGGCGATGTCACCCATGACGAGCGCCAACCAGCGTTGCACCGGCATCTTCGGCCAGATGTCTTCGGCGCCGGGCCAAGGATCGGCGTCGTGGAGCGTCTTAAGCAGCGCCTCCTGGTCGTCCCAGTCCATCTCCAGGAAGTCAGTGCTGCGGGCGGTCTGCGCCATCCGGTCCAGCGCCTGGAAGCCCAGCCGGTAGGCCTCGCCGTCGGGCGGCATGGTGTCGAAGCGGTAGCCGGGGATGCGTCCTGATGCCAGCCGTTCGTCCACGTAGTTCAGGATCGGGACGCGCCGATCGGGCTGCCGGTCGCCCTGCGGGAGAAGGTGGTCGCACAGGCACTGCATGAGCGTCACCTCGGCGGGTGCGAAGAAGCGGATCTGTGGAACGTTGTTGACTCGGTCTTCGACGACGCGGCGGGTAGCGTCGTCCCAGAAGTCCCGCTGGGATAGAGTCTGGAAGCCGGCATAGAAGCCTGGCTGTGACGTTGGTGGCAGCGACTCACCAGTTGCCGGGTCGCGAGGTCGGGCGTGAGGGCCGTTGTTGCTCATCGTTCGCGTCGCATGAGGGAGGCTAGCAGGCCGAGCCCGCCGCTGGCGGCGAAAAGAAGCGGCGCGAAGATGGGCGGCCCGTACATGATGTTGTAGAACGGTTTCCGCATTCCGCCGGGCATTCGCGTCACGCCTCGAGCGTGATAGAAGAAGCCGACGCCGCCGTCGGCAATGGCGAGCAGCGAGGCGGCAGGCAGCAACGTACGAGCGGCGCGGTGGTTGGGTATCGAAGCCGCCGCCGCTCCCATCAGTAACGGCGCGATGACGAGCGGGCTCGATTGCGCAATGCGGTAGCGGAAGCCGTTCTTGTAGTGCGAGTAGAGTGCTTCGAAACCGCTGAAGAAGGCGGCCGCCACGGTGGCTGCGGCGAGGTGCTTCTGGAAGCGTCCGGTGGAGATCTCGACCGGCTCGGACGTCGCGCTACCATCGCCCGTCGCGCGACCCGGATCGGCACTGTCGCTGCTCTCCTCGGGACGCAGGTAGGAAGCGATGAGGCCCAGGTAGGCGCTCACTCCGAACAGGAGCGGCGCGAAGATCGGCGGCCCCATCACGATGTTGGTCACCGGCAGGCGCCAGCCGCCGGGCTTGCGGGCTATGCCGCGCACGTGGAAGCCGAAGCCCACCGCAGCGTCGACAAGTGTGAGCGCCGAGATGGGTCGGAGCAGGCGCCGCGCGGCGGTGGGACTGGCGGCGCCGGCGATCCCCGCGCTGGCCAGGGCGGCGCTGAGCACCACCGGTGTCCACATCACGCGCTGCCCGTAGCTGCCTCGATAGTGCTCGTAGGCCACCTCGGCGCCGGCCAGCAGGCTCGACGTGCCGGCGACGAGCGACAGGCTGCGCTGGAACCGGCCGTCCTGCAGATGCTGTTCGACCACGTGTGCATCGTGGGCAAGCGCTGCAGGCAGACGGTCGGTGACGGCCTGGATTGCGTCGGTGCTAACTGATGGCGACGCGGCAGGGCGCGCGCGCAGGAAGCTGCGAACGCCAGCGGCTACCACGACACCCAGTGCCACGTATGCCAGAGTGGCGACGGGCGAGCGAGTATGGGACGCGGGTTGGACGGCTTCGGTGGGGAGGACGGTTGCGTCAGGAAGCGCGGCGCCGCTGGTGGGGACGGACGCGACTGGGCCGAAAGGGACGACGGGTTGAGTGGCATTGGCGGAAACCGTGGTCTCGGTGCCGGCGACAGGCACGGCGGAAGCGACGGGTCTGCCGTCGCCGCCGGGCTCGGCAGAACCGGCGGCATCTGTAGCAAGTGTGGTCGTCATCAGTCGACGTTCGATCTGTCGTAGACGCTGTAGCGTTCGGCGTCGGCGCGCTTGAAGGCGAGGCCCCAGCCGGGACCGGAAGGCCACAGCCGACCGTTTCTCGGTGTGGGCGCCCCTTCAAAGAGCATGTGCTCGATCCGCGCGTGGTCGAAGAAGTACTCGGCGTGAACGAATCGCTGAGCCACGCAGCCCAGGTGGGCGTGGAGACTCGGCCCGCAGTGCGAGGAGAGAGGAACTTCAAAGGCCTCGCATAGCGCGTCGGCCAGGAGGAAGCCTGTCACACCGCCGCAGCGCGTGGCGTCGGCCTGCAATACGTCCACTGCGCCGGCCTCCAGAAGTCGGCGAAAGTCGACTGCCTGGAAGCAGTACTCGCCCATCGTCACGTCCATTTCGGCCGGCATCAGATCGCGGCAGAGACGCAGCCCTTCCAGGTCGGTGTGCCAGACCGGCTCCTCGAACCAGGTCACGCCCTGATCGGCGAAGCCGCGAGCGAGCGCGAGAGCCTGCTTCCGTCCATACGCACCATTGGCGTCCACGAACAGCTCGACATCGGCTCCGATGGCGGTGCGCGCCCGCTCAACGCGCAGGATGTCATGCTCCGGTTCGCGTCCCACCTTCATCTTGACGGCGGCGAAGCCATCGTCCGCCCACCCGTGTAATTGGTCGCAGAGCGTGTCGACGGAGTAGGCGGTGAAGCCGCCGCTTCCGTACGCCAGCACCGATTCGCTCACCGCTCCCACCAGCTTGTAAAGCGGTTGCCGGGCGAGCCTCGCTTTCAGGTCCCAGAGCGCGTTGTCCACCGCCGATATGGCCATGGAGGCGATGCCCGGTCGGCCAATGTTTCGCACGCTCCACACCATCGCCTGCCATGTACCGCGAGTGTCCAGCGCGTCGCGGCCCACGACGACTTCGGCGAGCGTGTCACTCACCAGCCGCGCGGCAGCGGATGCGGCGTAAGTGTAGCCCAGTCCTGTCTCGCCACCACCTTCGACTTCCACCAGAACCAGTGTCGTGGAGTCCCAGGTGATGGTCCCATCCGATTCCGGAGACTGGGTAGGTACGGTGTACGCCGACGCGCGCACTGAGGTGACGGGGACCGCTGGGTGCGTGGCCTTCGGCGGAGGGTTCTGGAGACGGGGAGCGGAGACGCGCATCGGGTCACTCCTCGTGATCGTGGTGAAGCCGTTCCTTCACTTCCGCCACCTTCTCCGTTACGAGTGACCGCGCAGCATCCTTGATAATGTCCCATTCGCCCGATTCGCCCTTTATTAGCGCCTCGACCGTGTTCTTCGCATACTCGAACGAGATGTGGGCCGGCAGAGGCGGCACGTTCCTGTCCGTGTGGATGTCCAGGAGGGTGAGTCCATCGTGGGCGAAGGCGGCGTCCCACGCCGGGCCGATCTGCTCGGGGTCGGTCACTGTGATGCCCCTGAATCCGAGAGTCTGGGCGTAGGCTGCGTAGTCGATGGATTGGATGTCCTGCGATCCCGACCAGCGAGGGTTCGCATCCTCTGTCCGCATCTCCCAGGACACCTGAGCTAGATCGTTGTTGTGGAGCACCATCACCACGATCTGCTTGTTGGGCCAGCGATCCTGGTACTTCTTGACCGTGATGAGCTCGTTCATTCCGAGCATCTGGAAGGCTCCGTCGCCGATCGTGCATACCACGGGACGATCAGGGAAGGCGAACTTGGCGGCGACGGCGTAAGGCATTGCCGCGAGCATTGTCGCCAACCTTCCTGAGAGATCGCCGCGCATGCCCCGACGCATCCTCACGTGATGCCCGTACCAGTCAGCGGTTGAACCGGCGTCGCACGTCACGATGCTGTTCTCCGGCAACCGCGCGTTCATCTCGTAGAACACGCGACGCGGGTTGATGGGCTCGGCCGGCACGTAAGCGAGCTCCTTCAGTACCCCTTCCCACTGGCGCATCTGGTCGGCGCAGCGCTGCTGGAAGCTCAGGTCAGTGGTCTGCTCAACGAGCGGGAGCAGCGCCTGCACCGTGGACTTCACGTCGCCCCAGAGGTTCACCTCCATCGGGTAACGAACGCCTAGTTGGCCCGGACGGAGGTCCACCTGGATGCCGCGCGCCTGACCCGTGTCGGGAAGGAACTGGGCGTAGGGATAGTTCGATCCGAGCATCAGGAGCGTATCGCACTCCTGCATCATCCTGTAACTCGCGTTGGTCCCCAGAAGGCCCACCTGCTCGGTGTGGTAGGGCACATCGGCGGGAATCACATCCTTCCCGCGCAGCGCTGTGATTATGCCCGCGCCGGTCTTCTCGGCAAGCGCGAGTACCTCGTTGGTGGCACCACGTGAGCCCGCGCCGACGAGGAATGCCACCTTGTTGCCTGCGTTCAGGATGGCGGCAGCCTTCTGCAACTCGGCCAGCGGTGGCGTGAGAGCGGTGGAGGTAGGAACGTGGCTACTACGCGAAACCCAGCTCTTCTTCGGAGGGTCGACACGCTTGAGCTTCTGCACGTCGTGCGGCAGGATTACAACGGTCGGTTGGAGGTGTGTGAGTGCAATGCGACACGCACGGTCCACGACTACTTGCGCCTGCTCGGGAGTCGCGACCGTCTGGACGTAGGCGGCGACATCAGCGAACGCCCTCTCCAGGTTGGACTCCTGTTGAAACGCGCTACCCAGCGATGCCAACCCTTGCTGCCCGACAATGGCGACCACAGGCTGGTTGTCCATCTGCGCATCGTACAGCCCGTTGATCATGTGGAACGCGCCGGGGCTGGAGGTGGCGCAGCAGACGCCGAGTCGGCCCGTCCACTTGGCGTGAGCAGTCGCCATGAGCGCACAGATCTCTTCATGAGTCGGGCGAATGTAGCTCAGCGGAAGATCTTCTTCGTCGGCTCGCATGAGCGCCCCGTCAAAGGCGCCGATACCATCGCCGGGGAAACCGAAGATGCGGTCCACGCCCCACTCCATGAGGCGATCGATGACGAAGTCGCTGACGGTGTTGCGGGGTTCGAGGATGCTCATGGCAGGCCCTAGCGAGAGACTGAGGCGTGGAGGCGCGAGAGCGTTACGGGATGCTGGCGGGTCGCCACATACTCGTGATGTTCATGTCTTCGGAAATTGCTTAAAGCATGCCAAAACTCACACGCGTGGTGTACGGGTTCATCGTGCTGAACAGTGACATGGCGCCCTAATTGCAACCCTTCGCGAGTAGCGTTGCGCGAGATGCCAGACGTCGTTGCCGCAACCAGCGGACTCACGGCGTCGGCTCAGGAACGTGTCCCACGCGCGACCAGTTTTCCCTGTCAGAGTCTGGCATTGCTTCGCCGGACTACACTCTCAGCTCAGGAGATCATGATGCGAGAAGTCGGCGATCGTTACCATTGCGAGAAGTGTGGCGCAGAGCTCGTGTACGAGAAGCCGTGCCCCTGCCCACCCGGCATGCGGCATGAAGAGATCTGCTGCGGCGAGCAGATGAAAGCCGTGAAGAAGTGATTGACGACAGGGGGTAGCCGGGATGACTGGCTACCCCCTGTCGCAGGCGGGTTGGTTCGGGGCACATTTGCACGAGACGGTGGGTTGTCTCGTGGTCTCACTCGCTTCCCTCCCGGGCCGTGTCCTGGGGCGCGTAACTGACCACTTTGCGCACGGGATACGAGCCCGTGATGCGCCCTGCATGCTCCGGTCTGGCAAGCTCGGCGGAGAGCGCTAACTGCATCTTTGTCGCCCATGCACGCCGCTCCCGCACCGGCACCAGGTAGCGCACCGTGATGTCGACCCACGAGGCGGTGGGTGAGACATACGCCTGAGCATGAGCTGCCACATCATCTTCCAGGCGGGCGACGCGCAGGAGTCGCGCATATTCAGCGGCCGGCGCCACCATGGAATCGCCGAGCGCACGGTCCACCACATCCTTCACGACGGAGAGGGCGTAAGACAGATCGCTCTCATTCGTCACGCCCACCGTGACCTCGTCCCAGACGTAGGGAAAGTCGCGCGTGAAGTTGGTGATATTGGAGCGCAGCACTTCGGAATTCGGAAAGGTGATGGTCGCTCCGGTAGGCTGGGCCGCGGTCACTGCCTTACCCGGTCCACCGGCTTCCCAGATCATGGTGGTCAGGAAGTCGATCTTGTAGACATCGCCGAAGACGTCGCCGACGAGGATGCGGTCGCCAACGACGTAATAGCCGCGGAAGGAATTGAGTAGCCAGCCGGTGAAGCTCTCGATCGGAGCTTGAAGCGCCCAGGAGAGAGCCAGTCCGAACAGCCCGACCGATCCCAGCAGGGCACGGGCATCGCCGGCGAGGATGCTCAATGCCGCGCCTAGCGCTATTAACCACACCCCTATGCCTACCAGAGCGCTGATCGCCTCGGCGCGCTCAAAGTTGGCCAACAGGAAGCGCAGCGCCGGTTTGGACAGGCGACTGACCACGCCGGCAATTAGTAGGAGCACGAAGGCGATGCCGAGCTTGGGTAGGACACGGTACGTGCCGCGGACGAGTGTTCGGATCGTCGACGTGGCCTCCTCCACCGAACGCGCGGCTTCGTCGGACGCGCGGATGCCGCTGTCGGTACGCGCGCCGGCGGGCGCGACTATGACGCTGTCCGATTGCGTGGTAGCCCGTGTAAGCGTGTCTCGCGACAACGAATCGCTGGAGACCGTGTCCTGCACAGCCGAGACGGGAGCGGCCGCACCAGAGCTACCCTGGGCCGATGACGCATCAGCACCTCCCGCAAGGAGGAGAACGAGGCCGGTCATGGCCACGGCCAGCGAGGTCTGCTGACGGAATCGCTTCAGTCTCGCGCTCGCCGCCGTGCGGTTGCTGCGGCTGTCGTAGCGCCTGCCAGCCTTATGCCTTGCGCCGCCAGTTAGCGATCTGCTGCTCGGACGGCGGCTCGTAGACCGTTCGTGTATGCGCGCATTTCGAGATACGAGAGGGCGCTCGCCACGCCCATCGGGATCGTGGCGCGTGGACCCAGATGGATCCTCACGGTCGCGCCCACTCTCGCGCGCGGAAAAGTTGCCGCGCGAACTGTCGTACGGTCTCTCGCCGCGAGCCATCTGCACGCTCCGTCATGACGGTCGGTTGAACCGGCACGCAGCCGGCAGGCTGTGGCGTGAGGGCGAAAAAGATGCCAGGGTGCCTATTACCGTTAGCGCAGCGCCCGCTCGATGTACTCCGCTAGCCGATCGCGCAGTTGTTCGAGCTGATGCTTACGACGCCCGGCGAGCACCGAGAAGAGACCACGCGCCCCGGCATAGCTGACGAGCAGGATACCACCCACGATCCCGGTGGCTGCGGCTACCGAGTGCAGTGCCATGCCAAGCCCTAAACCCAGCCCGCCAGCGCCGCCGCCAAAGCCGCCCATTATGCCACCGAAGACGCCGCCGGCCAGTTGCGAGAGCGATTCCTCTATGCGTAACGTCGTGCGTCCTTCCCGCGGCGTCACGGTGACCGAAAGCTGACGGCGCCGGTTGCGTTGATTCCCGTAGCCGCTGTCGGCGGCGCTCCATGTGAGCGTCCGCCCGAGGGTGCCGACCATTCCAAACTCCCCAACAGTGCGGCGGATCTCGGCCACCAGAGGCTCGTACTCGTCGACGGATAGTTCGCCGTCGAAGCTGAGCTCGTAGACGAGTCGCATCGGGGCGCCGGCCAGTAGCGACGGCTGCGGCGAAGCCGGCGCATCGATCTCCAGGGCGGCGCGACGCACTAGCGCCGGATCCAGCCCTGCCTCGCGTGCCACCTGCTCCAACTCGGCGAGCGACATCCCGCCGCTGTCCCGTCGGGCGACTTCGGTCTTCTGAAGTTCGCCAGCGCGCTGGATGATCAACCCCACCTCACGATCGTCGAAGCGGCGAACGGGCCCGTCTGGCGGTGGCGTCGGAGAGGTGGGGAGTGACATGACTCCAATGTATGGCCGCAGCCCGCGACCGGGGAGGTGCAGCCACCGCCGAACGCACCCCTGCGCATCACGGCACGAGACAGGCCTTTCGGCCGCCGACCTGCCGGCCGGGTATCTTGAGTGAAGACCACACCGTGTGTCGCCGGTGAGCGAAGTCGACCAGTCGCGATCCGCCGCGCCCCCTGCCAGACTCTTCCAGGAGGTTCCGTCATGCGAGTAGTCATCCCCGTTCTGCTCCTGCCCGCCATCTTCGCCGGTGGCGTGCTTGTCAGCCAGCGTCCCGCAGTCTCCGATGCTGAACCCGCTGCAGTGCTCACGCCGGCGGTTCCAGTGACGGCGGCCGACACCGTGCCTATCACCCAGTGGACTGTGCCATGGGAGCGCAGTCGGCCACGTGACCCGTATTCTGATCCGACCAGCAATCGCATCTGGTTCGTGGGGCAGGTCGGTAACTACCTGGCCTGGCTGGACCCGGCGACAGGGAAGTTCGGCAAGCGTGAACTACCGGCCAATGCGCTGCCGCACAACCTCATCGTGGATGACGACGGCACTGTCTGGTACGCCGGGAACGGCGATTCCCACATCGGCCATTACGATCCGAAGACCGACAAGCTTACGCGTATAGCCATGCCCGACAGCTCGGCTCGCGATCCGCACACGCTCGTCTTCGGCCCCAACGGCACGATCTGGTTCACCTCACAGGGCGCCAACGTAATCGGGCGACTGACCAAGGCGACGCAGAAGGTGGAGCTGGTGCGCATTCCGACGCAGCGTGCGCGCCCCTACGGCATCGAGCTCGATTCCAAGGGACGCCCCTGGTTCAACGAGTTCGGGACGAACAAGATCGGTACGATAGACCCGGCGACGATGGCGCTGCGGGAGTACACCCTGCCAGACGCCGGTGCGCGCACCCGTCGGGTTGTTGTCACCGCCGACGACATGGTCTGGTTCGTGGACTACGCCCGCGGAATGATTGGGCGTTTGGACCCGACGAGCGGCAAGGTGGCCGAGTGGGCGCTACCGGGCGGCGCCGACAGCCGGCCGTACGGGATGGCCCTGGACGACCGCGGCATGCTCTGGGCGGTTGAGAGTGGTATGCAGCCGAACCGTCTCATCGGCTTCGACCCGCGCGCAGAGCGTGTTTTCAGCGTGACTACGATCCCGAACGTGGGGCCGAACAACAACTCGGTACGCCACATCCATTTCGATGCGCGCACCGGCACTCTCTGGTTCGGCACCGACGCTGGCACGATCGCGCGGGCCAAGGTGCGCTAACGGCTAGCTGAAGAAAGTCGGCCGGCGAGCGCAGAGGCCGTCACGGACGGGGCTGCTCATAAGCGAAACCGTTCTCAGCCTGTGGAGATGTTCCGGGACGCGCGGGCGCGATACCGCTAATGGCCGTTTGCAGCCGTGATGCCGCTTCGGAACTCGATATCCGCAAGGACGGCACGTGCCGTGCTGCGACTTTACCTTTGGCCTGACGGCCCGCACGGTGGGTTCGAGAGAGGCCAATGGCGAGACGTGTGCGCGACATCCCGGCCGCGTGCTCGAAGCCAATTCCACCCGTGAAGGGAGAGTGACGCTATGACGCCAGACGGGCGGCAGGAATCGGACGACAGCGAGTCAGGCAAAGGACAAGCCGATCGCGAACGCAGCCAGTTCGCCACTGCCGCTGCCGCCACCGACAATCGGCTCACGTCAAATGGCGATCGATGGCAAATGAACAGTTTCTGCACCGAGCGGGAGCGGAGCGTCCGTTGGCCGATTGGCTGACCAACCGGACGCCATTGCATTAACTGACAAATGAAGCGGGGCCGGCAAATGTCGCCGGCCCCGCTTCATACTGTCATCCAACCATCCTGGTTTTTCTGACCGTGTCAGGGCACCACGTTCGGCGTGGCGCCGGTCACCTGGCGCAGGCCAGCCTGGATGGAGTCAAGCTCGGCGCGTAGCTCGGCGAACCGGACGGTGGCGTCGCGACCCACCTGCTGATCGGCAGCGCTGATCATCCTGTAAAGATAGTTGATCTGGTCCACCAGCATGGGCTGCGAGTAGCGTACGGGCACGGTCGCCAGACGGGCTTCCAGCGTCTTCAGCTGCGTCGCCTGGCTGCTGCCGGCGGTGGCCTGCTTCTCCGCCGCGCGCACGTCGGCCAGCGTCTTGTTGGCATCGGCCATCGCGTCCTGCACCTTGAGGATGAGCGTCAACTGATCGGCCAGCATGGCGTTCGTAATGCCATCAGCCACCAGACGCGGATCGAGCACCACTTCCACCGGTCGCATCTGGCTCCAATCACCCATTGTGAGACGTGCCTGGTAACTACCTGGCGTCACCATCGGTCCACGTCCACGGCCACCGGCCGGGCCGGCCATGGTGAGATCCCAGACGTAGCGATGCATTCCGGCAGAGTTGTCGATCGTGCTCCACGGGCTGCCACCGCCAGGGATCGGGCGACGCATCCCCTGTCCGGGAGCGGCCGCACCGCCGCCAGCGCCGGCGTCGCTGCGCGCGCTGTACACCACCGCTCCCGATGCGTCCAGGATATCCATCACCAGCGGCGCCGTCGCCGCTGACGGGAGATAGTAGTCCAGGTAGGCGCCGATGGGCGGATACTCGGGCTGCTGATCGCTGCCCATCGTCACCGGATAACGAGTGCGTATGGCCTTGGACGGCGTGAAGAACCACGCCTTTGCATTCGCCACACTGTCACCGATCTGACGGAGCGGTGCCAGGTCGTCCATGATGTAGAAGCCGCGCCCCTGCGTGGCGAGCGCGAGGTCGCCGGCGTGCAGGATCATGTCCATGACGGGGGTGACGGGCAGGTTGAGCTGGAACGACTGCCAGTTCGCGCCATCGTCAAAGGAGACATAGATGCCGAACTCGGTGCCGAGGTAGAGTAGCCCCGGGCGGACGGGATCCTCGCGGATGACACGCGTCGGCTCGTCGTCGCGGATGCCATTGGTGATCTTCGTCCAGCTCTTCCCGTAGTCGGTGGTGCGGAAGACATAGGGACGGAAATCGCCGAGCAGGTACTGGAGGACCGTCGCGTAGGCCTTGCCGTCCTGGTGCGGCGACGGCTCAATGCTCTGCACGCGGCCACCACCTGGAAGCGCCGCTGGCGTCACCTTGGTCCACGTCTTCCCATTGTCGCGGGTGACGTGGATGGGGCCATCGTTGGAGCCGACCCAGATCACGCCACGCTCGCGGGTGGATTCGCGAATGACGTAGAGCGTGCTGTAGTACTCCTCACCTGTCGCGTCGATCGTGATCGGCTTGCCGCTCGGCTCGTGTCCGCGCGGATCGTTGTTGGTGAGGTCGGGGCTGATGACCTCCCAGTTCACCCCTTCGTCAGTCGTGCGATGGACGAACTGCGAGCCGTGGTAGATGACCTTCGAATCGAACGGCGAGATCTCGATCGGGGCGATGCGCTGAAAGCGGAACTTGAGATCGGCCGGATTGAAGCCGTAGAGGTACTGGGCGCCCACCCAGTAGTTCTTCTCCTGACCGGTGTTGATGTTCAGGCGCGAGAACTGTCCCTTGCAGGCACCGTAGACAATGTCGTGGTTGGTCGGATGCGGCACCACCGGTCCCGTCTCGCAACCGGCGGTCGCGCGCCACTGCTGCATCCAGTCATCCGGTCTAGCGGCGGCGAGGGGCAGGCTGGGAAGCATGAGGGTGCTGT